>SXGR01552977.1_pt1 | contig 22555 bp, 17 predicted proteins | sample 3174711 | NCBI WGS metagenome assembly SXGR01 (sample SAMN11356860, study PRJNA531348) | freshwater metagenome | isolation source: freshwater sample F1-60 | place: China: Fuxian Lake, Yuxi | collected 2017-12-25 | reverse complement strand
GGCGCTGTTCATCCTCACGACGCTCGACGCCGGCACGCGGGTCGGCCGCTTTATGCTGCAGGATCTCGGCAAGCATGTCTGGGCGCCATTCGGTCGTGTCTCATGGTATCCGGCATCGGTGCTCGCGAGTACCATTGTCGTGCTCTGCTGGGGCTACTTCCTCTATCAGGGTGTGACCGATCCGCTCGGTGGAGTGAACACGCTCTGGCCGCTCTTCGGCATTTCGAACCAACTGCTCGCCGCGATCGCACTCTGCGTCGGCACGACGGTCATCATCAAGATGAAAAAGCAGAAGTACGTCTTCATCACGCTCCTGCCGCTCAGCTGGCTCACGATCATCACGATGACGGCGGGCTACCAGAAGCTGTTCTCCGCGAACCCCAAACTCGGGTTCCTATCGCACGCACGCTGGGTGCAGGAGTTTCTCGACAAGGGCGCGCTGCCGCCCGGTGTCGCCAACGCGGCCAACGCGAGTCAAATGATCTTCAACGACCGGCTCGACGCCGCGGTCGCGGCCTTTTTCCTCTTGGCCGTCATCGTCATTCTCACCTGCTCGATCCGCGAGTGGTATGCTGTGCTGAGCGGGCGCAAGCCGGCGGTCAGCACCGAAGTGCCATTCACGCCGCGCAGTGCGCTGGCGCCAATCCCGTAACCGACCGACTCGCCGACACACTGTCCATGCGCCACACTGGAATCGTCTCGCAGATCGCTCCCTGCGCCGCCGCTCCGGCGGCGGCGCAGGGGGCAGCACAGGGAGCAGCGCCTCAGGGCGGATGGCTCGCACGCACAATAGCGCGGATCGTGCCTGTTGTGCGCCGCATCATCGGCGTGCCGGACTACGACACGTATGTGCGGCATATGGCGGTGCGCCATCCGAGCGAAGCGCCGCTCAGTGAACGCGACTTCGCCGAGGAACGGATGACGGCGAAATACTCGAAGCCAGGCCAGCGCTGTTGCTAACGGCTCGGTGCGGCCTGGCGCGGGACGAAGAGCAGCAGTCCGACCGTGGCGGCACCAGCCATTGACGCGCCCATCCCAAATGCTGCAACCGGACCCACGCGGTCCCAGATAAACCCAAAAAAGAGCGAAGCCGGCAGTGCGCTCACGCCGACGACGAAGTTGAACCAGCCGAACGCCGCCCCGCGCCGTGCGGCCGGAACGAGATCGGCGACGAGCGCCTTTTCGGCACCTTCGGCTAGGCCGAAATAGAGCCCGTAGGCCGCGAGCAGCACCCACGCGTGCCATGCCTCGCTCGCAAACCCGAAGCAGAGGTAGGTCGCGGCATATACGGCCCAGCCCGCAAGGATTAGCGGCCGGCGACCAAGACGATCCGAGAGCTGGCCACCCGGCGTGCTCGACAGCGCCCTGACAAGATTGTGCACCGCCCAGAGCACCGGAATCCATCCGGCCGCGACCCCGATCTGCGATGCGCGAAGCAGCAGGAATGCATCGGTCGAACAGCCGAGCGTAAAGACGCCGACAACGGCGAGGTAGCGCCAAAAGGTGGCACCAAGCGGTTCGGTCGCGGTCTGCGGTGAGCCCGTCGCCCATGCGGCCGGCGGCGAAGGCGCCGCTGAGGTTGCCGGCGAGGGCGCCGCTATCGTGCCAAGATCCGGGCGCGGTCCGGCCTCGCGCACAAAGACGAAGAGGACCACGACTGCGAGCAGCGCCGGCACCGAGGCCCACAGAAATACGGTGCGAAGCTCGAGCTTCCCCTGCTCAAGCATGAACCAGGCTGCCAACGGCCCCAGCACGGCGCCGAAGTTGTCGGCCGCGCGATGGAACCCAAAGGCGCGCCCCCGATCCTTGGTGGGCGTCGCGTCCGCGATCAACGCGTCCCGTGGGGACGAGCGGATTCCCTTCCCGACTCGGTCCGCGACGCGCACCACGAGCACATGCCACGGGTACGCCGCGAACGCGATCAGCGGCCGTACCGCCGACGCGATACCGTACCCGGCGAGCACGAGCGGTTTTCGCCGCTTCACCCGGTCGCTCCACCAGCCGCTGGCGAGTTTCAGCATCGAGGCCACGGTCTCCGCGATCCCTTCGATCGCGCCCAGCGTCGTTGCGCTCGCGCCAAGCATTCCGGTGAGGAAGAGTGGGAGGAGCGGGGTGATCATCTCGCTCGACGCATCGGTGAGCAGACTGACCGCGCTGAGCGCCTTCACGTTGCGCGGAAGTGGCGTGGTCGACTTACCGCGGTCAGCCACGCGAACCCCCAGACCCTGCCGGCGCCCCAGGCATCGTCAGCAGAAACCGCGCGCGCGCAGCGCGATCCGGATGCGCTCCGCCGAAGGCAGTCTTCCAACGCTCGATGAACTCGTCGGCTCCGTCGCGCGCGACCATCGCCCAGACGGCGCCTCCGAACCCTGCGCCAAAGGCCGAGGCCGCCGCCGCGCCCTGCTCGCGGGCGATGCGCGCCAGCGAAATCGTTTCGGGTACCTGATTCTCGAGCGCCTGCTCAGCGAGCGCCTGCGACCGATCTACGAGCGCGCCCACCGTGGCGAGGTCGCGCGCGCGGAGCGCGTCGGCGACGCCAGGCACAATCACGTTGCACTCTTCGCAGAACTGGACGAGCCGTTTGACCAGATACTCCGCCCCGACCGGCGCTCCACTCGCCTCCTCGGCGATTTGCTCGAGACGGCGGCGCGCATCGGACCCGCTGGCGAGCGCCGCCGCGAGCGTGGGATCATTGCGATACGTCACACCGTTCCACTGCCGCACCATCCAGCGCACCGCATCCGCGGCGCGATTGTACGCCACCTGCGCATTCCCCGTCTTCGACGCGCGCACGCCGCTGACGCCGATAGCGAGCATGTGGTCGCCCGGCCAGGGTGCCCAGCCCTCCTCGCCTGCGGGGATGTACGCAAACTGACCGACCATTCCCTCACGCGCACACATGATGGCCACATGGTCCTGCGCGCCTCCGCGCACGCCGACACCGTCATCGCCTGGAAACGGCCCGTACGGTGCCCCCGTCTCGATGGCCGCGACATATTCGGCGAAGCTAATCGGGCTACCCGCGTACTCGGCGAAAACGGCGTTGCTCGCGAGCCCCGTGGCGTCCACCACGGCGCGAGCGAGCGCAATCGTGAGCGCGGTAGAACTCGAGAGCCCGGCCGCCGGCGGCAGCGTGCTCGACAGGCGCACGTCCACGCCGCCAGTCGCATGCGGAAAGTCCCGACCGATGCGGCGTGCGACGGCGGCGACATACGTGCTCCAGCGCGATCGGGTGGGCGCTGCAGCCGACGAGACCGGTACTTCCACCACGTCGCGCGAACCGCGCTGCCGCACGCGTAGCACCCGTTCCTTGAGCGGGTTGGCCGTGGCGCGCATCGCGAACTCGACCGCGCAGGTCAGCGACCGGCCACCGCCGTAGTCCACGTGCTTACCGACCAGCTCAACGCGACCGGGCACCACATAGCGCCGTGTCACGTGCGTGGCACCACACCCGCGAGCCGCTGAGTCACGATCCCAATATCTGCGCGGTGCGACAGATCGAGGACGCCGGCGCGCTCACGCAGCACGCGAAAGGTCGTGCCGAGCACGCGCATGCCGATCGAGACCGCATCGTGGAGCTCGAGTTCTCCGCGAGGCGAGGGCCACACGCGCTCGCACGCATCGAAAATCGACGGGGTGAATGACCAAAGGTTCATCGACACCCAGCGTTCGGGCCGTTGCGCGAGCGGGTCATCGGCCGCCGGTTTCTCTCGAATGGCGAGCAGCGTGTCGTCATCGGCGATGTCGAGCAAGGCGTACCGCATGACGCGTTCCGATTCGATCCCCGACTCGCTGACCAGCGCGTTCGCCTCGAACGCCACGAGCCCGTCACCGCCAATACCAGCGGCCGCACGCAGTGACGACGGCTGATAGTAGTTGTCCGCATTCAACACGAGAAAGGGCGCGTCGCGCACAGCGTCACGCGCCGCATACACGGCATCCGCCGTTCCGCGCGGCAACTCCTGAACGGCGAACCGTACCGTCGTTCGCACCGGCGGTGCGGCACGACCGAAATGTTCGCGGGCCGCGCCCGGCTCAGGCCCGACGACGATCACCACCTCTGTGATCCCGGCATCGGCCAGCGCAGACACGACGTATTCGAGAAAGGGTCGCCCGACGGGCATCATCCCCTTCGCGCCGACATCGGCGGCGGCGCGCTGAAGATCGTCGAGCGTGGTGCCGTCGCTCCGGCGCATTCGCGTGCCAAGGCCACGCGCCAGGATGACGGCCTGTATCGTGGGCAACCGACGCCCACTTCCCCTCACGACGACGCGCCCGTGCTCATCCCGACCCGGGCTCCGTCCCGCGCCAGAATCCGCGCAACACCTTCCATATACCAAGACCGCTCAGCACGAACACGACAAGCCAGGCATAGAACTGCGGCATCTTCCCATAGAGCAGGCTCCCGGTCCCGAAGAGCGCCGCGTAGACGAAGGCACAACCGAGCATCCATCCCATCAGCGCCTGCGCCGGAGATTCGGCACTCGCGCCGACACCGGCCTCGGCCTGCACACTCTTCCACCCCGGACCGGCTGGCTTCACAAGCTTGAAGAAACTCACCAGCGTCGCGCGATCGGTCTGCGGGCCGAGGAAGGTGACCGTCACCCAGATCGCGGTGGTTGCGGCCACGGTGGCGAGCAGCGAGACGTGGTCCGCTACCTGCACGCCGTTCTTCTTTGCGATGAAGAACCCGATGGCCACGACGAACGAGCCGATCATCGCCGAGATCTCACTCCACGCACTGACGCGCCACCAGAACCAACGCAGCAGGTAGATGAGGCCGGTACCCGCGCCGATCGAGAGAATGAGGTCAAATGCTTCTTTCGCCGTGCCAAGGGCGTAGGTCATCAGCGCCGCAATGATCATCAAGCCGGCCGTCGTGAGCCGCCCGACGAGTACATAGTGCTTTTCTGTCTTCCCTGGCTTGAGGAACTGCCGGTAGAGATCGTGCACGAGGTACGACGTGCCCCAATTGAGGTGCGTCTCGATTGTCGAGCGATACGCGGCGAGCACTCCGGCGACGACGAATCCGAGTGCACCGGCCGGCAGGAACTTCATCATCGCCGGATACGCCATGTCGTGGCCAATGAGCAACGGGTCGACATAGGGGAACGCCGCGCCGATATCAGAAAGATTGGGGTAGATCAGCATGCTGGCGAGCGCGACGATGATCCAGGGCCAGGGCCGCAGCGCATAGTGCATGATGTTGAACAGCAGCGTGCCTGTGACCGCATCGCGCTCGGATCGTGAGGCGAGCATCCGCTGGGCGATATAGCTCCCGCCACCGGGCTCTGCCCCAGGGTACCAGACACTCCACCATTGCACCGTGATGGGGATGATGAACGCGGCGAGCGCCACCGACCAATCGCCGAAGTCGGGGAGCAGGTTCAGCGACGACGGCGGCACCTTGGCGAACAACCCCGCGAGTCCGCCCACTTCGGGCTGCTGTAGCGCGTAGAACGCGACGAAGAAGGTGCCCGACATCGTGATGAGGAACTGGAGCGAGTCGGTGACGAGCACGCCCCAGAGTCCCGAGACGGAAGCGAAGACAATCGTCATCACACCACAGACCAACAGCGTGCGCTCCATCGGCCAGCCGAGGACGATGTTGGCGATCTTGGCGGCGGCGAGGTTCACCGTGGCCATGATGACGCAGTTGAAAAAGAGGCCAAGGTAGACGGCGCGGAATCCGCGGAGCGCGCGCGCGGCCTTGCCGGAATACCGGATTTCGTAGAACTCGAGATCGGTGAGCACTCCCGACCGGCGCCATAGCCTGGCGTAGAAGAACACCGTCATCATCCCGGTCAGCAGAAAGCTCCACCAGGCCCAGTTGGACGAGACGCCACGCTCGCGCACGAGGTTGGTCACGAGGTTCGGCGTGTCGGTACTGAAGGTCGTCGCGACCATCGACACGCCGACGAGCCACCAGGGGGCCGCTCGGCCGCTCGTGAAAAACTCGGTGGTGCTCGACCCGGCCCGTTTCCAGAAGAAAAGCGCCGGGAGGAACGAGATGACAATGCTCGTGCTGATGATCACCCAGTCCAGCGTCGTGAATTGCATGGGGGCCTAGTTGGAGTCGCGTGAAACTTAGCGTCGGAATGCTTGGGCTGGCGTCGAAACGGTGACGATGGCGTGTGGGGAACCGCGGAGATTCGCTGAGACCAACGCGAGCGTCGCCGAGAACTACAACTCCATGGGAACAACAGCGCACCACGTCAGGCTCTTGCACGGCAAACTGAGTCACGAAATACTCGGGGCGTTCTCCAGCGTGCATACAACGCTCGGGCACGGTTTTCTGAAGGCCGCGTATCAGGATGCCTTGGTCGCGGAACTTCGGAATCGGCGCCTCGTCGTCGCCACCGAAGTGCCATTTCGGATCAGGGAAAAGGGCGGGATCGTAGGTGAATGCCGGGCAGATCTCGTGGTGGCACGAACCGTCATCGTCGAGTGCAAAGTCGCCGAGTTCTTAACGGCGGCGGACGAAGCGCAGCTACTCAATTATCTCAAGGCGTCCCGGCTCGAGCTCGGCCTACTGCTCAACTTCAGCCCTCGCGCCACCTTCCGCCGCCTGATCCGCAGTTCCAAAGAAACGCCGTCGTAGGCGCCGCGATTCTCCGCCCCGTTCTTCGCGAATCTCCGCGGTTCCACGGCACTAGCCCGTCGCGCGCACCGCAGCAAAGGCCCCGCGCGTGAAATCCGGAAACTTCATCGGCGCCGAACCCTTCGCCACGGACATTTCCGACAAGGGCAGCGGTGCACTCCAGGTGGCCGCGTCGTACACGTCGGAGTCCGGCACCAACCCCTCGCGAAGCGTTTGCACGAGCCGGTAGGCCATGATGAAATCCATGCCGCCGTGGCCACCGTTCTTGCGCGCGCGCTCACCATTCTCGGCCCAGAGCGGATGCGTGAGCTTCGCCTTCCATTCGTCGATGGCGCCCCACCGCTCGCCGCCCGCCTGCCCTTCGACATAGATGCGCGGCGGATAGTCTTCGAAGGCGCCTTTCGTGCCCTGCACGCGATTGTGGCGTGTGTAGGGACGAGGATTCGAGACGTCATGCTGCAGCATCACCGTCTTACCCTTGACGGTGCGTAGGATCGACGTGTTGTGGTCGCCGGTGACGTACTGTTCCTGCCACTTCGGGTTTGCATGGTCCGCCACCGTCGCCTCGCGGTGCAGTTCGAGACCGCGGTGCGGCCCGCCCACGGACACGAGGTAGTCATACCGGTCGCCGGCGTTGATGTCGAGATACCCCGACACTGGGCCCAGTCCGTGCGTCGGATAGAGATTCGAGTTCGACCGTGTGTGCCAGGCGCGGCGCCATAGCCCTTCGTCGCGGTCCTCGAACAGGATCTTCCGCAGGTCGTGCAGGTACGCCGCTTCGGCGTGCAGGATTTCACCAAACACGCCTTCGTGGACGAGACGGTTCACCAACATCTCCGTCTCACCGTAGTTGCAGTTCTCGAGATGGAGGCAGTGGCGACGCGCCTTTTCACTCGCGTCCACCAAGGCCCAGAGGTCCTTGAGGGTCGTGCCGATGGGGCATTCGCTGCCGCAGTGTTTGCCGCTCTTGAGGGCCGCGAGCAGCACGGGCACGTGCCATTCCCAAGGCGTGGCGGTGTATACGAAGTCGATGTCGTCACGCGCGACGAGTGCTTCGAAGCCGTGATCGCCGTCCGCGTAGACGGCCGGCGCAGGCTGGCCGCGATCGGTGCACATCTTCACGGCTCGAGCCGTCTTCTCGGCCACCGTGTCACAGACAGCAACGATCTGCACGCCTTCGATCGCAAGCAGCTCCGAAAGCACCGACCGACCACGCAGTCCGGTGCCGACGATGCCGAAGCGGACTGCGTCGCGGCGCTCGAACGGCACACCTTTCATCGTGGCGCGCGCCGCCGGGGCCGGCGGCGCGAGGTCCGGATGCGTGGCTGCCGTAATGTGTTCAGCGATCGCCGGTGTGAAGGCGCCGCTCGCCGCGAGGCCGGCACCGGCGAGGGCCGCGCCCTTGAGGAGGTCGCGGCGACTGAGACCTGCAGAGCGTTCGTGGTCTGACATCGTGACTCCGGTGGTTCGGCAGGTGGGGTTTGCGATTACGGCTTCTTAGGCGTGTCCATCTTCATTCCCTTCTCTCCGGCCTTCAGACAGGGCACGGCAATCGCCTCAAAGGCGCCGTGCGTGCGTTTGAGTGTGCCGTACATCGTGTCATCGCTGCCGCCACCATTGAGTGCGTCAGCGAACGCACGCGCGGCGGCGATAAGCTCTGGCACGCCCTTCCGAAGCGCGGCGTTGTCGCATGCCGCAGACCCCTTGGAATTACTCCACGCGAGCGCGGCGTCTAGCAGATGCCCACCATGCTCACGCGCCGGCTTGAAGTCGCCCATCCCGACGGGATGCCAGACCATCTGCAGAAGGGCGTGGAAGGATTCAAGTTCCTTCCAGCCACTCATCGCTCCCTGCATGTCAGCCATGTCGTGCTTCATTGCCGCCATGTCGTGCTTTATCCCCGCCATGTCGTGCTGGACGGCCGTCGTGTCGGTCTTCTTCGCCGGGGCCTTTGCCGGCGGATTGCCCTGCGCGCCGGTCATCGCCGGGAGGAGCGCAAGCACAAACGCACTGCACAATATTCTCATCGTATTCGTCATTGTGTGATCTCCGTTGAGTCTCGTACTCCGCGCATCCCTACAACGTGCCGCGCACTTCGCCGTGATCGCCAACTGACACGCTCCCCTGCACCCCTTCGATCACCGCATGGTCGCCAATCAGCGACACCGTGAGCCGGCTCTTCGTAATCGTCGTCGCCGTGCCGATGACGGCATGGCTCACCGTCGAGTCGTGAATCACCGCGCCCGGCCCGATCGTCACGTTTGGCCCGATCGTTGACCGCTCGATCAGCGAGCCGTCCTCGATGTACACCGGCGAGATGATCGTATTTCCGCTGCCGGCCAGCGCGACCGGCCTGGCCTGCGGTTCACGCCGCCGCAGCATTTCGTGGTTGGTCTCGAGCAACGTGTCGAGCTTGCCCGCGTCGAACCATCCGTCCACGTCGATCACCTTGAGCTTGGCCCCGTGGTCGATCATGTACTGGAACGCGTCGGTGAGATAGTACTCGCCTTTGTTTTTCGGCTGCGTGAGCACGTGGTCGATGCCCGCAAACAGCAGCTTCCAGTTCCTGATGTAATAGAGCCCGATATTTGCGCGTTTCGAGATGGGCGTACTGGGCTTCTCGATGATCTTCGTCATGTGGCCGTTGGCGTCGGTCACCACCACGCCAAACCGTTGGTAGTCTTCGACTTCCTTGGTCCAGATGATTCCGTCGTCCGTGGACGTCTTGATCACCGAGAGATCGGTGTCGAAGATCGTGTCCACGAAGATGATCAGCACCGGCTGGTCCACCTGCGATTTGGCGAGCGCCACCGCACCCGCGGTGCCGTCCTGGACGACCTGCTCGATAAAGGTCGCCGGCATGTCGGCGAACTGCTCGCGCACGTGCCGCTCGACGGCCGCTTTGAGGTGGCCGGTGATGTAGATGATCTGGTCCACACCGCCGAGTTTGCGAACGTCGTCGAGCACGTAGTCCATCACCGGCTTGCCAGCCACCTTGAGCATCGGCTTGGGCACGGTGTGCGTGTGCGGGCGGAGGCGCGTGCCCTTGCCGGCCAGCGGGATGATCACCTGCATCGAGCGGACCCTCTGCGCGCATGGCCAATCATGGGGCGCTCGTGCCCTCACGGCCGTAGCGGTCGTTGAGGCGTACCACGTCGTCGAGGTGGGGGGTGCTCGCTTCGAGTACCTGGCAGTCCGTGATCGCTTCCAACTGATGGATGGTGCCCGGCTTGTTCCGGAAGCTTTCGCCCGCCCTGAGCTTCATGTCTACGAGCGCGTCGCCTTCACCTTGCACGCGATAGATCATCTGCCCGGAGAGCAGGTGGATGGTTTCATCCTTCATGTGGTGGTATTGCACCGAAAGCGAATGACCCGCGGTGATATGGAGCACCTTGCCCACATACAGGGCATTGCTCGCCCAGATCACTTCGTGGCCCCAGGGCTTCGGTACGATCTTCACGTCGACGCGTCCGCTCACGAATGACTCCCCACTGGAGATGCCGAAAGACTCTTCGGTGCCGTCACACATGCAATGATACAGAGCCCGCAACCGGTGCAGGCGTCGCCCAGCACGGGGCGGCCCATCTCATCCAGGTGCAGCGCATCGTACCCCACTGGGCAGACCTGCGCGCAGACCCCGCACTCGGTGTTGTGGTACGGGAGGCAGCTCCCCGTATCGATCGTGATACGCGCCAGCTTGACGCGACGCCAATTGTCATCTGGGACGGCGAGGGCGTCGGTCGGGCAGTGCGACGCGCAGGGCATGTCGAGGCACATCACGCAGGCGTTCACGTCAGGCCTAAGCACCGGCGTACCGGAGGCGAACCCGGTCTCTGAGCCCAGCGGCAGCAGCGCGTGCACCGGGCAAGCGGTCATGCATTCGCCACAACGGGTGCACGCCCCAAGAAAGGCCGCTTCGGGCAGCGCTCCAGGCGGCCGAACATATCGGCCCGGCGCCACTTGGTACTCAATCACCTCAACGGCCTTGCCGAAGACGCGCTTGAACCCTTGCTCGAAGAAGCGGCGTCGGTCGACGGGGTTGTCTGCCATCTGCTAATTGTGTCTGACGGGACACCCTCGCAAAAGGCCTTCGCGCAGGATCCGGCTCACGGCTTTCTAGGCAGCGCCTTGCCCATCATGTCGGCCGCACGCATGAAGCTCTTCGTCCACACCAACACGGCGCCACAAGTACCATCGCTCACGCCTGACGAGGTGCCCGTACCCGAGCCTGTGTAGCGAAGCGGCGCGTTGGCGATTCGTGAGTAGAACTCGAGGAGCGCGATCTCCTCGCGCGGATAGCTCGACAGCTTGTCGAAGTCTGCACGGGCGTCGTCGAGGTACACCTGCGGCGTGCACCAGCGGATGCCCTGGAATCCGCGGCCCATCGACACGCGCGACACTTCGACGGTGAATGACGAGCCGACATTGCGGACCCGCGCATTAGGCACGTTGAACGCACCCCAAATCGCGGAATATTTCATGAGCTTCGTAGAGTCGCTGACATAACCATGTCCCGCCAAGACGCGCGAGTCGATTTCCTGGCCCAACGCGTGCACGCGTTCACGCTCGGCGACGGTCACGGTCCTCAGCGTCGCGAGGCGTCCCAGCCGGACGTCGATGTGCGCGGAGTCTCCCGCGCCCACGCGTACGACGCGGCGGGCGCGTTCATACCCGATGGCCTCGATCGACACAACATGCTGTCCGGGGGGCACGCCGTGGAATGCGAAGCCTCCGTTTCCACCGACACGTGCCTCACCGAGAACGTCGAGTACTCGCACGCGGGCGGTCGCAATTCCTCGGCCGCCCGGATCGCGCACGGTACCATCCACCGTCGCGCCAGCGCCGCGTCCACCTGCGTCGACCATGCGCGTCGAATCCACCCGGATGGCTTCGGCTTCTTCGTCGGTCGCCAGCACGACGTCGCGTGCCGCCACGCGCGCCGGCACGAACGAGAAGGTCACGGGCACCGACGACAGCGAGTCACGCATCGCGCGGACCGTCACGCCGGCACCAGCGCCAACGCACGCGAGGTATCGACCCGCCGAATCCGCGCTGAGCCGCCGCTGAATCGTCGAATCACGCGGCGGCAGCTTCCAAGTGAATTCAACCGCCGCGCCTGACATCGGGGAGCCGCTCGCATCGCGCACCACACCGGCGACAAACCCGCCGCTCCCCTCGGGAACGGGCCGTCCCTGGCATGCGTTCGTCCACAGGCTGCGGAGCGACGGGACGGCGAGCGCGATGTCCACCCGTTGCGCCTCGACGATATCTGCCACGCCTTGTACACGCACGATGTCATGCGCCGCCAACGGCGCATAGTCGGCCACGACGTCCCAAACGCCAACGGTCACGCTGTCGAACCGGAACCGCCCGAGAAAATCGGTCGTCGTCTCGCGCCCAAGCTCGGGAATACGCACGACGGCGCCCGGCATGTCGCGCCCGCTGAGCGAATCGAACAGACTCCCCGTCACCGTACGCACGAGGTTGGTGGACAGCGCCGTGCGTTCGTGCAGCACGCTCACCGCGCCCCCGACTTCGACGAAGCCCGCGAGGGCCACGCCACTCGGGTTCATATTGGTTGTCCGCCAGCGCGGCATGCGAATCTGCCAGGTCGAGACGTACCAAGCGCCGGTCCGGTGCCGGCGAAAGTCCACGTACCCACCGAGCGATGGCACCGGGAACGGAAGCGGCGCGCGGATATAGCCGTATTCGAGCCTGCGCAGTTCGCTCGTCGCACTGTCTACCCAGATGGTGCCCTGAATATCCGAGAGCTGATTGTTCGTGCGCGGCTCGAAGACCAGCCCGATCAGGGTCGTATCGCCGCTCCGGCGCATCGCCCCCGCCATCGACAGGCAGTGCAGCCGACGGAATCCCTCCGAGAGCAACACCTGCTCATCGGGGGCATACAGTGTCATTGATGTACGGTACCCGCCCTGGACATAGCCACCCTGTTCGAGCACGAGGGGATCGACAGCCTGAAACGGGCGCGCACCGGCCGTGCCCTTGGCGGTCGTGTCCTCACCGATGAACCTGCCGTCCTCGCCAAGTGTGCGCCGCGTGCTCACGCCCGACGTCCTGATGAACGAGGTGCCGCGCGACAGGATGCTCGTTTCGAGCGCCTTGCGCACTTCTTCCCAAACGGGCGCGGCCTCGGACGAGGTGCTCAGGCCGTCGGCATCGCACTCGCGCTTGGCAGTCACGCGCACCGTCGCGAGGGCAATGCGGGTCGCCGGCACGGCAATCGTGATCGCGACACTCATCGTGCCGGTCACACGCACCATGTCGGAGGTGAAGGGTGCGTAGCCGATGCGGCGAACGAGGATGCGATACGCGCCGATGGCCGGCACCCGAAGGAGCGCGGTACCGTCTTCAGACGTGAGTACGGCCGGCGCCGCGGTGGTCAGAGCCGGGCCGGTAGCGACGGAGACGAGCGTTCCGCCCAATGGCCGCTGCGTCTCCGCGTCCACGACCCGCACGCGAAGCGGGAATTGCGCTTGCGCAACCGACGCGCACGCGGCGACCACCGCGACCATGGTCGCGACGGATTTGATGAGCACACGGAGAGCACACGGAATCATCACTGAAATGTATGGACGTGCCCAAACCGGCTCGCTGAACACGTCACAATTTCGTCATATGACGCGTCGCCCTACTCACCGAGGGCGCGGCTACCGCCGAATCGAATTGATAACGATGGCGCCGCAGCGATCCGGTCGCATGGCAAGCCCCGTGAGCTGCACCACCTGTGGATAGACCTCGACGCTGCGAAAGGTCAGTGGATCGAGCGCCGCGACGCTTTCGTTGTCTATCGCGGTATTATCGAGGAAGAACTGCAGCTGACACAGCTGTCCCTCGACGTTCATGACGCCCACGCCGGCCCGCGTAGTGGTGGCGACGATCTCCCCCTGTCCGCGACGTATGGCCACCCCCGGCACGCCGAACACGAGTTCGGCGATCGAATACGGCCGCTGCACGAGGATTTGCTCACGCGTGAAGAGGCGACCGGTTCCGACCCGCATCTGCATGAGCCGATCGGCGATGATGTCTGCCGAACTCGTGACCATCGCAACACGCGCGGTGATCTGGATGGGCGTCAGTGTGGTCGGAAGGCGGCGGAGCAGGAGCGACACCGTATCGTTGGTGGCGCCGCCGACGAGCACCTCACGCACATACGGAATGAAGCCGACGAGCCGCGCGACCACGACGCGCGGCCCCGGCGGAGGGTCGGGAATCCTCCAGACGCCGCGCGCATCCGTTCGAGCCGTGCGGCCCGTCCCGGCGATATAGACCTCGGCCGCACCGATTGGGCGCCCGACGACATCGACGACCGTACCGACGAGCAGGGTCGTGGGGCGCTTCGTGCTGTCCGCACCCGGGCGTGCCGCGACTTGTGCACGCGTTGAGGTACCGAGGATGGCAAATGCAGCCAACAGCGCCGCCAGCCGGCGACCGCGTGAAGGAAGGAGATCGCGCATAACGAACAATCTGGCCTCATGCCGGACCAACTGACAACGGGCTGGCAGAGGTGGCCCCCCCTTACGGCCGGGAACTCCTGCATGCATGCTACCCCTGGACCGAAAATCGCCGATGTACCGAAGCAACCCCGCAACCCCCACTGCTATGCTTCGCTCGCTCGTCCTTCCCCACGTCCGAACGGTTGTCACCGCGCTGGTCGTTGTCGCCGCTGCTTCGGCGGCCACGCTGCAAGCGCAGGTAGCAACCGCGCCGCCGCCCACGACGGCCCGCCGCGCCCGAATCACCGGCGTCGTGACGGACCTGGCGAGCAAGTCGCCGATCTTCGGGGCCAACGTCACCATACTCGGCACACCGCTAACGGGCACGACCGGGGCCGATGGCCGCTTCGTGATCGTCAGCGCACCGCCCGGGATTTTCACCATCGAGGCGAAGCGCGTGGGGTTCGCTCCCCAGCGGGTGGAGAACGTGCGTTTAGTCGCCGACAGCGTGATGACACTCAGCTTTGCCATGAACATCAGTGCAACGCGCTTGGACCAGGTGACTGTATCCGGGACGATTGATGAGACGTCGGTGGCCAAGGCGACGATTACGGTAGAAAAACTGACCATAGAAGACCTTCCGGTGCCGCCCACCGCTTCGGCGGCGAGCATGCTCGCCGGCAAGGTCGCCGGGCTCGCGATCACGCGGCCGAGTGGTGCACCGGGTTCCGGCGTGAATATCGTGATGCGCACGCCGATTTCCGGCATCACCGAAGGCGGCGCGATTCCGTCACCGCTCTTCGTGGTGGACGGAATCTTTCTCAATCAGGGACAGTCCGTCACCACGCAGGATATCGAATCCCTTGACATCGAGAGCATTGAGGTCATCAAGGGCGCGGCGGCGGCGTCGCTGTACGGTTCGCGCGCGGCAGCAGGCGTCATCGCGATCACGACCAAGCGGGGCAAGGGGCTGGCCCTTGGCTCGACACAGTTCCAGCTGCGCGGCGAGTCCGGTATCGACCAGTACCAGGTGACGCTCGACAAGAACCAGCACCACCAGTTCATGCAGGATCCGCAGGGGAACTGGCTGAACGCCACCGGACAGACCGTGCCGCGTGAGCAGCGCGCGCTCAAACCGCTTGGCATCATGGACGCACCGTATACCTCGCCGACGTACAACCACGCCGCCCTGTTCTACCAACCAGGGTCGTACAACACGCAGACGGTCACCGTACAGGGGAACAGCGCCGCGACCAACTTCAACGTCGCGTACACACGGACGATCAATCCCGGTGTCCTCGAGAACAATGAGGGATACAGACGGCAGTCCATTCGCGTGAACCTCGACTCGCGGCTCAGTGAGAAGTTGAGCGTGGGCATTTCGGCCAACCACACCCGCGGCGTGCAAGACGTATCGGGACCGTCGTTCAACAACTTCTATCGCATCGACACCGACGTCAACCTGCGCGCGAAAGCGCCCTTCCCGCAGTTTGGGTTCCCGTATGTCATCGTCCCCGATTCGGTGACGCTGTACACGAACCCGCTTTACTCACAGTTCATCGCGGACAACGTGGTTCGCCGGGCTCGCACGCTGATCAACGTGAATGGCGTCTACCGCCCATTCAGCTGGCTTTCCGTGGCGGCCGACGGCAACTACGACCGGGGCGATCTCAACCAGGTGTCGTACACAGCGCGCGGAACGCCGCTGGTGACGTCATCAGGCGGACTCAGCCCGAGCACCGGCAGCCTGTATATCGCGAACAACATCACCGACGGATACATCCTGACCGGGACGGCCACTGCCACCAAGCAGTTCGGTGCCCTGACCGTGCGCCTTTCCGAACGCGCCGAAGCGCGACGGGAATACAATCCCAGCCTCAATACGACGGGCAGCGATTTCGCCACAGAGGGGCTCAAGGCGATGGCGCAGGCGCGAACCAAGAATTCGTCACAGAGCATTACCGATTACCGCGTCATGGGCATCATCACGACGCTCGGCCTAAGCTACGCCGACAAGTACATCGGTGACTTCCTTTGGCGCCGCGAGGGCAACTCGCTGTTCGGGAGCGCGAACCGCTGGAACACATTCGGCCGCGCCTCGGTGGCATGGCTGCTTTCTGAGGAGAACTGGTTCCCGTTCACCTCATTCAACAACTTCAAGCTCCGGTACAGTTTCGGCGTGACGGGCGTGAGCCCAAACTTCTCGAACCAGTACGAGGCGATGACCTCCGACGGCAGCGGCGCTATCCGCCGCAGCAACCTCGGCAACGTCAACATTACGCCGACCTTTACCCAAGAATCGGAACTGGGGCTGGACCTTTCCTGGAACTCCCGCCTCTCGGTGTCGCTGACCTACGTCAAGAATTCGAGCAAGGACGTGTTCGTGAACATCCCGGCGCCCGCCGTGTCGGGGTATCAGATCGTGGTCACAAATCCGGCACGCCTGGGCGGCACGGTGTACGAGGCCACCGTGCAGGGCGCCATTCTGACCAACCCGCGGGGATTGCAGTGGACCATGCTCCTCGTCGCCGACCACTCCGATCTGAGCACCGGCCAATTCGGCCGGACCTGCTTCGCCGACGGACTCCAGCACAAGTGCGACGGAATTCGACTGACTGAGATGTGGGGCAACCAGATTGTGCGCGACAAAGCGAATCTACCGGCCCGCCACATCAACTCGCTCTCGCAGTTCGACGTCAACGACGAAGGGTTCGTCGTGCCGGTAGGCATCGGCAACACTTGGCGGGACGGGATCAGCAAGAGCCTGTGGGGCAGCACCGTCATCATCGATGGCGTGAGCTACGGCTGGGGGTTGCCGCTTCCGCGATACGATGCCAACGGGCAACTGACCTACGCAAAGATCGGCGACAGCAATCCAGGCCTTAAGTACGGATTCAACAACAACTTCCGATACGGGAATTTCCGTCTGTATGTGCAGACGGCCGGCCAGTTTGGCGGCAACGTGTACGCCAACAGCAACCAGACCTATTACGCCTCCGGCGACCATCCGAACGTCGACCAGTACGGCAAGCCTGACGAACTCAAGAAGTCGGTGCGGTACTACAACGCGGTGTCCAATAACAACAACCTGTACCTAGCAAACTTTGTCGAGAGCGGAGCGCACGTCGCCATCTCCGAGCTCCTCTTGGGCTACACCTTCGAGGCGAAACAGTATCCGTTCCTGACGAAGATTGGCGTGGGCCGCATGCAGGTCGACCTCATGGGTCGCAACCTGGCCACCTTCACCAGGTACAGCGGGTTGAACGTGATGGCCGGCTCGCCAACCGTCCGCTTCGACGATGCCACGTATCCACTGACACGGACCTTTACGAGCGTGATTACGCTCACGTTCTGAGAGACCCCGACATGAGATCCATCACACGCACGTCCAACCCGCTGTCCGCGGCACGATGCACGCGCACGATCCGCCGAGCGGTGCTTTCCGCCGCCCTTCTGGGCGGGGTCGCCGGCTGTCTCGACTTGAACGTGACCGACCCCAACGGGCTCGGCATCACCACGGTGTTCACGAACGCCGCCAACACCGAGGCGGCGCTGATCGGTTCGTGGAAAGCCTACACCGACGTCAGCCGCGGCTCCTGCCCGACAATCCCGTTTTCCGTGTGGGGCGACGACATCACCACGACCAGCGTGACGTACATCGACTATTCGATGGAACCGCGCATCCCGATCAACAACAGGGACAACCTTAACTGCACCACACGCTACGGGTACTGGTCTCCATTCGAATCGTCCGCTGGCGCGCGCGAGTCGTTTCAGGGTATTCGCGCCAACAACCTGAAGTTCGGCGCGATCACCGCCGCGACTCCCAACGGCGCCGACACGCCGTCGCGGCTGATCTTCGCCAAGTTCATCATTGCGATCAATACGCTTAGGCACGGACTCTATTTTGACCAGGCGTTCATTGCCGATACCGCGATGACGCCGGGCGACCGCGGCATCACCTTCAGTCCCTCGGCAGTGGTACTGGCAACAGCGCGAGCGGAGTTGCGCAATATCATCGCCGACGCGCGGGCGACCACCGCGTTCACCTGGCCCGCCACATTCATCAACGGTCGCGCGATCACGCGGGACGAACTGATCCGTATCGCGTACTCCTATCTCGTGAAGGCCGACGTGTACGCGCCGCGGAATCCGGCTGAGCGGGCGACGGTGAATTGGGCGGCGGTGTTGGCGCGCTTGGATTCTGGCATCACCCGCGACTTCGGGCATCAGGCCGACCCGACGATCGCGGGAACCTCCTCGACGTACATCAACAACTCGTTCGCGCAGAGTACCGTGCGCATCAGCAACCGGCTACTCGGGCCGGCCGATACGTCCGGACAGTATCAGCTCTGGCATTCAAAGCCGCTTTCCGACCGCACAGCGTTCACCATCACCACGCCGGACCGTCGCATCCATGGGGTGACCAACGCCGTAACCGGCACCCGCTTCATCCGCCTCACGGCCACCATGGGGAGCGCCACGAACGGCCCCTACCTCACGTCGTCATACCGCAGCATTCGCTACCTCAATACGGCGGCCGACTCCGGAAGCCGGGCGTTCGTGCTCGAGCTCTCACTCGACGAGATGAAGTTCATCCGCGCCGAAGCACTCTGGCGGCTGGGGCGGAGCGCGGAGGCTGCAGCGCTGATCAACCCCACGCGCCTCGCAGCCAACTTGAAGGCGGTGGACGCGAACGGCCCTCCGGCTGGCCGCGACTGCGTACCGAAGAAGGTGGACGGTACCTGTGGCGATCTCTTCGATGCGATCCAATACGAAAAGCGGATCGAACTCTACCCGTACCAGGCGGAGGTCACATGGTTCGATGCCCGCGGCTGGGGGAAGCTCGTGCAGGGAACGCCGTTCCAGCTGCCAGTCTCAGGACGTGAGCTCATCACGCAGGGCCTGCCATTCTACACTTTCGGCGGGGTCGGGATGCCCGGCGGGGCGCCCTGATCACCAGACGCTTTACCTGAATAGCTGCGGGGTGGCGCCGGGATCCGGTGCCACCCCGCAGCTTCGTTTCAGCTTTGTTCGCTCAGATTGCCGCAGCCGTAGGCCGACGCGTCTGTCGCTGCAGACTGTGGATCGAACACGCGAACGTAGTACTTCTTGCCGCTCTCGAGCTTTGGCACATTGGCGCTGACGCTGCCGCCGCCGTCCATTTGCGTCTGCACGAGGGTGAATGCCGCCTGCGGTGCGATGGGAACGCCCTCATCGCGGCAACTGCCAACGACGATGTCCCACGCCAGCCGCATGTCGCGCTTTGTGTTACGGAAGGTGATCTTGGCGCGCGACTGCTTGTCGTTCCGCGGGTCGACCGTGATGTCGGCTGCGCCGCCACCATTGGAGAGCTGCGTGATGGTAGCCACCCACTTGCCGGTCTGTGCTCCAGCCTCTCCCGGTACAGCAGCGGCCGCCACAACCATGGCTAGCCAGAATCCAAGCCGCTTGATAGCCGCGGACAACCGCATGGTGTGAGCCTCGCGAAAGAGTTGGAATACCGCACGGCAGCAGAGCCGCAGCGGAAACCTGATCGAGTTTCCACTACGTGGATGATACCGGTCGACCGGCGACCGTTCAAGCCGAGCGACCGCGGACCAGGGGCGAACGCCGTCACCAAGTACCGTCGGCATCCGAAACGACGTTCGATCACGATGCGGGCCACTTTGGGCTAACGTGGAGTGTCAGCCTCACAGCAGAACCACTTACGCCCAGGATGATTCAGATGCGCATCGCCCGCCCCAAGCTGCTCGGTTCCGCCTTTGTCGTCGCGCTCTGTGCCGCGCACAGCCTACTCACGCCGCAGGTCGCGCGAACACAGTCCGCTCCCACCGCTCAGCCAGCGCCCGTCACCGCCATTCGCGCAGGACGGCTCGTCGACCCCGCAACGGGCACGACGGCCACCAACCAGATCATCCTCGTACAGGGCGGTCGCTTCACCGCCATCGGTGCGAATATCGCGATCCCGGTCGGTGCGACGGTCATCGACCTCTCACAGCTCACCGTGGTACCCGGCCTCGTGGACGCGCACAACCACCTCGCGCTCACCTACAAGGAAATCCCCGAACGCAACATCTACTACCTAACCTACGTGCTCGACGACACGCCGCTCCGTGCCATTCAGGCCGCGTCGAATGGCATCCAGATGCTCGCGTCAGGCTTCACGATCGTGCGCGACATGGGCAACAACGGTAACTATGCCGATATCGCGCTCCGCAAAGCGATCGAACAGGGTTGGCTCCCGGGCCCGACGATCATTCCTTCCGGTCTCATCATCGGCGGACTCGGCGGGCAGTTCTCGCCCACCCCGGAGATGGCCATCGACAAGAAGCTCGTCTACCCCGAGTATCTCGAGGCCGACACGCACGACGAGATCATCAAGGCGGTGCGCCAGAATGCACTCTTCGGCGCCCGCGTGATCAAGATCTGCGTGGACTGCAAACCCTGGGGCTACACCACCAACGAGATTCGCTTGTTTATTAGCGAAGCCGCGAAGGCCGGGCTCAAGGTCGAGGGCCACGTGCAGACCATTGACGGTGCGCGCCGCGCCGTGGACGCCGGCATCTGGTCGATCGCGCACGACCGCGGCATGAACGACTCGATCCACAAGGTGATGGCGAACAAGCGGATCTTCCGTGCCGGCACTGAGACGCCGCTTTCACTCGTCGGCCATCAGACGCCACAACGGTATCAGGCCACCGTCGCGATGCTGCGGAACGGTTGGGAAAACAAAGTCCCACTCACTTTCTCCACCGACGCCGACTATTACGTGCCCGGCAAGACGCGCGGCGAAGTGGCGATCGAGTTCATCGAGACCTGGAAGGCGGCTGGGATTCCTGCGCCCGGCATCCTCAAGGCGATGACCATTATTGGCTACGAAGTGAGCGAAACACAGGATACCCGCGGGCCGATCAAAGTCGGGATGTGGGCCGACTTCATTGCCGTGCCAGGCAATCCGCTGCTGAGCATTGATGCGCTCCGCAACGTGCAGTTCGTGATGAAGAATGGCATGGTCTTCAAGCAGGGCGGCGTGATGACGCCGGGGGCGTTCTTCAACGGCGGGCCGGTAAACGGGTACAACCAGCGGTAGCAGGCGCGCACGCCGGGCGCAGCGCACCACTCGTGCCTACGCCCGGTCCACCGCCTCCCACTTCGTCATCGCCGCGTCGAGCGCGCGTTCGGCCGCCGCAAGCTGCTTACTCAGATCGGCCGCACGCTTCGCGTTCGCCCCACTGCCGTCGTACAGCTTCGGATCGGCGATCTGTGCCTTGAGATCCGCCACCGAACGCTCCGCCTGCTGCACCGCACGCTCAGCACCCTCCTGCTCCTTCTTGCGCGCCTTTCGCGTCGCCTGATCGCCAGCCTCGTGCGCCGCATTCGCGCGCGACTTGGCTTTTTCCTTCCCGCGGCGGCCGTCGGCAGCGACCGCATCGGCCGCGCGTTTCGCGAGCGCGGCATCTTTCCGCGCCTGCTCCCACTCGACAAAGGTCCCACCGAAGTCCTGCATCGTGCCGTTCTCAAATGCCCAGACGCGCATACTGAGTTCACGGAGCAGCGCGCGGTCGTGGCTCACGAGCAAGACGGTGCCTTCGTATTCCTCGATCGCGTCCTCGAGCGCCTCAATCGATTCGACGTCGAGGTGGTTCGTCGGTTCATCGAGAATGAGCAGGTTCGCGCGCTGCAGCACGATTAGAGCGAGCGCCATCCGCGCGCGTTCACCGCCAGAGAGCGACCGCGTGTTGCGAAATACTTCGTCGCCACTGAAGCCGAACGCGCCAAGGTGGTTCTGGATCGAGCCGCGCGTCCAGAGCGGACGCTGGTCATTGATGACGTCGTAGAGGCTCTTGTCGAGCGGGAGCTGGTCGAGGTTCTGTCGGAAATAGGCCGGCGTGACCGACCCGCCAATCTTGAGATCGCCGCCCTGAGGTTCCCGCTCACCGATCAGCGTGCGGATGAGCGTCGTCTTGCCCGCACCATTGGGACCAACCAATGCGATCGTGTCGCCACGATTGGCCGTACCGCTGAAACCGGTGAGTAGCGTGCGACCTTCGTACCCGACCATGAGTTTGTCGGCAACGATCACCCGGTCACCGCCCCGTTCCGCGATCTCGAGGCGCAGCGTCATGGCGCCTTCCGAACCCGGCGGCGGCGTCAGTCGCGGCAATCGGTCAAGTCGTTTCCGCCGTCCCTTGGCCTGCGAGGTGTTCACCCCAGCGAGGTTGCGACGGATATAGTCCTCTTCCTTCGCGATCATCGTCTGCTGCTTGGCGTGCTGGCGCGCCAACGTCAACCGGTTTTCTGTGCGCTGCTGCACGAAGCTCGAATAGCCGCCGCGATAGGCCACGCCGGTACCGGCCTCGAGGTGCAACACATGGTCGGCGATCTCGTCGAGGAAGGCCCGATCGTGACTGATCACGAGCACCGTCTCATTGAGCTCGCGAAGGTAGTTCTGCAGCCACTCGGTGGTTTCGAGATCGAGGTGGTTCGTCGGTTCGTC
>SXGR01428689.1_pt1 | contig 22555 bp, 21 predicted proteins | sample 3174711 | NCBI WGS metagenome assembly SXGR01 (sample SAMN11356860, study PRJNA531348) | freshwater metagenome | isolation source: freshwater sample F1-60 | place: China: Fuxian Lake, Yuxi | collected 2017-12-25 | reverse complement strand
CCATAACTTTTTGCTAAATCAACAATTGGGCCGATTATTTTCTGTGGCAGACACCCATAGTTGAAGTCCGAAAATACAAGTAAATCAATTTGCGAGACCATCGGGAGAAGTAACCCCAATAACTCCTTCTGGAGGGCCAAAGATATTGATCGCTGCTGAAGATGATTTACCCGCAAAAGACTTTTGCCGCCAGCTCTAAAGCGTTGTTTGAGCGGGGTTGGCCTGCTATCATCCACCATCAGATTAGACTCCACTCCCGCATCTTCTAGCGCAGTGCGTGCGAACTTGGCTGCAATGTCATTTCCAGTTACTGAGATCAATTTTACAGACGCACCCAAGCCCGCAGCATGGGCTGCAACAATGGCCGCTCCCCCAATAAAACAAGACTTGTCTACTGGAGTGACGACTATTGTGGGCTCCTCTTGGGACATACCAATCGGCTGGCAGGTTATGTATTCATCGACGATAAGATCACCCACAACGCATACTCTTAGCCCGCCAAAGTTGTCCACCAGATTTTCCAGCCGCCCACTAGTGATATTGTGGCGGTGCATATAGTGATTGGGCAGGCGTATTGTCGAAGGGTTTATGTCAAGAAACTCTTGATGCAGAAGGTCCAGAGAGGAAAAGCCAAGTTCGCCGGAGCCAAAAAGTAAAATTCCGCCATATTCCTGAACAGTAGCGAGTTCTGGATTGGCCCGCAATTCGTGTTCCTTGACCTTAACAACAATCGCTGGCTTCAGGCGGGAGATCAGATCCGTGACTGGCTCATCCAGTAGAACCGCTTCATCAACATAGCTATTGCTGCCGACCACTTCAAGGCGAAGCTGCTGTGGTATGTACGCTTCATTCGCGGCGAGCCGGTCTGAGTTGACAGCCACTGTCAGATGATCACCGCATGTTTTCGCAAACCGGAGCAGCCTCCAGTGACCCGGGTGCAGAACATTAAACGAGCCGCTTACGAAAACTCTTTTGATTTCCAATACCTATTTCTCTGTCGATACTACGCTGCTTGGATATCCGAACAACCTGTAGCTAACTTATTGGTTAACCACCCACAACGAAAGCAATCTTAATGCGTGACCCAGTAGGGCAAGAGGCGTACCTCGGTGAGAACCAGCCAGCTGGTATCATCTGGGGTAACCGTGGTTACAGATCAATCTAACAAATTGGTATTGCCACGCAAAAACTCCGCTCCAATGCGCAATTCCGGGTTTCGAAGCCGGTCTGACCCAAAGATCTCCCAAAACCGATTTTGCAGCGCAATATCCTCTTTACTGTCTGTCCACAGCCCGTCGAGCCGATCGTTCATTTCCACCGCAGCTGCCTGAATTTCAGCAGGGGAGTTCTGGAGCAATTGTATACCGCTTTCTGCTGCCATTCCAAGATCGCCAAGAACTCCCATTTCTAGCGAAAGTATCTCACGGTAGGTAAGAAGGCGATTCTTGCTCACAGAAAAAAACTTTTTAGTAATAACCACACCTGTACACCACACATAGATATACGGGATTAGGACCCAATTTACAAACACGATTGGCCTGCGGAACATTGTAGGCACTAGATTGAGACCGGTCTCCGAGCAGATCATGAATTTGCATTTTGCACCGAGATAAATATCCATGAATTCACTTCGTTTTCCGCTGTAGGTATAGTCAATGACTGCCCTATTCGAACTAATTACTGGCTCCAATGCGATTTCACCAACCCGCACCGCCCATAATCCCCTGCTACAGAGTTCTTCCGCAGCAGGGATGTAGTTGCCAATTTCAGAATCCCGATAGTCATGGTATTGCCAGTCAATACCGGGGTGCTTTTCACTCAAGTAACTTGAGTCTCTCGCATGAAAACACACGAATTGATGCCCCACAGGGATCCCTAAGGCAACAGTATTTTCTATCCCTAACTGCTCCTCCGCACGGGTAAACTTAAGAAGAACATTTGGATTAGCAACAATCGCGCGTGTTACAGCAGTGCTGGTGGTAAATGACCCAAGCAGTGGCACCTCATTAAGGTTGGCGTGGGGCAGATACCCATTCAGTCTATATATGGCATGCAACAGGTGGGACAAAAACTGTACTGGTGCTACTACGAGTAACTCTCTGGCTAACATTGTCACCCAGAAACTATTCGAAATAACAGTCGTTGGAATGAAGTAGAAAATGTCAGCAGTGTATTTGGATGTTGCTACAGATTGTTTGCCAGCCAAGTAGAAATAAGCGTCAAAAGAACCCCCGAGCCTGCCAATATCCAAAGATCCTAGGCGAATACGAATTACAGGCCGTATCAGCCTCATAAGCACAACAATTGGTGCAGCAAGACAAGTGAAGCCCACTATCCGCACCAGTTTAATTAATCTCCGAACAAAGTTATACATTGAGTTATTGAGTATTTAAAGACTGATTCTACAACGCATATCTACTCACTATGCCGCAGGTTCGCGCGACGAGGAATATTAGCCGAATTATAACTTGACCCTGATTTTTATCCAACCAAACTTATCTGTTATTAACGAGACACTTCTTGCGCAACCTTCAGTTGCGCAAGATAGCTGATCTGCTATCAAGTAGAAGTACACTATTTTGGCACTCTTCGCACCTTACAATTTTAGAAGTAATTTGTTAATGAGTGACTTCTAACACGCCATAAAATAGCTAACCCTCTTAGAGCAGCTCACCGAGAGTAAAATCACGCCTGAAAACAAAGTACTTAAGTTCATCCCCCAGATCACCTGAGCACTGAAATTGTTGTTTGAGATAAGAGTATCGAACCTGCAGTAATAAACACTTAAACTGAACTTTCAAGTCTCGTTAAATATGCGGGCGAACTTACCATCCGATTAACAACTTCAAAACTTCCATTTACTGACCAGTGTCGCATAGGAGCATGGGTCCAACCCTTTCTAGTTTACACATAATATATGGGTAGAGATTAATGATTTATAAATTGTTTGGTTTTTGCGCCCCAGACACTGCACCCTTAGCGCAATGTTCTCACGAGTATTTCGATGGGCTCTGATAGTCATACCCTAAAATAACAATCCCATCGGGAAACGTAACTCGTTCTCCTGCGGACAACAAACACTACAGTTGGAGACTAAAGTGCGGATTACTGTACGTGTTCGCAATACTAATTCTTATTAGGAAACACTAGGGGGCCATCTCACTAATTCGTCTGGAAATTTTCTCGGCAAGACTTATCGGCTGCATCCCGAATTTTTCTAGCAAAGTATCTTGAGTCCCATAACTTTGAATGAACTCATTAGCAAGTGCGATGCGGTATATATCGGGAAGATCCCGAGGCGACATGTTGTCGGCCAGAACCTCCAAACAAGCCGAACCTAGTCCCCCAGTCAAAATATGTTCTTCAATAGTTACCAGTAATCTGGCATGCTTGGCTTCTCGAATTAGTGCCAGCTGATCCAACGGCTTCACAGTGTGGATATGAAGCACAGTGCACTCCACATTCTGCTTCGACAGTAGTTCTGCAGCAGCCAAAGCCCGGTGGGTCATCGCGCCGGTAGCAACAATTAACACACCCTTGCCTTGGGTATTTGCACTACGCATTTTTATGGCTGTGCCAATCTCGACTGAAGGCTCATCAGTGCTAATTATGGGTTTGCCATATTTGGCGAGGCGCAGATAAACGCTGGCCGGCCAGTCCAAAATCAGGGGCATGATCCGGGTTACTTCGTTTGCGTCGCATGGTGCAATTACTGTCATTCCCGGTATGGTGCGCATTATGGCGATATCTTCGATTGCGGTATGGGTAGGCCCAAGATGAGCCGTAGCAACGCCGCCACCCGATCCGATTAGAACTATCGGGCGTTTTTGCAAGCACGAATCAAGCAGAATTTGCTCATACGCCCGGCGGGTTATGAAAGTAGCATGGTTCAAGATAAAGGGAATAAAGCCATCTGCTGATAATCCTGAGGCGAGACCAACCAGATTTGCCTCCCAGGTGCCTTCCATGAAAAAGCGGTCCGGCATCTCGGCCTGCATTTCGCTCAGTAAACCTGGTGCGTTGTCAGTACCAATAAATACGACACGCGCATCCTTTTTGGCGAGCTCATAAATCATTCTTAAACACGCTGATTGCATCACCCGGACTCCAGTGCTGCGTACATTTTCCGAAACATTTCCTGATCTAGGTTACCTTTCCAATGCCATTCAGCGTTGTTTTCAGCAAAAGGCAGTCCTTTGCTCATTACAGTATGGCAAATAATTGCAGAGGGCCGGGCAACATTGAAGGGGACGCCTTCAAAAATCTGCTTAAGTGCATTCACGTTATGACCATCAACTTCCTGCGTTGAAAAACCAAAGCTCTCAAACTTAGCTGCCAATGATCCGAAGTTAGAAACTCGGTGTGTCGGACCGGAGCACTGTACCTTGTTGTCATCGACGATTACCGTCAAGTTGGACAGGTTGTGTTTCGACGCACACATAGCTGCCTCCCAGTTTGAGCCTTCGCCGAGTTCGCCGTCACCGACTATCACAAAGACGCGGCTGGCCCGCTTTTGGATTCTTGCTGCAAGCGCCATTCCCACCCCTACAGAAAATCCGTGCCCCAATGAGCCGGTGGTCGCTTCTACTCCCGGCACTGTCGATTCGGAGCACCCGCCCAAGCGCGAATCCATTTGCACAAAACCGGATATCTCATCCGTAGAGAAAAATGACTTGTCCGCAAGTACTACATATAGTGCGAGGCAACCATGCCCGGGACTAAGGATGCAACGATCCCTTTCCGGCCAGTCAGGTTGACGAGGATTAAACCGCAAGATATCGTCATACAAAACCCGAATAATCTCAATCAGCGAAAGGGCCGAACCGACATGCCCCTTCCCGGTGCTTGCCAGGCCCTTCATGACCTGTCGGCGCAGATATAGTGAACGCTCGTCCAAGCTGTTGGTACTGGTCATAATGCTATTCTGTATCCCGTTCATAAATCCGAGTATGGAAATATTTGGTAATGGCTTTGAATTGCCGAGGTCCGCTCCATTACCAGCTCAAGCTGATGTTTTTTAAATTGCGATTCACTAAATCCATGGGGGTACTGATTTCCTGGACGGCGATACTGCGGCAGGTAGGCATTCAGCATGATTGTGCACCACCGCAGCCCAAATAGCGGAAACAGGTGCTTAAGTCGGGGGTAGAAGTCAGAATTCCACAAGAACAAGCGGTTGCCAAAATTAAAAAACATTTGGCGGTCTGCATGGGACATGGACATACCTGGGTGCTGTAGCGTGTCTACCACAACTTGGACCGGATCGGCCCACCCGAAATACTCAAAGTCGAGAAATACAATAGTTCCATCTTTTCGCCGAAGTGCATTGTGCAATCCAAAATCAACCGGGCTTAATGTTTGCTTCGCTCTGGCTAATTGTTCGGAGAAGCATAAGTTCATTGAGGTAAAAGATGCTTTGCTCCAATCCTCAACTTCACCCATCAGAGGAACGAACTTGTGATCCAGAAATAGGTGCAGGTCCAGGTCCTCCGACTGCCGGAGGCGTGCCAGTCTCGAATGTAATTGTTGCACGATATCAGACCCGGACAGGCACTGATCCACACCCGGTGCTATCTTGTCCGCATTTTTTGCGTAACGCAGTTCATGCAGAGTTTCAATGAACCGGCAGATATGCTGAATGTCATTTGGACCAATATTTTCAACAGTTGAACCATCCAGCCATTCCAGTAAAGCACAGTTGGATTCCATGTCCTTGGCGATCAGTCGCGGCACATTTACAACTTGATTTTCTGCCATAAATGAAAGCGCATTTGATTCTGCAATTAGTCTGCTGCACCGCTCAACAACCCCGTCTCGATAAAACTTGAGCGCGTAAGTATCGCCGCCGGAGATGACTTTTAGTATCCTGCTATTTGCTCCGGCTCCCGCCTCCGACATGCTATTTACCTCCCCGGCACACAGTCTGGTGGCAATCTCGAGCAACTTTGCATGGTGCTCCGGACCGCCGGTTTGCGGCGTTGGCTGGCTGCGTTTAGTGGTCATAGAGGCACTGGTACCCGCACAAGCCGAGCGTAAATTCGATGCGGCGCAGACTGTAGCCGCGCTAGTGTTAGCTTGCGCAAAAACTAGACCCTGCCACCATCAATAGGAATAAGCGCACCGCAGGCAAAGGATGCGTGTTGCGACGCCATAAACGTGGCGAACGAAGCTATCTCTTCAGGCTTGCCAAAGCGGCGAATCGAATGGTGACGCTCCAGAAAAGTTCGGGCAAGCTCAGGATTCTGCTTGCTAACTTTGTCCCAGTACTTGCCTTCTGACAGAACGGCAGCGGGCATCAAAGCACAAACAACAATATTATGCTCCGCCAATTCCCTGCCAAGTCCCTGTACATATGCGTTCAAGTACGCCTTTGCGGCAGCATAGGGTAGAGAGCCGCCAAAGGGGGACAATCGCGGTTCGCCAATTTTGCCGGAGATCGAGGATATATGGATGACCCGTCCCCATGCCTTCTTTTTCATGAATGGGATAAGAAGGTTGTTTATCGCAATTGCAATTCCTGCATTAAAGTGCCATACCCTTTGCCACTGTTCCACACCTGCCAGCGGTTCCTTTATCCCCAGTGCCCCGCCCAAGTTGTGCAACACTATATCAAAACTACCGAATTGGTTGGCTAAGGAGTTGATCGCGGTGGTTGCTTCACTGGGCCCTAACAGATCAACTGCCATGTAGCCGTGACCTGCTTGAGCACCCCCCAGTTTAGTTATTATTTGCTCGAGCCGGTCCTTTCTACGCGCCACACAGATCACCCTGCAGCCCTCGTTTGCAAAGGCACGCGCAGCCGCGGCTCCTATTCCGTTGCTGCCACCAGTAATTAAGACTAATTTACCCGCAATTCCGAGGTCCATTCTCTTCCAAATTATTCCTGCAGTAACTACGAAAACTTGAGAATACAACGCCCCGGATTGTCACTTCTTGTAAGTTCGATTCCGAAGTTGATCTGCGAAAAAGGAAGTACTCGAGAGACAAGTTTACTGAGATTCAGACGGCCTTCTTCGTGGAGCTGCAAATAGGTGGGAATGTCGCGATCAGGAAAGCAGTCTCCTCCATGGCTACCTGCTACCGTTCGTTGTTGAAAGATTGCTAGCGGGTCAACCATGATGTTGATCCCCCGCGGAGGCCGGCCAACAAAGTAGCAGTTTCCAGGAACAGCGGTGGTATCCAATGCTGCCTCAATCGCTTTCGGATTACCGGTATTAATTAGTACTTTGCTCGCGCCTTTTCCTCCAGTAATTCGCCGAACCTCACGAGCCACATCTTGACTCTTTGGGTTGATACAGTGGGTAGCGCCCAAGTCCCGCGCAAGCTCGAGCGCCTTATCATTAATGTCCACGGCAATAATTAGCCTGGGGCGAGCAAGCTGTAAACCTTGCAAAACACTAAGTCCAACGCCGCCACAGCCATACACTACAGCCGTATCATAGGGTTTGACCTGCGCTTGGTTGATAACGGTGCCAACTCCGGTGGTTACGGCGCAACCCAAAAGTGAAGCAAGCATCAAGTCGCTGGAATTCGGAATCACAGTCACCCGGTTCTCAGAGACAACAGCGAACTCATTAAACGTTGTGACCCATCCCGCATTGACTTTGGCTCCCGCAGCCCCACAATAATTCGGGGGGGCTGAATTAATTCCGCTTCCCTTCATCCAATGTAAAACAACCGTATCGTCAAGCTTCGTTTTTGTAACCCCTGGACCGGTATCCATCACGGTACCGGTACCTTCGTGGCCAAGAAGATGCGGCAAAAATGGATCTTCACCATCGCTAGCGTCGATCTCCTCCAATTGTTTACCGCAAATGCCACTAAACCTAAGCTTCACCAGGATTTGACCCGCTAACAGCGGGCCCCGAAATTCCACAGGCTTAATCGCCAAGGGCGCACTGCTTCTTTCAAGAATAGCAGCCTGAAAAGTAAGGGGGTAGCTATACATACAAGAGGAAAGCTCCCCCATATATTGAGACAAAACGCTCCACCGTTTGTGCTGCCAACATATTGCCGGAGTATATCATTGGCTATGCTGCTCACTCCCTGTGGCACACTTATTCCTGCCGTGGTTGATCACGTAAATGAACAATTGAGCAATTTGCTAAGCTTGTCTGTATTTAGATTCTGGATCCGCGGGAGTACATCCCCGTCTCTAGCTAGGAGGTTACCCCTCCACGGGATTCCCGTTTCTTCGCATAGATCTCGAATTCGCTCATAGTAGGTCTTTAGCGGCGAGCCCATATTGTAAATCCCGTAGTGTTCGTCATCAATCAGCCTAACTAGTACGGCAACGAGTTCCCCAATTCTTGTATAGCACCGGCTAATATTTTGGAATGCATCAACTTGCTTGCCTAGCGTCAAATCTTCCAATGCCCGATCAATGAATGAATTTGAGGCTCTATCTCCAAGACCATGTACTGTTGCAAGTCTCAGTACGTGGTATTTGGGGTGAGCTTTGGAAATGATGTTCTCGCACTGCACCTTTAGCTGACCGTAAAATGTAAAAGGGTCTGGGGGCGTTTCTTCTGTCGGCGCAGGGTCTCTGCCGCTGAATACCTTATCGCTCGATAGAAAGATTATATGGGTGCCTTCAGATAGATGCGCAACTAGGTTTTTGGTAACTCCTACGTTAGTGGCTTCAGCTAATGTCGGTTGTTCCCTGTTGATACGAGGGGATGGCAGGGCTGCAAAGTGAAAGATCACATCCGGCCCAATTTGTTGCAGTAGCGCTGCCACTTCAGCTTCATTCCGCAAATCTGCTCTTATCCAGCCGCGGGTCGGCGGCGTAAGGGTTGAGTTGAAATACACCCCGATAGGTTCGAATTCTTGTAGGTGCGAATACACTGATCTTCCAATCCATCCGCTGGCTCCAGTAATCAATAATCTTGGTAATTTCATTGTTTGGATTTCAGTAAGTTATGGTGAGGGGGTAAAGAAATTACGCAAAACCGTTTGCCACAACAGAGACTTGCGCAACTAAATTGGAGGTAACAGATTGATGTGCCGCCTCAGGAATTTGTGACCGATGCTGCACTGAACCTCGAACCCCGGCAAGCCCGGCAGCGTTTCGTACTCAGCAGTGATGGACTTGAAGCGTTGCTGGAGATTGTCATCGTCTGTGGTATTACTGGGTCTTCCATCAAGCTTATCCATCATCTCCTCAATCAACTCTCGAATTTCCTGTGCAGTATTTGAGATGACCTCAATCCCGTAGAGATTGGTGAACATTCCGTCGCTTACGCAAGCACTAAGAGGCAGGGACATTTGCTGCTCAAAGGGCACCATGCTGCCACCAACTCGGCGCCGCAGCAGTTTTGGAAGAAACAAGTCACGGATGGACAAATACAACGTTGCGCTTGGCAGGTAATTGGTCATTGCAATTGGAACCCCAAAGGCACGGCTTATCGTGGCTGGGCCAGAGGAGGTACCGACCATGAACCGTGCAGCCGCACACAGAAACACATCCATCCAATCGCACTTGAGTTTGCTATTGGCGTAATCGAACACATTTGGCATTGTCGGCAGCCGCGACATTGACGAGTCGCCTAAGCGAACTACCCATCCGCCACGTTTCGTGATTGCGGTCACAGCGTCAAGGTACGTCCTAGGGTTTGCGTCCCGAAATGGCTCAGCTACCCGGTGTTCACCAAATTTCCCCTCTCGAACATGGAGAGCCACAAACCATGCATCTTCTGGCAGCCCTACGGACCTAAGCGCTTCCACACCGCGCGTACGATGTTCATCTGTTAGGTGCATTAAAGGCTGTCGCATTTGGCTGTCCCACTGCTCTTGCACATACACCGCTGCGGAAATTCCCCAAGGAATAGTCTTGCTTCCAACCTGCATTGGCCCAGCAACATTTAATGCCAAGTACTTTCGCAGTGGTCGCAAAGCTTGCAGCTCCGCCGGATCCTCAACAATGTCGATGTATTTTCTCCAGTAATCCAACATACACGGATTTACAGCGTAGCGCCTTAACCACGGCTCGTGCAAAATTACTGTTCGTGAGGCCGGCCGCAAGCCAAGTATGCCAGCCTTGATGTATGCGTCCAAATGCACAGTGCTCCCAATGCCAACTAGAAGATGAAAGTAAGGCTCCAGAATACAAATATTTCGGCTTCCGGTGCCTCCCAGGCGCGCGCGATTCTCTTGAATTTCAAAACTCTTATGCTGGGCAGTGATCCACTCAGCGGTGCGGCCAGCCCACAAGGCAAATGCACCTCGCAGGTCTGACGCTGGCTGCAAATTTTGTGCGAAATGGTCGAGTAAATCTAGTTTTCGAATTGCTTCCGCATCAAGTTCCGCTACGTACACGGCGTCATAATTACTGGATTCGATATTAATAGCTAGGCGTTCTGCCAGTTTTTCGATATACCAAATGTACGCAGCTGGCCACGGTACCGCCAGCTTGATCGCCATGCGGTACAACCCCGCGCGAAGGGCGCTTCGGCAGCCACCCACCACAGTTTGGTAGATCGCAAATACCCTACTAAATCGCGGATCGTGCAGAAGAATTCGGGCGTAATCACCGAATCCTTGCGATAGGTTACATACGATATTACTGGAGGAACCACGACTACTCATTTTCGCAAAGTGTATAAGTGGAACGGCTAGCAGGTGACTGGTAAATTGAAAACTCCACAAGCAGATCATTTATTACATAGCCAACTGATTGCGGCAAGACACCTAATGCGGCAGTCATGGCCAAATGTGCGAGCGTTCGAGGATAGTAAGAGGGAATATTCAAGTCAAGCGAATTCTTCGGTGTAACCAGACTTTTGTTTACATTCATCGTTGGCAGGTAATTGATAGGCAAGGTCGCCGTAAGGCAACGGAGCCGCAGCTGACAGATTAGCCACTCCAGAGGATAGATTGGAGGCAAATTTCCATATTGACTTCACACCTAACGCGAGTTTCTAGCATGCAATTTTACAAGGACATGTTGATCAAGACTCGTCCCGCTTCGCCGGAACGTAGCGCAGCAATTGCATCATTAATATTAGCAAGCGAAAATTCATGGGTGAACAACCCATCCAGTTTCATTAGACCCTGATTGACCAAGCGAACTAGCCGAGGAATTTCAATGTCAGGGACGGCACTGCCGCCATGTGAACCAGTGAGAATTTTATTAAAGTGGAGAGGAAGTGTGTAGATATTTACGTTATCGCTCTTGCGTGGAACTCCAACTAGGATTGTACGACCGTCAGCATGTGTCAGCTCATACGCCAGTTCAATGACGCGTGGTCGACCTGTGGTATCTACAACGACATCGGCGCCGCCTGAGCCGACAAGCCTTAGAATTTGTGACTTTAGGTCGGGGGTGGTGACAGAGTTAAAACCAAAATTAATCCCCCAACTCTTTGCTTTTTCAATCTTGGAATCTACGATGTCAACACCAATTATGGGATTACCGGATACCATTTGTGCTGCTTGGGCGATGTTCAGACCTACTCCGCCAATGCCGAAAATAACAATAGATTGCCCAATTTTCAAATGGGCATCATTGTTGATAACCCCGACTGCAGTGGTCACGGCGCAACCAAAAAGTGGAGCCAAACCGAGATCGAAGTCCTTTGGGATAACTGTAAGCCGATTTTCGGAAATGATGGCTTCGTCATTAAATGTTGTCACCCACCCGGCATTTACTGCCCTGCCATCCCAAAGATATTTGGCAGGTTCTGCCTGAAGTCCGGAACTGGGCCGCCAGTGAAGTACGACATGGTCACCAGGCTTTACCGTCTTAACACCGGGGCCGATGCGCTGGACTATGCCGGAACCCTCGTGGCCGAGCAGGTGCGGTAAAAATTTGTCGGGGCCCTTGGCTCCCTCAATTTCATTGATCTGAGCCCCGCAAATTCCACTGTAGCAGACCTCTACGTGCACTTGCCCGTATGACAGTACCTCTGGAATTTGTAGCTCAGCCACTTCAAGTGGCTGGTTGATTTCAACGAGAACTGCAGCTTTCATTCGAAATAAATGAACTCATAGTCGCCGGTATATCCGAAGTGTCTATACAGCCAAATCCACTCAGCGGTGTCAAAAAACGATTCGCAAGTCAGAGCCCAACATTGCAGATTGAACTGTTCCAGTTCGTTCCGGTAGCTCTCCAGCATAATGTACCCGTGCTTGCCAACTCTTTCGACTTCCCCGAGGGTAGTCTGAAATTCGAAGAGCCGCAAATTGTGAAATGTCCCGAGTGAAATCACTAAGTCGAATTCCTTATCGCCAAAAGGATATGCGTCTTGTGCGCGGCAGTTAAATAGTGTGGCCTTCAAATCTGGAAGGGAACTTTCCAGTCCATGATTGGAGGTGTCAAAGCCCACTAGTTCCAGCCCAGGCTCAATTTGCTGCATTTCATATAGCAAAAAAGCTTTTCCGCAGCCAACATCAAGTACCCGTGAACCTGATTTGAGGCGATAGGTATCAATGAGTGCTTGTGCAACCGGCTTCCAGCGCCCCGGAATATATTTATAGCCACCATAGCCGTAACGGCGATCGCCATCCCAGTAAGCCGCTCCGTACTCCTTGGCCTTGAGCATGCAATGCACCTTGTCGTCTACCATACGGGCAAGGTAATCGCGTCGCGTCGCTTGGTGAAGCGAAGTAACAAAGTTTCTAAGTTGACCCATGCAAAACCTCCATTTCAGTTCTTGAGTTCTTTAGACTTACGCACGGAAAGCCTTGGTCACAACTTCGCCAAGTATGTTCAAACACCTTGCTATTTTCATTTTGTCTTTAGTTGCGATCGCATTGCGTTAATAGCAGAGTCGATAGTTATGCCCCAGTGCTGCAGCAACGAGTTCTGGGTGCCATACTGATTGGCGAACTTGTCGGGGATTCCGATTCGGGTAATTTTAGGCAACCGCCCAGAAAAATAGTCGTTACAGAACTCCAGCACAGAGCTCCCTAAGCCTCCAATGCGGGTATGTTCTTCTAACGTGACAACTCCTTCAACTAACGGCAACAAGCGCAATAGTGCTTCATTGTCCAGCGGTTTAATAGTATGCATGTGAAGAACGCCGCAGGCAAAGCCTTCCAATGCGAGTTTTTTGCTGGCTTCAAGGGCAATCTGGGTCATTACACCGGTAGAAATAAATAGACCCTGGCCAGGCTCGGTCATTAAGATCGCCTTTCCAATTTCAAAGTGGTCTGTCGCGCGGCTAACTATCGCGTCGCCACCTTTGGCCAAGCGAATGTAAATGGGTTGTTTCCAGTCGAGCGTTGCGTCTATGAGCCTGACCATTTCCGCAGCATCGCAAGGTGCGACTACAGTCATATTGGGGAGCGCGCGTAGTATGGCCAGATCTTCCACAGCCAAGTGGGTGGGCCCCAGCGGGGCATACACCGCGCCTCCACCATTTGCTATCAGCCGCACCGGAAGATTTTGGAGGCATAAGTCCACCGCAATTTGCTCGTAGCAGCGCCGAGTGAGAAAAGTGGCTATCGTGTTCACGTATGGAATAAACCCTTCCAACGCCAAACCCGCAGCCATTCCAATTATGTGCTGCTCGCTCACACCCTCCATAAAAAAGCGCTTGGGTAGCACGCGCCTCATCTCGTCAAGAACACCGACGCTCAGATCCGAGCCGATAAACACCACACGGTCGTCTTTCTTGGCAAGTTCGAAGACACAGTCAAGTGCGGTTTTGCGCATGATATCAAATGTTCAATCAAGGCAGCGATACATAGCAGCGATTTCATCAATTGTCAGATCCGACTTGTGATGCCAGCTGGGATTACCCTCGGCAAAGGGAAAGCCCTTTCCCTTTACAGTATGGCAGATTACCGCTGAAGGCTTCTGTGTTACAAAAGGCAGTCGTTTGACCGTGCTTTCCAATTCGTCAATGTTATGGCCATCGACTTCCTGGACCGCGAAGCCAAAGCTGCGCCACTTCTCTGAAAGAGGTTCCAAGTTAAGAACAGTTTTCGAGCTCCCGTAGGACTGCAGTTTGTTGTAGTCAATAAAGACAATCAGGTTGTCAAGCTGGTGTTTTGAGGCTGATAACGCCGCCTCCCAAATAGAGCCCTCATTAATTTCGCCATCCCCGACTATAACCACAACTCGGTGCCGCTGGTCGCGAATTTTTGCCGCCAAAGCCATTCCAACGCCGATTGGAAGTCCATGGCCGAGAGCACCTGTTGAGGCCTCAACTCCCTGTATCTTTTTGAGTTCTGGGTGCCCTCCTAACCTCGAAGTAGGCTGGCAAAATGTCCGCAGCTCGGATTTTGGAAAGAAGTTCTTGTCCGCCAATATCGAGTAGAGCGCAATACATCCATGCCCCTTGCTGAGTATAAGTCTGTCACGCCCTGACCAGCTTAGATTTTGGGAATTGAAACTCAGATAAGAGTCATACAAGACGCGCAAAATCTCGACAAGCGACAGGGAAGCGCCAATATGGCCTCTTCCGCCACCCTCTAGTGCTTCCACTATGAGCATTCTAAGATGCTTGGAGCGCAGATCCATTTTTTACACGCTGGCTCTATTCTTGAACGGAATGGTTTGCTTCTATAGCTGACTTTCTGGCGATTCCACTTTGCAGTACAGGACAAGGGTCTTCAAGAACGGAGGCGCCAAAAATACAGGTTTCGAGCATTGGCCAGGAAGTCTCAATTCTGAGTCCGCATTCGTATTTTACCGAGCTGTCTGGAGAAAATAAAATCCGTTCCGTCCATTCCGGAAACAATGGATCCACCAACACATCCCTGAGATCGTCGATAAAGTGGGTACACCTGAGGGCACGAATTCTAGCAAGCTTTTCGCGGCGGGTAGATTCGAAAAATATTTCTGACTTTAGTAATGAGCTGCCTTCAGAGCCAATAATCCCCTTGTGAGCCAACCAGCGAAGAGCGGCATCGCGCAGGTTAAACTGCGCATTATCAAAGTGCCCGAACTCCGATTTATGGCTAACTATAAATACCGAGTGCCCATCTAGCTTCGAGCGGCACAGAAACTCGACAAATCCCGAGAATACTGTCGCTTGATGGATGTACTTTCCGTAGACTTGCCCCTGCAACCTTTGCCAGTCGAGATCGCCTCCGGGACTAGCTAAAACTCTTGCCTTAATTTGAGCCTTTGACAACGAAATCGGAAAATCCGTTAAACCAATCTCGTGCGCAACAAACGAAAAAGCACAGTCATAGCATGCAATGGTGTTATCGAAGTCCACCCCTATAGTTAGCTTCATAATTGGATTATGACTGCGTGGCAAGTAACTGCAAGTTATAAGGATCGTGCACCAAATCAAATACGCCGTGGCACAAGATAGCCGTCCTTTTACGCGGAAAAGTACCAATTATGTCAAGCAACTCACCCGATGCCTTGATCTTATGGCGGTATTTTTCGAAAAACTCAGTTGTCATTGGGCGACTTGTCTCTGGGACCCAAGATACCTGAACCAAGCCTTAGTTGCATAGTCGATTGACTCTGGAGTCCAGAGCGGAGCATCCCGCCAATTATCAATCTCGGTAACCATTTTGGCTACGCCGTCTTCAAGGCTTACAACAGGCTGCCAGCTTAGTTGTGAGGTTACCTTGCTGATGTCCGCCCAGGTGCAATCCGGTTCACCCGGGCGCTTTGGCACATACACTGGTGTGCCGCCCAGCAATTCGACTAGACGGTTAACACTCTGCGGATTGCCGGCACCAACATTGAAAACTTGTCCGGAAATTGTCGTTTCCGCCGCGGCTAAAAATGCACGGGCAATGTCGGTTACGTAAACGAAATCGCGCGTCTGACTGCCATCCCCCACGACCGTAAATGGTTTTCCAGAAAGTTTTTGCTTGAAGAACACGCCGAACACTGCACCGTACACGCCGGTGGTGCGCACGCGGGTGCCATAGGCATTGAAGATGCGGATGGAATTGCCGGGCAGCCGATACACCTGGTGCCAGTGAAAAACCGCCTGCTCGCCCTGGAGTTTACTGAGGGCATAGGGGTACTGCGGCGCGATGGGGTGATCTTCACGGGTGGGCGTAGCTGCAAGCCCGTAACAAGAAGAAGACGCCGCATACACGAACTTCTTGGCGCCAGCGGCGCGGGCGGCTTCCAGGACACGCACAGTGCCCTGCACATTCGTCTGCATGTACTCAACTGGTTGTTCAATCGACGGGACGATGTCGCCAATGCCTGCAAAATGAAAGACGTACTGGGCGTTGTGAAATAAGCCGCTGCCAGATTCTAGTTTGCAGATATCGGCTTGCTCAAAGTGGAGCCCGGGGGTTTTAGCGTGGTGCGCCAAGTTGCGTTCGTGGCCGCCGGATAGATTGTCCAGCACGCGCACTTCGAAGCCACGCTCCAACAGCAGGTCCACCATATGGCTGCCAATGAAGCCGGCCCCGCCCGTTACAACGGCGATACGGTTAGATCTCATGCAGCTTGCAGGCGCTTAAGGCGCTGGACGTTGAAATAGAAATCGTTTTCGAAACTGGCGGGTAGTTTTCCGCCGTGGAATGCGCTGCAAAGACCGTGCACGGCATCTTCGATGGAATGCCGTGGTTGAAATCCCAACGCACGCTTTATCTTGTCTGAGTTAATATGATATGAGCGATTGTCATCGCTGGGCGTGGTCACAATTCCCAGGCCAGTTTTCTCAGGATACTCTGTCTGGACAACAGCCTTTACCAAATGGGCGATATCCATGATAGAAAGATTTTGATAACCAACATTGAAGATTTCATCGGCCACTTTGGCGTCAGGCGCATTTAGGAGCACTTCAACCGCGTCGCAATAGTCCTTCACATGCAAATTGGGGCGCAGTTGATCTCCGCCAAAAACAGTGATTTGGTTTTTGTTTACGGCGTGATTGGTGAGGATATTGACTGATAAATCGAGGCGCTGCCGCGGCGCGTAGCCGCAGACGGTGGCGGGCCGGAAGGTGACCCCGACGAAATTTCCGTCTGTATGCTTGCGTAGCAGCGGCTCGCACATGCCCTTATATTTGTTGTAAAGGGTGAGGGGCACAAGCGGATGGTCCTCGGTTACGTCGGGCTTATCCGATACACCATATACGGAACTGGAGGATGCATAAACAAAGCGCTTGATACCGGACCGCTTGGCAGCCATCACCATGGGTTCAAAGGCGTCAAGGTTTACGCTGGTGGATAATTTCTCGTCGAGCTCAAAACTGGCATCGTTTGAGATGCACGCCAAGCTCACGAAGGCCTCATGGTTGCGGCAGGCTGCCTCAAGTTTGGAGGTGTCGCGAATGTCCCCGGCAACTAGCTTAAGGTTCGGGTTGTTGACCGGCAAAAAGTCGTTGCCAAAGTACATGATGTCGTAAACGGTTACTTGGTAACCGCGCGCAAGCAGCTGAGGAACAAGTACGCTGCCGCAGTAGCCGGCGCCCCCGGTCACAAATATGGAATTGAATTGCATTCAGAGTTACCCTATATGTGTCATTAATCTTCCACTAGCGGGTGTCAATCGTGTACCCAGCCGCTTGTGCGTCCCTATAAAACATCGCGACAGTCTCTAGCGAGAAGGTGGTGAGATCCTTGCCAACGCCAGACAGCTTCTTCAAGACATCATGCGTAACCGTGATGATGTGGCAGCCTACTTCGTCAGCCTGAAAAATATTTAGGAGTTCGCGCGGGCTTGCCCATAGCACCTCCGCCTTGGGTTTGGCTTTGGCAATTGCAACTGCGGCGCGCATGTGAGGAACTGGATCCACACCAGTATCCGCAATCCTGCCTGCAAATACAGATAAAATTGCCGGCGTGGCCGGATCGAGCACATCGACGATCTCCTGCAGCTGGCCAAGTGTAAACATGGCCGTTATGTTGCACACCACGCCCAGCGCAGAAAGTCGACCCACTAAGGGCGCAGTTGTTTCCCCTTTAGTGTTTGTAATTGGAATTTTCACGTTAACATTTGGCCCCCACGAATTGATTTCGTGCGCCTGTGCTTCCATGCCGTCAATGTCATCAGAAAACACTTCGAATGAAACTGGCCAGTCAGGAACTACCTGAAGCACCTGCAAAGCAAATGCCTTGTAATTCTCAATTCCTGCTTGGCGCATCAGGGTGGGATTGGTTGTGAAGCCTTTGATATACGCCTGAGAATATAACGATCGGATGTTGCCAAGATCAGCGCCATCCCCAAAGATTTTTATTTTGAGCGAGTTTACGTTTGGCATAATTTTGTCGATGCTGATTACTATGGCACTCTTGGGAATAGGCACTTTAGAGCCGGATAAGCATCTGGCTGAGCACAGTACGGTAAGGGAGGCACTACCATTTTGTGGGTTCCAACTGTAAGCTGGGGTGTGAGACAAGGCAATGCCAGACTACCGCCTGAAAAGCTTCAGAATGGGGCGTGACATTTTTCTCACTAACCGGCGGAATGACGACTACGACTTCGCCAGCCTGTTTTGTGTGGCCACCGTCACGCCCCACAATGCCAAAGACTTTCGCCTTCCGCTCCCGAGCCAAGTCAATTGCCTGAATAAGATTTACACTCACGCCCTTCTCAAGATTGCCGCCACCCACCGATAAAATAAGCAGTGCATCCTTGGATGACAAGCGGCTGACTTTAAGCCACGCAGCGATCGCACCATCCCAGCCCTCATCGTTGATGCGGGCGCTCAGCTCGGACACGTTGTCCGTTGGCGCGTAGGCTTCCAGCGCACAAAGTTTCCGGAAGTCATTGACAGCGTGCGAAGCATTTCCTGCACTGCCGCCAACCCCTAACAAAAACAGTCGGCCGCCGCCTTTCCGTAGCTCAACGAGCCCCGCAACTAAAGCCGCAATTTGTTGCTTATCAATTTGATCAACAATTGAACCAACCTGCTTAAAGTACTGTTCTATGTGTTGGTCAGTCATATCGGTAAATCAGGAAAAATTGGCTCACAAAAGTGCATTACAAAAATTAATTATACATATGACGGCTAACAAGATTGCCCAAAAGCAATTTCGGGGTATTCGTTGCGACAAACAGAAATTACTGCATTTCCGAAAGCCTTACCCCACACATGCAGAATATACGATTGGCAGTTTTTCGTGCCGTTAATTATGCGGGAAGAAATGCATTCTTGCAATTATTTTGCCGGCGTAGATGCCTGTGCCGATCATAAAGTTGAATTCTGCCGGTCATAATTGATGCGAGTTTGCACGATTGAGCTCGAGCTATTCAGTACCAAGTTAGTGGCGGCTCAGAGGTGCCGTAGTTGATGAGGTTAAAGAGGATGCAGAAGTTGAGTTGGGGTTCCAGCTCCGCAACACTAACCCCGAATAAATAGGGGCTTCAAAGAATAATACAAATGCAAAATAAACACTTGATGTTGCCAACTCAGTCACCAAGAAAATACCGCAACTCAACCTGACTTTCAACCGGATTTGGACTGACCACTTTTCTTCAGCTACAATACTGTCTAGGATGAATACGTACCTCACTTCTTTGTTTGGCTTGGAAGGCAAGGTCGTACTGCTTACAGGAGCCGGCGGGCACTTGGTGGGTGAAATGTCGCGTGCAGCAGGCCTTGCCGGCATGAAGGTGGTGTGTTGTGATTTGCGGTTAGAGGACGCACAGCGCACTGCACAGGAAATTGAAGCTGCGGGTGGCAAAGCAATTGCGTACCAGCTTGATGTTCGCGAACCGGCCGCGTTCGAAGCTGCACTGGAAGCCACCCTCCATAACTTTGGACACTTGGATTGTGTCTTGAATGGCGCTGGAACCAATGCCCCAACGCCTTTTTTTGAAATAGCAGTACAAGAATGGGACACTATTCTGGCTGTGCAGCTAACAGGCACCTTCGTGAGCTGCCAGATATTTGGAAAATATCTGGTCAAACACGGCGCCGGTTCAATTGTGAATATTAGTTCCGCTTCTTCTGGACCACCACTGTCGAAGGCGTTCACCTACTCGGTTGCAAAAGCGGGCGTCAAAAACCTTACCCAGAACCTTGCGCGTGAATGGGGCTCAATTGGTGTCAGAGTAAATGCCCTGCGTCCCGGTTTCTTCCCAACTGAGTGGTCAATGAAAAACTTTATAACACCCGAGCGTGAGGCATCTATTCTGGGACACACTCCAATGCGTAGGTATGGACACCCCAAAGAGCTAATTGGTGCAGTGTTGTGGTTATTTTCTGACGCGTCTAGCTTTGTGACTGGCGCAGAAATAGCTGTTGATGGCGGATTCACGGCGATGACGATTTAGATGTCACAGCGCAGGTTCCCGCAAAATCATAATCTTAGGTTTCTGTAAAAATTATTTTTGTGTGTTGCCTGAATTTCGGGGTCATTAAGCTGCGAACATCTGGCGGCTGCCTCTTTATTGAGCGAATTTGGTGCCGCAAGACTTAGGTACCAGCAATTCTGTTCGCCAGAATAATTGTGCGCCAAAGGCTTTAATGGTCAAGTCAAAGCGGAAATTACTGGTGCTGTAGAATACAATTTTACGGTCGCATCTGTTTTCTAGCTGGTATAAAACCAAAGTTATGAATGAGCGCACAGTAATTATTACCGGCGGATCAAGTGGAATCGGAGCCTCAATTTCTGAAGCTTTTTATGCGCAAGGGTATCGGGTTGTAATCGCAGGGCGATCAGACAATGGACTAGCTCGTACATTGGGGGAGTTCGCGCGTTTTGTTGCGGCAGATGTACGCTTACCGCAGGCGCTGCGGGATTTGGTAGCAAAAGCCCTGGACTGGACTGGGCGGCTCGACATTCTCGTGAATAATGCCGGTGTCTCTGCGTGGCGACCGCTGGCTAACATCGACGAGTCATTTTGGCAGGAAATGATTGACACAAATCTGAAGGGTGTCCTGTTTGCAAGCCAGGCAGCTGCCACAACCATGAAGCCTGGCAGCTCAATAATTAATATTTCCAGTTTGGCTGGTAAACGTGGAAGTGCAAACAACTCTGTTTACTGTGCCGCTAAATTTGGGGTTAATGGGATTACTCAGGCTCTTGCCAAGGAGCTAGGAGCTGCCGGCATCCGGGTAAATGCGATCTGCCCTGTTTACGTAACCACCCCGGGGCTCGAAGCCGCTCTAAGCCAGCCGAATTCCCCGGCGGCTGGGCTCGACATTGCGAGCTATCTATCCAACTTTTCGGCCACACAAACGGCTCTTGGCGTGTTGCCTACAGCGGCCCAGATAGCTGCAACATGTGTATTCCTAGCGTCACCTTCGGCCAGTGCGATTACCGGGCAGTGTATCAATGTTGACTGTGGAGTGCTACCACAATAGTTAAATACTTTTAGACGACTTTTTCCCGTAACCATACCCAACAATTTTCTGCATACCAGAGCCAATATTTGTAATGGTAACCGTTGTAATTCCAGCCCGGATGGCGTCCTCTCGCTTCCCTGGTAAACCATTGGTGCCAATCCTTGGTTTACCAATGCTAGAGCATGTTAGGCGCAGAGCCCTCATGTCTGCAGGGGTTGATCATGTAGCTGTAGCCACGTGCGACGTGGCGATTATGCAAGCGGTCCTTGCCTACGGTGGAAATGCGGTAATGACCAAGCCTAGTCACGAACGCTGCACCGACAGGGTACAGGAAGCAATGCTTCAGCTTCCTGGCGAAATAGTTGCCATGGTAAATGGGGACGAGCCCCTTCTCGTGCCCGATGCAATTACCCAAGTAATCACTCCTCTGCTGGAACATCACGAACTTGATGTCGTAAACCTACTTTCGCCACTGGAAACTGAGGCGGATTATTTCAATGCAAATATTGTCAAGGCTGTTTGTGATCAGTATGGCAGTGTAATTTACCTGACGCGCGCTCCAATTCCCTTTTTCCGTTATAGGGCAAGTGTGCCCGTATACCGCCAAACTGGCATCATGGCATTTCGAAATAGTTTTTTATCACGCTTCAGTATGCTGGCAGAGACACCCTTGGAAAAAACTGAGTCAATTGATATGCTGCGCGTACTTGAACATTCGATCCGGATCTGTGGTGTAGTGGCAAACTACCCGACGCTAGGCGTAGATCAACCTAGTGACATCGCGCTAATTGAAGATGCTTTGGGCCGGGATCCCATGCAGCGCGAATTATTCAAACAGACTATGATGCCGGTTAGCGCGCTGTGAAGCCGCAACTGCGTGTTGGCGTTGTTGGATTCGGCTACATGGGCCAGATACGCCACCGTGCTATTTCTAACAACTCAGAAACCAACCTCACAGCTATTTGCGACCCATTTTGCCCGGAAGCCTTAGCTGGCCTAAATGTGCCCACGTACCCGCACTGGCAGGACCTAGTAACGGCTGACCTTGACGTCGTATTTGTATGCACGCCCAACAATCTTATTCCAGAGGTAGCGATACAAGCCTTGCAAAACAACCGGCATGTCTTTTGCGAGAAACCACCCGGGCGAAATCTTGCAGATATCGAGCGAATTCGCGCCGCTGAACAAGACAATCCCCAATGTAAACTTCAGTTTGGATTTAATCATCGGCATCATCCGGGAATTATCGACGGCAAGGCAGTCATAGATTCTGGAAGTTTGGGCGACATTCTGACACTCCGCGGGACTTATGGGAAAAGCGGCGGGTACGATTACCACAAGTCGTGGCGCAACGATCCAGCAACCAGCGGAGGTGGCATACTTCT
>SXGR01275648.1_pt1 | contig 22572 bp, 18 predicted proteins | sample 3174711 | NCBI WGS metagenome assembly SXGR01 (sample SAMN11356860, study PRJNA531348) | freshwater metagenome | isolation source: freshwater sample F1-60 | place: China: Fuxian Lake, Yuxi | collected 2017-12-25 | reverse complement strand
TGCGCCGCGAAGTAATCGCCGGCCTCAAACAGCTGCAGTCCGGATTGCGCTTCCGCCGACATGGCTTCGGCGCACTCAGCTGAGATTGCGTCCAAGTCCAGCCTGCGCGCATGTTTTTGGATGAGTCTTGTTGTGTGGAAGCCGGCTTTTTTTGGGGTGAAGCCTGAAATTGTTGTGAAGGGCGGGTTCCCGATGTCGGCAGCGATGGGCGATCCGAATGCCTCCATCCCCACGCCGCAACCAGTGCTGACGAGGCCGATGTTCGGTAGTTTTGGCCGTGCGCCTTTTTCGACGAGCTTGACGTTTCTCTCGAAGATAGCCTTCGAGCGTGATGTCCATACGAAGCTGGGCTTGCAGAAACGCGTGGCGGTTGTAAAGAAATGCCGTGGCATTGGCAAGCGGGACATGAAGCTCAATGATGCGTTGCCGTATATTGAAGTCGATCCAGAGACGTATATGGTTAAAGCCGACGGCCAGATTCTGACGTGTGATCCGATGGCGGTGTTGCCGATGGCCCAACGGTATTTCTTATTTTGACGGTTGCTGCGACCGCGCTCGGTGGCGTCCTGGCCTTGAATCCCTCCGCAACGTGTCCCCTGCGTGAGAAGAGCTGTCTCAGCAGCTTAGGGTGGGGACATGAGAGCGGAGACGTCTGCAGTTGTGTGTGTCTGCGGTCTAGTCGGCAGATATTTTCGCATATCTGCTAACGAGGAGAATGGGGAGGAGGCTCGTGAATACACGTTCTCTTTTAGCCGGCCTTCGTTTCGTCGATAGCTTTTTTCCATCGGGAGGCTATGCCTATTCATCTGGCTTAGAGGCGGCGGTGCAGGGTGGGGCGGTTACAAGCACAGAGGAGTTGTCGTGCTTCGTGCTGGAGTCGCTGACGGCTGGGATGGGGGAACGGGAAGCGGTTGTGACAGGGTTGGCTCATGACGCCATTGTGTCTGGGATTCTGGAAATCGCGTTGAAGGCTGATCGGGAGTTGGAGGCGATGAAACTTGGATGTGAATCGCGGGTTGCCAGCCGACAGATGGGGCGGCAGGTGATTCGCTTGGCGGCAGAACAGCGCGATCGGCATCCTTTGATTGGGGATTATTGGGCTGCGCTCGAGGCGGGTCAGATACCGGGACATGTTGCCGTTGTCACGGGACTCACATTGGCGGACGCCGGCTGGTCGAAAGTTGACTCGATCGCGGTTTTTCTCTATCAGGTTGCGACGGGGTATGTTGCCGCCGCGATGAAGCTGATGCCTGTTGGGCAACGGGAAGGCCAACGGCTGCTGGATAGCTGGCTTGCCGTCATCGAACGTGTGAGCCGGCAAGCGGCGGTGCAACGGGAGCTGCGCTCCTGGTCGCCGATCCAGGATATCTATATCATGCGGCATAGTGGATTGGCGTCTCGGTTGTTTCGGTCGTAAGGACGAGGGAGATAGCAATGCATCGTGAGGAAGAACATTTGTGTGGCACGGGACGGGTGATGGCGGCGCGGGCGCGACGCATTCCGGTCATTGGCGTCGGCGGGCCAGTGGGATCGGGGAAGACGGCGCTGGTGGAGGCTTTGTGCCTGAAACTGCGGGATCGCTACAGTCTGGCGGTGGTGACGAATGATATTTTCACGAAGGAAGACGCGGAGTTTCTTAGTAAGCGCGGCGCACTTCCGCAGGACCGGATTCTTGGCGTTGAAACAGGCGGATGTCCGCACACGGCAATTCGCGAAGATGCGTCGCATAATCAGGCGGCGCTGGACGATTTGTTGAAGCGGCACCCAGCCATCGAGCTGATGTTCGTTGAGAGCGGGGGCGATAACTTAGCTGCCACCTTCAGTCCAGAGTTGGTGGATAAGGTCATCTACGTTATTGATGTCGCTGCCGGTGACAAGATTCCGCGCAAGGGCGGGCCCGGTATCACACGTTCCGATCTGCTTGTGATCAATAAGATTGATCTCGCTCCGCATGTCGGGGCAGATTTGTCGGTGATGGAGCGAGATAGCGCACATATGCGCGGGGCATTGCCGTTTCTTTTTACGAATCTCAAGACGGGTCAGGGACTCAATGCCGTCGTCGTGTGGGTCGAGCAGTATGTCCCGCGCCACGCTCCTCGCCACTGACAAAAGGGTTGCCGTGTTTCCACCAGTTGTGCATGATCCGACTCTGGCGACTGTCGGTCGCTGCGGCGCACTGAGCTATGTCTTTGAACGGCAGGGGCCGCGTACGGTTCTCACTCGCTCCTCCTGCTCAAGCCCCTGGCATTATTTCCCTCCGTCCGTTCTCGATGATAGTGGCTGGGCATATATTTGGTTGGTGAATCCGTCTGGTGGCCTGGTCGGCGGAGACCAGGTGGCGGTTGCGGCGCAGTTACAGGATGACGCGTATGTGTTGATGACGAGTCCGTCGGCGAACCGTGTTTATCGGAGTGCAGGCGAGTCGGCCGTGCAAGAGATTCGCTTGACAGTTGGCGTTGGTGCACGGTTGGAATGGCTACCGGAAGTGACGATTCCCTTTGCTGGTTCCCGGTTTCGCCAATCGATCCAGGTTGATCTAGCGCGAGGTGCGACGGTGGTGTTATGGGATGCGATGGCTTCTGGGCGTGTAGCGAGGGCTGAGCGATGGGCATTTGCGAGCTATGAAAATGAAATTGTGATCCGGACGGCTTCGGGACAATCGGCGGTCGAGCGGTTGTCAGTAACGTCTGAGTCCGTCGGTACCATGGTGAAACACTGGGACTATATCGGGTCGTTCTTTGTGGTTGGGGATTTAGTTGAGCCGGCGCGACTAGCTGCGTTGGAAGCCGAGATGGTTGAGTTGTGCCGACAACAGCCCGGTGAGTGGCTTGGCGGCGTGTCCAGGCTTGCTGTTTCTGGGCTGGTGGTGAAAGTGGTCGCACGATCGGCTCCGATACTAGCCAATTTTCGTGAAGCGGCCTGGCAGAAAATTCGTGAGATTCTCTGGACACTACCGGTCCCAGCATTGAGGCGGTATTAGGTGAGCGATTTAGGCAGGGATTACAGGGAATTGTTCTAGTGATGCGAGGGGGGACGGTCGGTTGTTGGAGATGCGGTCTGTTAGCGATCTGCTGGCTTGACGTGTTCCCGCGGTTCGATTCAGACTGTTGAATCTCTACAGGGCCGGACCGGTCTTTATGGCAGGCAGAGAGGAAACATGCGCACGTTGCGGATCGCCATGGCCCAGATCAATCCGACGGTGGGAGATATTGTTGGTAATACCCGTCTGATCAAGCGCTGGATAAAGGAGGCTCGCAAGGCCAAGGCAGACGTGGTGGCATTTCCCGAGCTAGCATTAACGGGGTATCCGCCGGAAGATCTGCTGCTTAAGTCGCAATTTATTACGGACAATCTGCGGGCGCTTGACGAGATTGCGAAGGGCTGTAAAGATCTTATGGTGGTGGTGGGGTATGCGGGGCGCGGAGACGCGCACTCTCTCCGAGTACGTCATTCTGTGGTGCCGGCGGGCGAGCATGTACTCTCGAATGCGGCGGCCATTCTGTGTGAAGGACGAGTGGTTGCCAGCTATAGTAAATGGATGCTTCCCAATTACGGCGTATTCGATGAGAGCCGGTACTTCTCTCCCGGTCGCAAAACTCCGTTAATCATCCTGCGAGGCGTCACCGTCGCCGTCAATATTTGCGAAGACATCTGGTATCCCGAGGGACCAACCCGCGTGCAGGCCGCCGCTGGTGCGGAAGTGATCGTGAATATCAACGCCTCCCCGTTTCACTGCGGGAAAAGCCGAGTGCGTGAGCAGATGCTGGCGACTCGTGCGAGGGAAAACGGGGTGGTGCTGACTTACACCAACGTGGTCGGCGGGCAGGACGAGCTGGTCTTCGACGGGAACAGCGTGATTCTCGACCATCAGGGGGAGGTGATTGCGCGAGGGAAAGCCTTCGAAGAGGATTTTATCGTGGCAGACCTCAATCTAGAGGCAGTCGCGCGGGCGAGGCGTACGCAGGGCCAGAAAAAGCTTTCGCCGAGACGGAGTGCCGCGGCGGTGGAGATTTGCGTGGCGTCGCTTCCAGCCGTTCCCAAAGTTCGCGTGCGCGCGGTTCCTGATCTGGTGGCGGGTCTGGACCCGTTGGAGGAAGTGTACCAGGCTCTCACGCTGGGCGTGCGAGACTACGTGAGGAAGAACGGATTTACCCGGGTCATGATCGGATTGAGCGGCGGAGTGGACTCGGCCTTGACCGCCGTACTAGCCGTCGATGCGCTGGGACCCGAGAATGTCTGGGGCCTGTTCATGCCGTCGCCCTATACGTCGGGTGACAGTTACGAGGACGTGGCTGAATTGGGAAAACGGCTTTCGATTTCCGTTCGCACGATTCCCATCACGACGTTGTTCGATACCTATCGGCACTCGCTTGCGGAAACGTTCGAGGGCTGCGCGCCTGATACAACAGAAGAGAATCTCCAGGCTCGCATCCGGGGCAGTCTGCTTATGGCCTTCTCCAATAAGTTCGGCTATCTGGTGCTTACCACGGGCAATAAGAGCGAGATGAGCGTGGGTTACGCCACTTTGTATGGGGATATGGCCGGCGGTTTTGCCGCAATTAAGGACGTGCCGAAGACGATGGTCTATGACCTGGCGAAGCTGCGCAATCGTCGAGGCGCAACTCCCGCAATTCCCAAACGGACGCTCGATCGGCCGCCGACCGCTGAGCTGAGGTTCAATCAAACGGATGAAGACTCGCTGCCGCCCTATGAGATCTTAGATCCCATCCTCCAGGCGTATGTGGAAGAAGACCGGTCGCTCGAAGAGATTGTTGAAGCGGGGTATGACCGGGCGACGGTGGCCTGTGTGATTGCGCTGGTGGATGGGAGCGAGTACAAACGCCGACAGGCACCGATCGGGATCAAGATCACGCATCGGGCTCTGGGTAAGGATCGGCGGATGCCGATCACCAATGGCTATCGGAATTCATAGGGGGCTGCCTGCTAAGGCTTTGACGGTGAGGTTTTTCGTTTCTGGCTCTCGAGTTGTTTGCGAATTGCGTGCAGTTCCTTCCGGAGAGTTTCTAGCTCCAAGTCTTTTGTGATTACAAGATCTTTGAGCATACGAATCTCCATATCGTGCAGAGCCATGGGCTCTGTAGCGCGGGATGGACTGTTTGGTAGCTTGACTCCTGCAGGTGGCTCGCGAGGCTGCGCGGCCTGTTCAGCCTGGGGCGCAGGTTGTTCGCTGCTAGTTGCGGTGGGTGGTGCTGGCGCGGTCTGCTGTAGCAGCTGATAATTAATGACGAGAAACTGGTCGGCTGAGGTCGCTCCTGTCGGCCGATGAAAATTATCGGACCGCTGCGCAAGACGTGGGGTGAATGATAGGGTGTGGTTTGAAAGGTTGGATGCGTCCGGCAGCCGTCGGTGGGCAAGTCCGTCCGTGTTTGTCCGGGCTGGTGCATATCGATAGTGCGAGAGTGTCACGTACAGCGAGAGGCCGTAGGCGTAGAGAGAGCCAGCGGTAGTTTCTGTGATGGCGTGTTCCAGCCGTCCGGTATTTTGGCGCGGGCTTGTGATCTGGAACGCCACCGCCTCTCCTGTTGTGGCGGACATCAGGGCTGTAGCAATTCTGGGTGCGAGGAATTGGACTTCGTCAGGCGAAAAGACGGAGACGGAAGATGATTCCGCCAGTAACTTTTGGAGGACCCGTTGGCGTTCCTGGACCTGCAGGCCGCTTAAGACGCGGGCGATGAGGGCGGGCTCCAAATTAATTGGGTGACTGGCTTGAATGGACTGATTTGTAATCGGTTGGAGTGACAGGGTTCCTCGCGGATCATCAACGAGGATTTGATTGTTTTGGGTTGTTGTGCTGCAGGCCGCGTTAACGAAGCAGAGTAGTGCCAGGAAAAGTAATGGTTGGCGAGGCTGCATTCTTTTTTGGATCGAGCCGTGCGATTGGTGAGCCATGGATGAGGCTAACGTAACACAGATAAGGAGTCTGTGCCAGGTGCGAGCGAGCGGTATGGCGGGCATAATTATATAAGAGGGTGAGTACGGGGTGCTCTGCTAATCCTCTTTGATAGTTCACGGGCTGGAATGTTGACAGATTGTTCATAGTTCGGTACAACGATACGTATTGGACAGGAGAAACAACGGCGTTTCTTCCCAGTCTCAAGATCGTATAGAGCGGACAATGGCGTCCTTTGGCTTTAATGAGCTAGAGGGCGTTTTTTTTTGACTACATTCGAGTAGGTTGCATCATGTGGACATACTGAGTAGTGAAATGCGTCAGCTGTCTGGTGGGAGTTAATCTGGCTGTGAGGAGCGAGAGGTTGGGCACAAGGGCGTACGTAGTGACAACGTTATCGAGGTGAGAGCGGCAAAGGGCAGGAGCTAGCTGTGGGGACAGCAATCAATAATCAGGAAAGGGAAAGGTGAAATGGCTGTACGTAATTTTGTAGGTGTGGGGATCTGGGCATTGTGGTCGCTGTGCGGTGGTTATGCCGTATTTGCGCAAGGGCCAACGGCACCGGCCTCCGTGTCGACCGTGCAGGAGCGATTGGATTCTTTGGAGAAGAAAGTGGAGGCGCCGTCCATCTGGAAGACCTTGGGGTTTAAGGCTTCTGGGTTTCTGGACGTGGCGTACACTCATAATTTCAATAATCCTAACAGCAACCTCAATCAGTTGCATATTTTTGATACTCATGCGAATTCTATCTCAACGCATATGCTGCAATTGCTGCTCGAACGGTCTGCTGATGGAGCAGGGAGCGGTATGGACCGCGTTGGGTTCCATAGCAGGCTGAATTTCGGGTTGGATGCGAGGGTGACGAAGGCGCGTACGAATTTTGCGCCTGGAGCCAGCAACAGCGAGATCGACTTTCAGGAGGTTTACGGAGAATACATCGCCCCGATCGGTAACGGGTTGAAGATTCAAGCCGGGAAGATCAATACGTTGATCGGCTATGAAGTCATCAATAGCTTTGAGAATCTGAACTTTTCCCGCAGCTTTATGTTCGGTTTGGGCCAGGCCTTTACGACCACCGGTGTCCGGTTTAGTTATACGTTTAACCCGGTCGTGACTGCCTCGATCGGTTTGATTAACGGCTGGGACAACGTGGACGATAACAATAAGGGTAAATCGTTTGAGTGGCTCCTCGCCCTGACCCCGCATGAGAAGTTCGGGATGAGTTTCTATGGGTCCTATGGCGCTGAGCAAAGCAACAGTCAAGGGACGAGTCCAGCTGCGACGGGGGTTGACCCTGCGGCCAAGCGGACGGTGGTGGGAACAATCATGACCGTCAAGGCTACGGACCAGGATACCATCGTGCTGGAGCCCTACTATGGCAATGAAGGGAACGCGAGCACGCTCAGCCGATCACGCAATGCTCGATGGAGTGGGCTGGCCGGCTATCTGACCCATGATTTCAGCGATCAATGGAGTGCCAGATTCCGTGGGGAAATTTTTGAGGACGCGGGAGGGGCTCGTACCTGTAGTGGAACTTTTGGAGCGGCTGGCGGTACCAATACCTGTGCGGGAGCAACCTCGTCGGTCGCGGCCACACCTGTCGCGCAAACGCTCTGGGAGAATACCTTTACGCTGCAGTATAAGCCGTTCCCTTCGCTGATTACGCGGACCGAGTTTCGCTACGACAAGTCAGACAAGAATGTCTTCCTCTATGGTAGTCGTGCCGTGAACAATCAAGAAACCCTGTCATTCCAAATCATCTATCTCTTTTAAGCAGAGGCGGAAAGGAGTTCATTATGAATCGAGTGATACGTATCGTGGCCGTGATGCTTCCCATCCTGGCCTTCGTTATTCTGATTGGGGTGACGGGTCTGTATGCACAAGATGTGGGGGGGGCGGATCTGGCAGCGCCGGCATCTCTTGCTCTGGAGGCCGCTCCAGCTACGGTGCCGGTGCCGGCCAAGATTGATACGGGCGACACGACGTGGCTGTTGGTCTCGACGGCGTTGGTACTGGCGATGACGGCGCCAGGGTTGGCCTTGTTTTATGCTGGCATGGTGCGCTCGAAGAATGCGTTGGGCACGATTATGCAGAGTTTTATTATTCTCTGTCTGATCAGTCTCCAATGGGTTCTGTGGGGCTATAGTTTGGCCTTTGGGCCGGACAAGGCCCATCTGATTGGCGGGCTTGAATGGATTGGGCTGAACGGTGTCGGGTTGGAGCCCAATGCCGATTATGCTGCGACTGTGCCCCATCAAGCCTTTATGATTTTTCAAATGATGTTTGCAGTGATTACGCCGGCCCTCATGACCGGTGCCTTCGCCGAACGGATGAAGTTCGGCAGTTTTCTGGTCTTTACCGTGCTCTGGGCGACCTTCATTTACGATCCGCTCGCCCATTGGGTGTGGGCGGTTGGGGGCTCGCTCAGAAATATGGGGGCGCTGGATTTCGCCGGAGGGACGGTCGTCCATATTAGTTCCGGTGCGGCAGCCTTGGCGTGTGCTCTCGTGCTGAGGAAGCGGTTGGGGTATGGAAAAGAACAGATGGCCCCGCACAACTTGCCGATGACGGTGCTGGGCGCCTCGCTGCTCTGGTTCGGCTGGTTTGGGTTTAATGCTGGGAGCGCCGTGGCGTCAGGAGCATTGGCGACCAGCGCCTTTGTCGTGACCAATACGGCGGCCGCCACTGCTGCTTTGGCCTGGATGAGCGTGGAGTGGATGTATCGAGGTAAGCCGACAGTGTTGGGTGCGGCCAGCGGTGCGGTGGCGGGGCTGGTGGCCATCACGCCGGCTTCTGGATTTGTCGGTCCGATGGCGTCGATTGTGATTGGGGGTGGGGCGGGAGTCCTCTGCTACGGGGCGGTGCTGTGGAAGTCCCGGTTGGGCTACGATGATGCCCTCGATGTGGTAGGGGTTCATGGAGTCGGAGGCATCTGGGGTGCGCTAGCGACGGGGTTGTTTGCGTCGAAAGCGATCAATGCTGCCGGTGCCGACGGATTATTCTACGGGAATTCAGCACAGTTGGGTATTCAAGCGTTGGCTGTGCTAGTCTCGGTGGTGTTTTCGTTTGTTGGGACCTTCGTGCTGCTGAAATTGGTGGATGGGTTGATGGGGCTGCGTGTGAGTGAGGAGGAAGAGCGTATAGGCTTAGACCTTAGTCAACATAAGGAACGGTCCTATTCGTAAGTCGGGGTGGCCGATAAGTAGGAGGGGGATGGTGATTGACCGGAAACGAGAGGGTAGTCGTAAGCGAATACACCAACGGACGCTCCTATCCGTTGGCCTGGGCATCGCAACTTTGCTGGTGGGAGTGGCGGCCTTTACGGGTCCAGCCGTGGCCCAGGACACAAGGATCGCTTCGGTTGACGCAGTTACTACTGTCGCCGTTCCCGTGTTGAAGATCGATACGGGGGACACGGCGTGGGTCCTCATGTCCACAGCGATGGTCTTGCTGATGACGATGCCAGGCTTGGCCCTCTTCTACGGGGGGCTTGTGCGAAGCAAGAACATCCTGGGGACGATCATGCAGAGTCTCGTCATTCTGTGCCTGGTCAGTCTGCTCTGGATGCTGGTCGGGTACAGCCTGGCGTTTGGTCCCGATAAGGGCGGCTTCATTGGAGGCCTTGAGTGGGCCGGGCTTAGCGGGGTGGGCAGCGAGCCCCATCCTGTCTATGGCCCGACGATTCCCCATCAAGTGTTCATGCTATTCCAGCTCATGTTTGCGGCGATTACGCCGGCTCTGATCACCGGGGCGTTTGCGGAGCGGATGAAGTTTTCCGCGCTGCTGCTGTTTGCGGCCTTGTGGTCTCTGTTGATTTATTCTCCGGTGGCCCATTGGATCTGGGGTGGTGGATGGCTAGGGAAGATGGGCGCGCTGGATTTTGCCGGAGGCGCGGTGGTGCATATCAGTTCAGGAGTAAGCGCCCTGGTTTGCGCCATCGTGATGGGGAAGCGCAAGGGGCATGGAGCCGATTACATGGCTCCGCATAACCTGCCTTTTACGCTGTTGGGAACCGGCCTCCTCTGGTTCGGCTGGTTCGGGTTCAACGCGGGCAGCGCTCTGGGGGCGAATGGGCTGGCCGGGAGTACCTTCCTGGCGACCCATGCGGCGGCGGTCGCTGGCGGTCTGGTCTGGATGGGGGTGGAATGGGCCCATCGCGGGAAGCCTACGGTGCTCGGGTTGGCGAGCGGTGCGGCCGCCGGTCTGGCGACCGTGACGCCGGCTTCTGGGTACATCGGCCCCGTTCCAGCGATCATAATTGGTGTTTTTGCAGGGGTTCTGTGCTATTTCGCCGTTGTGTGGAAGGGGCGAATGGGCTATGATGACTCGCTCGACGTCGTGGGGATCCACGGTGTGGGCGGAGTCCTCGGCATCCTCGCGGCAGGGCTGTTCGCCTCCAAGGCGGTCAATGCAGCCGGGGCGGATGGGCTCTTTTTCGGCAATGCCGGGCAGTTAGGCATTCAGGCCGTCATGGTTGGAGCGGTGGCGCTGTTTTCCGTGATCGGCACCTGGATCATTTTGAAGATTGTGCAGGCAACGGTGGGGTTGCGGGTCTCTCCGGAAGACGAATCGACTGGGTTGGACCTCAGTCAGCACAACGAGCGGGCCTATTCATAAACGGACCATGACACTATCGACCACGCAATCACGCTGGCGATCTCCGCGACGGGGCAAGATCCGCGTCCTCGGGGCAGCCAGGTAAGGAGGTAGCGAGATGAAGATGATTGAAGCTATCGTGAAGCCGTTCAAGTTGGATGAAGTGAAGGATGCCTTGCTGGAAATGGGTGTGCAGGGGATGACAGTCTCGGAGGTCAAGGGGTTCGGCCGCCAGAAGGGACACAAGGAAACCTACCGGGGCCAGGAATATACGATCGAGTTTGTGCCGAAAGTGAAAATCGAGGTGGCTGTCACGGACGCACAGGTGTCGCACGTGATCGAGACCATTACTAGGGCTGCCAAGACCGGCAGTATCGGGGACGGTAAGATTTTTGTACGCGACCTGACCGAAGCGGTGCGTATCAGGACCGGTGAAACCGGAGAGATTGCGCTGTAACCATGGGCGTCATACACGATTCATCCAGTACGTCAGGGCCGACCGTCGATCCGTCGACGGTCGGCCTGTTTCTCGCTGAGCAGCGCATCATCATTGCCCAACGGGTATTGGCCGGCGCCAGCGGTGCAGAGACGATGGCGGCGATGACGGAGCTGGTGGATAGACTGATCGTCGGGCGCTATCGGAATGCCGTGCGGGAGGGGGGCGATGCGGTTGCCTCAGCCGGTCTCCATCAATGTTGTCTCGTGGCTCTGGGAGGGTACGGCCGCCGCGAATTGGCCCCCTATTCGGACATCGATTTGATGGTGCTCTACCGCCCTGAAGCCAGGGCGCAGATCGAATCGCTCGTGCGAGCGGTTCTGCATCCCTTGTGGGACTGTGGGTTCCAGGTCGGACATAGTGTGAGGACGATCAACGACTGTATGGAGCTAGCCGAGAGCGATGCGACGGTGAAGACTTCGATGATGGAGTCCCGGTTTCTCGCCGGAAGCCCTGAGCTGTTCGAGCAGTTTCATAGCCGGTATCTCCGGAAAATCGTGGTCAAGGGCACGGCTACCTATTTGGATCAAAAGCTGGAAGAGCGTCGCCGCGAATATCTCAAGTTTGGTGAGACGGTTTATCTGCTGGAGCCGAACGTCAAGAAAAGCAAAGGCGGTCTCCGCGATTTGCACCTGCTCCAATGGGCCGGCATGGCCCAGTACCAGGCGCCCACGATTCGCGAACTGTCCGATCGCGGCATCCTTTCACGGGCCGATTCGATGGCCTTGACGGAGGCGAGGGATTTCCTCTGGCGGGTCCGGGCCCTGCTCCACGTCCATGCGGGGACGGCGCAGGAGATCCTCTCGTTCGACGAGCAGATCTGGCTGGCGCAACATTTCGGGTTTGAGGACCGACCGCACTTGCTGGCCGTCGAGCAGTTCATGCAACAGTATTACCAGCATACGATGGGGCTGCATGAACGTTGTATGCGATTTGTCGAACGGTGCCGGAGCGTGCCGTTCTGGCAACGGATCTTGCGGTTCTTTCCGGCGCCCCGCGTCGATGGCTACTTTGTCGTACGGGGCGGGATTCTGACGGTCGCGGATGAACATCGCGCAAGGGTGCTGGAGAGTCCGGCGTTGTTGTTGCGCCTCTTCGATTTGGCGCGCGCGCAGCAGTTGACCATCGCGCCGCCCCTGCTCGAAGATATTCACCGACATGTCGATACGGTCTCGGCGGAGGCCTATCGGACGACGGAGGTGAATCGGACGTTCCTTTCGATTCTTGCTGGGCCTGGCACGGCCAAAACGCTGGAGGCCATGCACCGGGCATCGGTGCTGGAGAAGTTGGTGCCAGCCATGGGCACGGTCCGCGGTTTGATGCAATTCAATCAGTACCATAAGTACACGGTCGACGAGCATAGTTTGCTGGCTGTGGCGCGGGCGGAAGATCTGGCCCAGGACCAGGGGGCGATGGGGGAGATCTATCGCAGCATCAAGCGAAAGGACCTCTTGCACCTGGCTGTGCTGCTCCACGACCTGGGAAAGGGCCAGGAAGAAGATCATAGCGATGTGGGGCGGCGTTTGGCCGAGGATGTCGCGGTACGCCTCGGGCTCGATGCACAGGATGTTCGGACTCTTTCGTTCCTCGTGCATCGACATTTATTGATGGCCCATACGGCTTTTCGGCGGGACCCGAACGACGTGAAGGTGGTGCTGCCATTTGCCCGAGAAGTCGGCACGCCGGAAGTCTTGAAGAAGCTACTGGCGCTCACGGCTGCCGATATCGCGGCGGTGGGTCCTGGAGTCTTGACCAAGTGGAAGGAATCGCTCCTGGTCGAGCTCTATCAGCGCACGATGGCCGAGGTGTCGGGGGAACGGAATGGAGTCATGGCTCCGGCGCGAGTCCATCAGATTGCCGAAGAAGTCAGCAGCCATCCGTTGTTGGCCGGGCAGGGAAGCGGGACTCTGACCTGGGTCGAGAGCCAGTTAAGGCAATTCCCTGAACGCTATGCCTATGGCACGTCGCCGGCCCGTATTGCGGCGCATTTGGCTGCCGTGCAACGATTGCATGTCGGCGAGGTGCTGGTGGAGGCGGAGTTCAATCGTGAGCTGGGCACCTGCGAATATAGCGTCGTGACCCATAACGACGTGACGCCAGGTATTTTCTCCAAGATCGCCGGGGTCATGGCTGGTAGCGGGGTGCAGATTCTGGATGCGCAGATTCTCACCAGGGCGGACGGGATCGTGGTCGATACGTTCCAGGTGATGGACCCGGACTATCAGGGTGCCCCTCCGGCCGAGCGGGTGCGGACGGTGGGCGACCGGATCGCGTCGGTCCTCAAGGGGTGGGAGCATGTGGACGATGTGTTGCGCCGGGGCGCGCGGCTGAAGTTGACAAGGTCCTTGCCGAAAGCCCGTGAAGCGACGGAGGTGCGGATTGACAATGAAACGTCGGACGCCTACACGATCCTCGACGTGTTCGCCGACGACCGGCAGGGTCTGTTGTATGTGATCACGAACACGATCTTTCAACTGGGCCTGTCTATCCATGCCGCCCGTATTTCCACGAGGCTGGATCAGCTTGCAGACGTGTTTTATGTGGCGGATCATCGGGGTAAGAAGCTCGACGATCATGGGCAATTGGAGCAGTTACGAACGGGAGTTGAAACGGCCATCGAGAATTTTCTCGAGGCGAAAGCGGCCTAGAGGGCGGCACAGTCTCATGCAGGTGGTTTGAAAGGAGGAGGGAGATGAACGTACGTGAAGTGTTGGAGTATGCGAAAAAGCACAAAGTTCAGATCGTAGATTTGAAGTTTGTTGATCTCATTGGGACGTGGCAGCATTTCAGCATTCCAACGAGCGAATTGACGGAAGATCTCTTCAGGGACGGGTCTGGGCTAGACGGCTCCTCCATTCGTGGATGGAAGGCCATCAATAACAGCGACATGTTGGTCGTGCCGGATCCGGCGACGGCCTGTCTCGATCCGTTCTGTGCGGTTCCGACGTTGAGCCTCATTGGCAACGTCGTCGATCCGATTACGCGTGAGACCTACGATCGTGACCCGCGCTATGTGGCGCAGAAGGCAGAGAAATATCTCCAGCGCACGAAGATCGGCGATACCTCCTATTGGGGGCCGGAGGCGGAGTTCTTTATTTTTGATCAGGCGCGTTACGATCAGAATGGCCACAGTGGCTACTACTTTCTCGATTCGGAAGAAGGCGTCTGGAACATGGGGCAGGACGGCCATAATCTAGGAGGCAAGATTCGCCACAAGGAAGGTTACTTTCCCGTTGCCCCGACCGACACGCAACAGGACATTCGCAGCGAGATGATTCTGGAGATGGAGAAGGCCGGGATCCAGATCGAGAAGCATCACCACGAAGTCGCCACAGCCGGTCAGGCAGAAATTGACATTCGTTTTGATTCGCTGGTCAGGACCGCAGACAAAATGATGATGTACAAGTACATCGTCAAGAACGTCGCCCGCCGTCACGGCAAGACCGCGACGTTCATGCCAAAGCCGATCTTCGGTGACAACGGGTCCGGCATGCATAGCCACCAGAGCATTTGGAAGGACGGTAAGCCTCTGTTCGCCGGGAAGGAATATGCGGGCGTGTCGCAGATGTGCTTGCACTACATCGGTGGCATTTTGAAACATGCACCGGCATTGGCCGCCTTCACCAATCCGACCACGAACTCCTACAAGCGTCTCACGCCGGGGTTCGAAGCGCCGGTGTTGCTGGCCTATTCTAGCCGAAACCGGTCGGCTGGCATTCGGATTCCCATGTATTCGCCGAGTCCTAAGGCGAAGCGGATTGAGGTGCGGTTTCCAGACCCAGCCGCAAATCCCTATCTCGCCTTCGCCGCTATGCTTATGGCTGGATTGGATGGCATCGAGAACAAGATTAATCCTGGGGAACCAGCGGAGAAGGATCTTTATGATCTCGAGGCAAAGGAAGCTGCTAAGATCCGTACGATGCCAGGCAGTCTGGACGAAGCTTTGAATAACTTGGAGAGGGACCATGCATTCCTTCTCAAGGGCGGAGTCTTCAGTAAGGATTTGATCGAAGCCTGGATCGGGTATAAGCGTAATAAGGAAGTGGATACCATGCGGTTGCGTCCGCATCCGTATGAGTTCTATCTCTATTACGATGTCTAGAGGATTCGCGGCCCATTTAAAGAATGGGTTGACGAGGCAGGGGAGGCATGGTATATGTTTCCTGTAAGCTGAGTTGAGGCAACGGCGCATCGGCAAGGCTCTCGACATACGGCACACGGACAACGGCGTCCGTCATTCTGGAAATGAATGGCGGGCGCCGTTTTGTTTGATGGCCCATTCCGAGATGAAGAAGCCTCGGGTTGAGGTGGGTCTGCCACCTCCTGAGAGGACAATGGCGTCCTCATTCTGGCAACGGAATGAGGACGTTTTTTATTACAAGCAGATCTGCGGATTTAACTTAGGTAGTTTGCAGAGAGAAGTGATCTCCTATAGCACAACGGAGGTGGGCATGAGCCAAGAGAGTTGGGATTGCAATGGGTCGATGGCACTGGACCCCGCACGCGATGCGGTGAAAGCCGAGTCTCCAGACGAGTATTTTGAACGCACTGTCAAGCGAGCTGTATCGGCGGCTGTTCTGCAAGCAGTCGACCCCTCGCGTCGGAAGTTTCTGGCCGCCATGGGCACAGCTGCGCTAACGGCTTTGATTGCTGAAATGCTCCCGTTGAAAGAGTTCGCCGCATTTGCGGCTGATCCGGTCGGGAAGCCGGAAAAGACGGATCTCAGTATTGGCTTTATTCCCATTACCTGTGCCACGCCAATTATCATGGCGGAGCCGCTGGGCTTTTATAAAAAGCATGGCCTGAACGCCAAGGTTAAACGTGCTGCGGGGTGGGCCATGATACGGGATTGGGCAGTGAACAAAGACGTGGATGCAGCGCACATGCTGACCCCGATGCCGCTCGCCATGACCCTGGGTGCCGGATCTGTCCCGACACCGATCTATATGCCCGCGGTGGAAAATATCAATGGGCAAGCGATCACGCTGCACAGCAAACACAAGGGCGTAAAGACCGCTGCCGACATGAAAGGATTTCGCTTTTGCGTGCCGTTTGATTACTCCATGCACAATTACCTCTTGCGGTATTACCTTGCGGAGGGTGGTGTGCATCCGGATAAAGATGTGCAAATTCGTGTAGTGCCTCCACCAGAAATGGTGGCTAATTTAAAGGCCGGCAATGTCGATGGCTATCTCGGGCCAGACCCGTTCAATCAACGGGCCGTCTATGAGAACGCAGGCTTCCTCTTCAAACTCTCGAAGGAGATTTGGGATCGGCACCCGTGCTGCGCGTTTACGGTAACCAAAGATTTTGCCACGCAGTATCCGAATACATACCTTGCACTCTTTCGCTCTATCGTGGACGCTACGCATTACGCATCCAATCCAGCTCACAGGAAAGAGATCGCCGCTGCGCTGGCACCAACAAACTATTTGAATCAGCCAGTTATGGTTTTGGAGCAGGTGTTGACGGGAACTTATGCGGATGGATTGGGCGGGATCAAACAGGATCCGAGCCGTATCGATTTTGACCCCTATCCTTGGCACTCGATGGCCATTTGGATTATGACTCAAATGAAACGGTGGGGCCACTTGAAGGGAGAGGTCAATTACAACGTCGTGGCCGAACAAGTGTATCGAGCAGCCGATTGCGATCGGATCGCCAAGGAGCTGGGCTATCCAGCACATCAGGGGACGATGGTCAAGCATACGATTATGGGTCGGGAGTTTGATGCGAATCAGCCGGACGCCTATGTCCGCAGTTTTAGTATTCACAGCATGGCGTAATAGTTGGGAGCGTAGGGCACGATGAAAACGAATGGAAATGGCAATCCGTATTTGATTTCCGGGTTCATACTCGTAATTTTTCTCGGTGGATGGCACCTCCTCACCCTGCGGCCGCCCTTTGATTGGAAGGGCAAGACGGATGAACAGCTGCAGATGATGGAATTCAACGGAGATATCGTCAGAATGTCCGAGGGGCGCTACGCGTGGAACCCTGAGAAGATGAAGGGAGTGCCGGGGCCTCTCGCCGTGGCGGAGAAGGCGCAAGTTGAATTGAGCGAAGCGTTCGTCATCAAGGGAACCAACGATCACGGCATCGGCTACCTAGTGCTGTACACTGTTGTACGATTTGCAGGGGGATTTTGTGCGGCTTCGGTCGTGGCGATCATTTTCGGTGTTCTCCTGGGGTTGAACCGCGTACTTTTCCGAGCCATCAATCCGTTTATTCAGGTCTTAAAGCCGATTTCGCCGTTAGCGTGGATGCCGTTGCTGCTGTATACAGTCAAGGACCCTAAATGGACGGCTGTTTTGGTCGTGTTTATGGCCGCTGTTTGGCCGACTCTAGCGACGACGGCGTTCGGTGTGAGTGCGCTCAAAAAGGAATACTTGCATGTCGCGGCCATTCTGCAGCTTTCATGGTTTAAGCGGCTCTATCGAGTGATTTTGCCTGGGGCGGCTCCAACTATTGTAAATGGTTTGCGGATCTCATTCGGGAGCGCGTTGGTTGCGGTGGTGCCGGCAGAGATGTTGCTGGGAGAGTTGGGGGTGGGTTACTTGAGTTGGATTGAGTGGAACAATCTTGACATCGCCGGAGTCATCTTCGCTATCTTGGTGGTCGGGGTTGTCGGCGTGATTCTAGATTCAGGGTTCAACAAGCTCGCGAGTTTTGTAACGTATCAGGAGTAACCATGTCATTTTTGATCGTTGATCATGTGAGCAAGTTCTTCCCAGGTCATGCCGGGGGTCGCGAGGTTTGTATCTTCAAAGATGTGACAGTGAAAGTCGACAAGGGCGAATTCGTTACTGTGATTGGCCACTCGGGATGCGGTAAGAGCACCCTGCTCAACATCATTGCCGGTTTGGAAACTTTATCGGAGGGTGGTGTGATCTTGAACGGGCGCGAGGTGTCCGGCCCTGGCTTGGATCGGATGGTGGTATTTCAGAATTTTGCCCTTATGCCCTGGATGACGGTCTTTGAGAACATTGCTCTGGCCGTCCAGTCGGCCTATCCGGATTGGGGGCACGAAGCGGTGACCGCGCATGTGCACAAGTATATTGCGCTAGTTGGTCTCAAGGGAGCTGAGGATAAGCGACCGATCGCCTTGTCGGGGGGCATGAAACAGCGAGTCGGTCTTGCTAGGGCATTTTCAATCGAGCCTAAGGTGTTGCTGCTGGATGAGCCTTTCGCCCAGATCGATGCCTTGACCAGGGGCGTCATTCAAGAGGAATTGGTGCAGATGTGGAACGCCACGCGCAATACGGTATTCATGGTTACGCATGATGTGGACGAGGCTATTCTCTTATCCGATCGCATCATGCTCATGACGAACGGGCCCTCATCGCGTGTCGCGGAGATTGTGGATGTGACGATCCCTCGCCCCCGGTCAAGAGATACGGTCATCGAACATCCCCATTACTACAAGATCAGGAACCATGTGATCCATTTTCTCGTTCGCCATGCTGCACACGGGGTTGCGGATGAGAGAGGCGTGCAGGGAGAGTCGCCAGCGGCCGCTCCGCTGGTTGTGAGGTTCTGAAACCGCAATGGTCGGTAGGCATCAATCAAGGAGGAGTGTGTGATGGAAGCGAAGAAGCCAAAGGATGCAATTAAAGCAAAACGGTTGGCGAAGAAGGTGACGATCGCGGAAGTAGCAAAAGCGGTCGGGCGAAATCCTACGTTCGTTGCCGCGGTGTTAGAGGGGACCCATAAACTGCCGGCTGAGGATGCGAAGAAAGTTGGTGATTTATTAGAGCTCGATGCGGAACTCACTGCGTCGTTGAGCAAATTCCCCGTTCGCATCAACTTCCCGAATACGACCGATCCGTTTAAGTATCGTTTACTAGAGATCATTGGGGTGTATGGAGACTCGATGCGAGAGCAGGCGAACGAAATGTTTGGTGATGGCATTATGAGCGCTATTGACTTTACGCTCGACATGGAAAAGGTGATCGGCAGCCAGGGCGAAGCCCGCTGCAAAATTACGCTGAACGGGAAGTGGTTGGAGTACAAAACGTTCTAGTCTGAGTCAGGGCCTAGCTGAGAACAACGGGGTTCTCGCGGTATAGGCAATAGAGAGCGATGTAATGCGGACAACGGCGTTCGCTTCCTATTTGGGAAAGCGAGCGCCGTTGTGCGTTTGGACCCTAGAGACACAAAGGGGGAGTCGATGTATACGACGGATCTTAGCCGGATTGCATCGTTGGTGGCGACGAAATATCGGTTTTTGGAGGTTTCGCTGTCACGGTATCTTATTCTTTCGGCTTTGGCTGGTGTCTATGTGGGATTCGGCATTGCGTTGATTTTTAGTGTCGGAGGGCCGTTGGCCGCGGTTGGATCGCCTGTGCTGAAGCTGGTGATGGGCATATCGTTCGGGGTCGCTCTTACGCTGGTGATCTTTGCTGGATCGGAATTGTTTACCGGAAACAATATGACCGGCGCCATCGGCGGGTTGTCGCGCAGTCTCACCTGGAGCCAAGTGGTGCAGCTGAACGCCTGGTCCTGGTTCGGTAACCTCGTAGGCTCGCTGGCGCTAGCCTGGCTGGTCGTCCAGTCGGGCGTTCTGTCCGCGGGACCGCAGGCCGAGCTGATTGGCAACGTGGCAGCTATGAAGATGTCATTGCCTGCGTGGGAGCTGTTCATTCGTGGTCTTCTGTGCAACTGGCTTGTCTGCCTGGCTGTCTGGACTTCTGGGCGGACGACGAGCGATACGGCGAAGCTCATGCTGATTTTCTGGTGTCTATTTGCCTTTATCAGCACAGGGTTTGAGCATAGTGTCGCCAATCAATCGCTTCTTGGCATGGCGCTGTTTCTCCCTCACGTGCCTGCTGTCAGCTGGGCAGGCTACTGGTACAACCAGCTCTATGTCGTAGGGGGGAACATCGTCGGTGGTGGGTTGTTCGTCGGCGCTCTCTATTGGCTGGCGAGTCCCTATACGGTTAATCAGGCTGAAGAGGGCGGAGAACTATCGCGTGCCATTCCGACACGGGAGGCCCGCTGATCACTGGCGTTGAATAGGTGGGAGGGAATCACGGAGGCTGTGATTAATCGTGCTGTGATGTCGAATGAGGCTTGTGTGGTACAACGGCTGCGTGAGTGCGGTGAGAGTTCGCTTGAGGAGCTGACTCAGTTGTCTGGCTTAGATTGGGCTACGGTCTTTTCAATCATCGATCGACTTAGTCGTACCGGCTTTGTGGTGCTCAAGAGAAACGGGCTCGACTATCGAGTCGCATTGGAGAAATTAATATGAATAAAATCGAAGCCATCAAAACAGCACGTGATGGGCTGGCGGTGAAAGACATGATCGCGCACTATGCCAAAACGGGATGGGAATCGATCCCTGAGGACGATGTTCAGCGTCTGAAGTGGTATGGTCTTTTTTTGCGGAATCCCACGCCTGGCTTTTTCATGATCCGGGTGCGGATACCAGGCGGTAAGACGAGCTCATACCAATTGAAGGCGCTGGCTGCCATTGCCGAGACGTACGGTAACGGCGTTTTAGACCTCACGACGAGGCAACAAGTACAACTCCGGCATATTAAGATTGAAGATCTGCCATTAATTTTTGCCAAGATGGACGAGGTGGGGCTAACTTCACTCCAGACTGGTATGGACAACGTGCGGAATGTCATGACCTGTTCGGTTGCCGGGTTGAGTCCGGATGAAGTCCTGGACGCGACGCCACTGGTGCGGGCCATCAATGACGAGATCTTGGGCAATACGGCGTATTCGAACTTGCCGCGAAAGTTTAACGTGGCGGTAACAGGCTGCCCTGATAATTGTATCCATATGGAAACCCAAGATTTGGCTCTTGTGCCGGCCATGTATGATGCGGGCCATGGAAAGAGTCTCGGGTATAATGTGCTGGCCGGAGGCAAGCTCGGATCGGGCGGGTATCGAATTGCCACGCCGTTAAATATTTTTGTGACCGAGGAGGACGTCTTGGCTGTCATTCGTACGATTCTTGAAATCTTTCGGGATCATGGATCGAGAGAGAATCGGACCCAAGCAAGACTGGCCTTTTTATTGGAAGAGTGGGGCGAAAGTCGATTTCGAGAAGAAGTGGAAGCAAGAGTGGGGAAGACCCTATTGCAAGCTGGTGATGATGCGCGAAAAACAGTGGAGAAGAACCATAGCGGAATCTATCGGCAAAGACAATCGGGCATGAACTATGTGGGGCTTAAGGTTTTGGTCGGCCGGATTAGGCACGATGACCTGGCCAAGATTGCAGCGTTAGCAGAGAAGTATGGAACAGGGGATGTCAGGATTTCTCCAGCGCAGGTTTTGATTATTACGAACGTGGCAGATCGGAAAATTGGCGACCTTGATCAGGAACTGCTGGTGAAGCAGTTCGCCTATAATCCCTCACCAATCTATAAGGGGCTGGTCAGTTGTGTCGGCAGCGACTACTGCAATCTTGGGGTTATTGAAACGAAGGGTCGAGCGGTGGAGGTGGCGAAGGCACTGGAGGCTCGCCTGGGGAGCACGCTCAAGCCGATCACCATGCATTGGTCTGGCTGCCCAGCTGCCTGTGGGAATCATCTCGTTGCGGATATCGGATTTTTAGGTAAGAAGGTCAAGATTGAGGGGAGGGTGGTTGATGCCGTTGATATTTATGTAGGCGGTCGTTCAGGACCGGATCCGAAACTGGCGGTTAAGATTATGGAGGATGTGCCCTGTGCCAGGCTGCCGATGGTGTTGGAAGGGCTTCTCCCCTATCATGCAAGAGAGAAAATACATCGAGTGCGCGGAGGGGCTAGGAAGCCTGCGATCAGCAAAGCGGTGCTGAGCACAACGGTGTGAGGATCTTTTCTTCCGGAGTGTGCTTTTTCAGAAGGGCCTTGCCCGATAGCCGAAGTCGAAAGCGTCTTACGCCCTAACCTAGGTGGGCATCAATGGAAAGGGTATAGGGCTGGTTGCGCACAGCTTTGAGCATCGTTTGTTGATTGCGAATCGTCCGAATGCGAAACAAGAGACGCTTCACGAGGTCGGCCTCACGAGATTAGAGAGGCGCCCTAGAAGGCAGTTTTGCCCACTCCTATGAACAGAGAGGTGGCCGGTGCAAGTTGGTCTCTAGATGGCACCACGAAGTTTGACTAGAATAAACCCATGTTTAATCATAGGGCCAAGGCAGGCACAGGAGACGCATGGGCATCCTCTGAAATAGTTGATTTGTATTAGATTAAGCCGAGGAAGGCGAAAAGTAAGCAGCCGTAAAAATTGCTCGGTGCGCTGCAAAGGGGGGAGCACGCCGAGTAATCAGAAAAGCCTTGTGGCCTCTGAAAGTCTTTCCTCGAGGGTGCCGCCGATGGCTCTGCCTAATTGGCGAGCTTGTTCAAGGCCTGAACGGGCTAATACATCTGCCCGTTCGTTGCCCGGATGGCCAGCATGGCCTTTGACCCAGTGCCATTCGATGGTATGGCTGGTGGCCAAGGCATCCAGGCGCCGCCACAAGTCTATATTCTTGACGGGCTTTTTATTCGCTGTTTTCCATCCGCGCAACTTCCAGTCATGGATCCATTCGCTGATGCCCTTTTGCACATATTGCGAATCGGTGTAGAGCCGCGCT
>SXGR01367141.1_pt1 | contig 22576 bp, 14 predicted proteins | sample 3174711 | NCBI WGS metagenome assembly SXGR01 (sample SAMN11356860, study PRJNA531348) | freshwater metagenome | isolation source: freshwater sample F1-60 | place: China: Fuxian Lake, Yuxi | collected 2017-12-25 | reverse complement strand
GCCAACGCCGCAATCGGCGGCGTCCATCGAGCGCGAGCTACGCGAGCTCGGCCTCTTCACGGGGCCGGGCGCCCTCGCCCTCCTCACCTGGGAAGATCTCTCGAGCGAGCTCGTGCTCACCTCCGACGACGCAGCGGCAACGGCCGTCGGTGAGGCGACCGCCGCCGCGACGATGGGCCTCGCCGCCTTCGCATCCGCGACCCCACCTGCGCCGGGCCGCTGGGTTGGCCGCCTACGCACCGAGCCGCGCGACGAGGACCTCCTCGTCCGCTTCCACGAGCTGCGCTTCGACAACCGCCGCTTTACCGTCGCGGTCCGCGAGGTCACGCTCCCCGCCGGCGCCACGCGCATCGAGCTCTAGCAGGCTGTTCGTTCCAAGCGCTTTGACGCTGCCGGGAGAGGCCCGTACGCATTCACCGGAAGAGGTCTCAGCGACGCATGACACCCGAACAATTCATCGAGAGCTTCAAGATGCTGTCGGCGCAGGAGGTGCGGACGACCAAGCGCTTCTCCCTCGAATGGAACCAGCGATTTCCAATCCTCGAGGACGATACCACGCAGACCGGATTTGACCGGCACTACGTCTATCACGTGGCCTGGGCTGCTCGTGCCTTGCAGAAGATTCGCCCGGCAATTCACTATGATTTTTCGTCGTCTCTCTATTTGTCCGCGACCGCGTCAGCCTGGTTCCCGGTCAAATTCTGCGACGTGCGTCCTGCCGATCTCCAGCTCGACAACCTGACGCTCGAGAAGGAAGATCTGACCCGCTTGACCCTGGCGAGCGAGACCGTCGAGTCGGCGTCGTGCCTGCATGTCGTCGAGCACGTCGGGCTCGGCCGCTACGGCGACGAGCTGGACTACGACGGCGACCTCAAGGCCGCCCGCGAGCTCAAGCGAGTCATGAGGCCCGGGGGCGATTTGCTCTTCGCGGTTCCCGTGGGCAAGGAGTCGATGGTCATGTTCAATGCCCACCGTATCTACCGCTGTGAGCAAGTGCTCAGCATGTTTGCTGACCAGTTCACGCTGGTCGAGCTCGCGCTGATCCCGGACGATCAACCGCTCGGCCTCGTATACAACCCTTCCCCGGAGCTGCTCGCCACGCAGACCTACGGCTGCGCCTGCTTCTGGTTCAAGAAGAAGCACGCCGCTGCGTGACTCACGCGCGCGCCGCCCCCTTCACACCGCTGCACGCCGCTGCGTGACTCACGCACGCGCCCCCCGCTTGCCGCGCCGCCTCGACCCCGATAAGGGCATTGTCGTGAAAGAGCTCGCTCCGCGCCGCGCATGGTGGCTCCTCTTGGTCGTGCTCAGCGCGCTCTCGGCGGCGTGCAGCTCGGGCTTCGCCGGCATGAAGTCCGAAGCGGCAGCACCGCCGATGGCGTCGCCCGACGCGAGCCCCGCCATGAGGATGGACACCGCGTCGGAAGAGGCCGGGGTCGCCATGGACTCGCTGGCGAGCGGCTCGTTCGCGATGGGTCCCGCGGCAGGTCGCCCGGCGCAGCCCGACGCGCCGCGCTCGACGACGGTCGCGACCGGCTCACCCGGTCCGAGCGGTCCGCCCCCGACCGCCACCGACGCCGCGACGTCGGTCACGGCCGAGCCCATCAAGCCCGCCGCACCGCTCCTCATCTACACGGCCACGCTGCAGCTCTCCGTGTTCCAGGTCGCTGAGGCCCTCGACAAGGCGTTCGCCGTCGCCCAGGAGCTCGGCGGCTACCTCGTCTCGCGCTCGAACAACGCCATCACGTTTCGCGTCCCGGCAGAGAAGTACCGTCAGGCGCTCAGCGCTGCCGCGGCGCTCGGCGACGTCGTGAGCCGCAACGAGTCCGTGCAGGACGTCACCGATCAGTTCCGCGACCTCGAGACCCAGCTGAAGAACGCCCGCGCCGTTCGCGCTCGCCTCGAGCAGCTCTTGTCGCAGGCGAACAACGTCGCCGAAGCGCTCAAGGTCGAGGAGCAGCTCGGCCGCGTGACGGCGCAGATCGAGAGCTTCGAGGGCAAGCTCAAGCGCATGCGCGAGCTCATCCGGTTCTCGACCCTCACCGTGCAGTTCTCGCCGCGGCAGACCGACCACGTCGCGCCGCGGGTGCGCCTGCCCTTCGACTGGCTCCACCAGCTCGGCCTCTCGCCGCTCCTCAGCCTGTGAGCCGCTCCTTGGCCTCTGCGCCAAGGGCAGCACGCTCGACGACCCCTCGATTCGTGAGAACGCCATGACCTCGAAGATCGCGACCCTGACCCTCGCCCTCGCCCTCGCCGCCTGCGGCCCGCATTTCAAGGCCGAGGTCCCCGCCGGCTTCGTCGAGCTCGAGAACGCTTACGACGCCTATGACTTTCGCGCGACGACCGCCGACGGCCTCGTCTTTGCCATTCGCGAACAGAAGCACAAGCCGAAGGGCGAGCTCGGCTTCTGGCTGCAAGCCATCAAGAACAAGCTGCGCGACGAGGGCGGCTATGCGCTGATCGAGTCCGTCGACGTCACGACGGGCGACGGCCACAAGGGCACCCAGCTGCGCTTCGGCCACGACGAAGGCAATAAGCCCTACCTCTATTACGTGTCGGTGTTCGTAACCGACGGCTACCTCTACTTGGTAGAGATCGGCGGCACCAAAGAGCAGCTCGCCGCGGGCCAGAAAGACCTCGACGGCGCGCTCGCCAAGCTCGACCTCGACTAACGCACAGGCGTCGTCGCTCGGGCGTCACGCTCCGTCGCTCAGCAGTCAACCTCCCCGCCTGACGCGGCACGCCGCGTCGCTCACAGGTCGAGGCCGCGCGCCGTTCGGATCCGGTGCGCGTCGTGCACGTCGAACTCGAGCGCTGTGTGGATCTCATCCTTGTTCCAGAATGCGTTCCACGCGCTCGTGAACATGTTGCGCCGGTCCGCTCGGGACGCATCGGTCGGAAACGTGAACTCGACGATCGCCTTGAGCACGGCCGCTGGGTAGTTCTTGTCCTCTTGCCACGCCCAACCAAGCGCGGAGAATGCCTCGTAGAGCGCGGCGAGCTGTTTCTTGCGCCCGCGCTCGATGATGAAGCGCGGGTCGAGCCCGAGCACCGCAAGATCCGGCTCGAGCACCTTGAGCTCCCACAGCGCCCACGCGAGCAGGCGCACCTGGAAGGTGATGAGCTGCGAGACCTCGTGCTTCTTCATGCGGCTGATGAGGCTCGGCAGGTATTGCATCCCGAGCCCCACGTGGCGTGCCTCGTCCCGCTCGTAGTAACGCATGAGCTCGCACAACACCGGCTCGACCTCGCTCTCGCGGACGGTCTGAAAAATGGTGAGCGCGAGGGTCTCGATCATGAGCTGCATGCCGAGCAGCTTGTAGGCGAGGTTGTCGGTGTCGAGCACGAGGTCGAGCAGCGCCTGTGGCGCGCGGTCGAGCCGCTCGGGCACGTAGCCAAGCTGCTCGAGGTAGTCGTGCATCACATAGAAGTGGCGCGCCTCGTCGAAGGCCTGGCCCGTCGCGGCCATCTTCGCCTCGAGCGGCACGAGCCCGTCGGCGAGCTGCGCCGAGACCTTCCACGCGGCGAGCTCGCCCCAGAGGATGATGGCGAACACGCGCTTGAGCGCCTCCTGCTTCTCGGGCGCGACGTGGATGCCGCCGTGCTTCTCGATGAGCATCGGGAGGATCTCTTTCCCGTCCCACGCGAGCTCCTGGCCACGGTGGTAGATCCCTTCGCACTTCGCCAGCCGCTTGGCCTCGCTCGCGTTGCTCACGAGATCGAACATGTCGTAGCGAAGCTCTGTCTTGCCGAATCCTGCGATGCCCATGTTTCGCTCCTTGTCGCGCCCCGCCCGTCAGCCCGCCCGTCAGCTCGTCCCGTTGCCCGACCCGTTGCCGCGGCGCGTCGCCTTCACGGCGTTCGTCGCCTTCGCCGCCGTCGCGGTCTTCCCCACCGCCTTCGTCGCCGTCGCCGCCGTCGCGGCCTTCGCGGTCTTCCCCACCGCCTTCGTCGCCGTCGCGGCCTTCCCCACCGCCTTCGTCGCCGTCGCGGCCTTCGTCGCCTTCGTCGCCGTCGCGGCCTTCCCCACCGCCTTCGTCGCCGTCGCGGCCTTCGCTGCCCCGTTTCCGCGGCGCGCAGGTCCGTCCGCCGCGTCGATGCCGAGGTAGCGAGCGCACACGCGGGCGAGCTCACGCGCCGCGTCGGCGTCCGAGAGCCCCGGCGCGCCATGCAGCCGCGAGACCGCGCGCAGCTCGAGCCCGCTCAAGAAGAGCCACACGGCCACCTCGAGCGCGAGCCGTGGCGACGGATGCCTGGGGCGCAGTCCGCGCGCCGCGAGCAGCGCCGCGAGCAGCGCCGCCACGCGCTCGACGAGGCGCTCGCCGAGCCGCGTCAGCGCGGAGTCCACGGGCGCGCGACCGACGAGCGCGGAGACGAGCCCTCGCTTTTTGTCGAGCACCACGATGACGAAGCGCGCCATCGTCTCGAGCGCCTCTTCGATCGGCACGCCCTCCCACCTCGCTGGCACCAGCGCGACCTCTGCGGTCATCACCGCCTGCTCGGCGAAGCGCTCGAACACCGAGCGCACGAGCCCCTCTTTGTCGTGAAAGCGCGCGTAGAACGAGCCGATGCTCGAGCCCGCCCGCCGCGCCACCTCGGCCACGGTCGCCTCCTCGACCCGCTTCTCGTCGAAGATCTCTTCGGCGGCGTCGAGCAGGCGCTCGAGGGTCTCGCGGCTTCGCGCCTGGAGCGGGGGCCTCACCCACTCGAGCTCGGGGACGGTCGTGGTGCGCATCGGATCCAGAATTAGAATTCTCATTCTAATTATAGACCCGACGAGTCCCCTGTCAAGCGGCCCTGCGAATTGCGCGCCTCCTCGCGAGCTCTCGGACGCGCGGCGACGCGTCGCGGCTCCGGGCGGGAAGGGTCAGCGGAACGCGCGCCTTTTTACTATCGTGGCGACGATGAGCGTCCCGGCGAGCGAGGACTCCCCGCCGCCCACGCCCGGGCGACGCAGTGCGGACCGCACCGACGCGTCCGCGCGCACTCGCCAGTGGCGCGGCATCGTCGGCTGCCTCTTGCTCTTCGCTGGCCTGAGCCTCGGTCACGCGCTGGCGATGCCGCACCTCTACCCGACCGACGAGCGGGCCCACCTCGCCTATGCGCTCTCGTTGTCGCGCGGCGTTCTCCCCACCGTGACGACGCCGATCCCGCTCGCCGAGCTCGAGGCCGCCACGTTCAAGAAGAACCGGCACAAGAACGACATCTGGGTCGCGAACCACCCGCCGCTCCACTACGCGCTCGTGGCTCCCGTCGTGCGCACGTTCGTCGAGCGCGGCGCCCCCAAGGCAGCAGGCCGAAGCGCGCGCCTCGTGAGCGTCACGGCTGCGTGCGCCGGCCTTGCGTTGGTCTACCTCACGGCCTTGCGCGCGCTGCGACGCCGCGACCTCGCGCTGGTCACGACGGCGCTCACGGCCCTCGTGCCGGGCTTCGTGCACGTCATGGGCTCGGCGTACAACGACGCCACCTCGTTCTTGACGGTCTCGGCCGCTTGCTACGTGACGACCCGCCTCGTCCTCGGCGGCATGACGTGGCCCCGCGCCCTCGCGCTCGCGGCGACGCTTTCGCTCGCGATGCTCACCCGCTTCTCCGCCCTCTTCGCCGTGACCGTGGCGCTCCTCGCGCTCGCCGCTACGCCGTGGCTCGACGGCGCACGCGACCGGAAGCGCTGGTCACGCGCGCTCGGGGCCAGCGCCCTCGTGTTGTCGCTCGTGCTCGCGACCTCCGGCTGGTTCTACTGGCGCAACTACCGGCTCTACGGCGACGTCACCGGCGCCAGAATGCTCTTCACGATGTTCCAGCGCGTGCCGCGCGGCTCGGCTCTCGCGGCGCTCTTCTCTGAGGCTCCGCTCACCGAGGTCCACGACCAGCTCTGGGAGATGATGGCCCGCAGCCACCACGCGCGGGGCGGCGGCCTCGTGGGCGGCCTCATCACCGCGAGCGGGGTCGGCTTGGCGGCGGTGGCAGCGGCGCGGCGACTCACGAGCATTCTCAGGCACTCAGCGCCACGCCCAAGACGAAGCGGCCTCGTGCTCGCGGCGCTCGCGGCGCTGCTCTTCGCGCTCTATGCGTACTCGATCGCCGCCTTCTATTCGCGCGGCGGCTCCGCTTACGCGCGCTACCTCTTTCCGGCGCTGCCCGTAGCCGCATGCGTCGTCGCCGTCGGCTTCGACGCGCTGCACACGCGCCTCGCAGATTCGCGATGGCCCGCGGCGCTCGCCGTCGTCTCGCTCGTCCTCGTCGATCTCGCGGCCCAGAGCAGCCTGTTGCGCCAAGCCCATAAGCTGAAGAGCGGCAGCTTCGTCCTCGCCTCGAGCCTCTCGAAGGCCGGCATCGCGCACCCCGCCCTCGTCGCCTATGCGCTCTACAGCATGGTCGCGCTCGGCCTCGTCTGGCTGCTCGAGGCGCTCCTCGCCCCCGCCCCGCCCGCGAGCGAAACTCCGCACTCGGGGACTACCTAGCCTCCGGCCCGCTTCGCCTTCTCGTAGTGCTCGCGCATCGGCAGCGTCGTGCGCCACTTGCCATCGAACTTGTAGAGCGCCTGCGCCACCGCCGGCGCCGTCGGCACGAGCCCGATCTCGCCCACGCCGCGCGCGCCGTACGGTCCGAGCGGCTCGGGCTCTTCGATGAGCAGCACCTCGATGTCGGGCGTCTCGTGCGCGCGGAGCACGCCGATCTTTCGCATCGTCGGATCCACGGGCACGCCGCCCTCGAGCACGAGCTCCTCGCTCAGCGCATAGCCGAGACCCATGTGCACCGAGCCCTCGATCTGCCCTTCACACAAGGTCGGGTTGAGCGCGCGTCCGACGTCGTGTGCCGCCACGACCTTGCGGATCTTGCCCGTGGTCTCGTCGAGCAGCACCACCTGCGTCGCGAACCCGAACGACAAGTGGGTGATCGGGTTGTCGCCGGGCGTGCCGGGTTTCACCGTGAAATCGCACTTCCACTCCCCGAAGTAGCTCTTGCCACGCAGGCGCTCGAGCGCCCCGCCCGCCGCATCGAGCTCCGCGCGCAGCTTCGTTCCCGCGTCCTTCATCGCGTTGCCGACGAGCACCGTCGCGCGCGACGCCGTCGTCATGCCGCAGTCGAGGCCGTCGTCCGTCGTCACCTCGACCGCCACCTCGCTCCGCGCCGCGAGGCCCGTCGCCTCGTACATCACCTGCAGCGCGATCGTGTGCAGCCCCTGTCCCATCTCGGTCATGCCGTGCGCCAGCCGCAGGCCCCCGCCCTCGAGCACGTCGATGCGCGCGCGCCCGACATCGACCATCCCGTTGCCGATCCCGACGTTCTTGATCCCGCACGCGAGCCCGGCGATCTTCGCGCCGTAGTAGCGGTCCTTCACCGCCTCGAGCGTGCGCAACAGGCCCGCGCAGTCCTTCATCTTCTGCCCCGGCCCGAAGCGGTCCCCATCTCGCAGCAGGTTGCGCTCGCGGATCTGGTAGGCGTCGAGGCCGCACTTCTCGGCGAGCCGGTCGAGCAGCTGCTCGATCGCGAACGCCGACTGGTTCACGCCGAAGCCGCGCATCGCGCCGTTGGGCGGGTTGTTCGTGTAGACCGCCTGCCCCAGCACGTCTGCCGCCGGCACGTGGTACGGGCCGCACGCGTGGCCGACCGCGCGCTCGACCACCTTGGCGCCGACGCTCGCGTACGCCCCGCTATCGGCGAGCATGCGCGCCTTGACCGCGGTGAGCTTGCCATTCGCGTCGCAGCCCATCGTGTAGTGCATCTCGAATGGGTGACGCTTCGGGTGCACGCGGATCGACTGGTCGCGGCTCAGGGTGAGCTTCACGGGCTTGCCAGTGAGTCGCGCCAAAATCGCCGTCTGCGCCTGAATCGAGAGATCTTCCTTGCCACCGAAGGCGCCGCCGTTGCTGACGAGCGTCACGTCGAGCTGCGACTCCTCGAGATCGAGCGCGCGCGAGAGCTGGCGCCGGTCGTCGTAGATCCCCTGGCCCTGCGAGAAGACGCGCAGTCGCTCGCCCTCGAGCACGACGAGGCAGCTCTCGGGCTCCATGAACAGGTGCTCGATCGTCTGCGTGTGGAAGGTGTCGCTCACCACGAACGCGCTCTTCGCGAACGCCGCGTCGACATCGCCGCGCACGTATTTCGAGGTGCTGAGGAGGTTCTTGCGATCGGGATGCACCGTCGGCGCGTCGTCCTGCACCGCCGCGCGCGCGTCGACGATCGGCTCGAGCACCTCGTACTCGACGCGGATGAGCTCTGCTGCGCGCCGCGCCGTGCGCCGGTCGACCGCCGCGATGGCCGCCAGCACGTCGCCCACGGTGCACGTCGTCTCCCCCTCGGCGATGAAGCTCGGCCAATCCTGCTCGATGAGCCCGTAGCGCCGCCGCCCACGCACGTCCTTCGCGGTCGCGACGCGCACGACCCCCGGCAGCGCCTCGGCCTCCCGTGTGTCGATCGCGAGCACCTTCGCGCGCGGGTGATCGCTCAGCCTCACCGCGGCGTGCAGCATGTCGGGAACGCTCATGTCGTCGACGTACGGCACGTCGCCGAGCGCATAGGCCTCGGCGCGGTATTTGGGCAGGCGCTTGCCGACGCCGCACGCGCCCGGCTCAGGCTGCGGCAGCTCGCACTCGCCGCGCTTCACCGCCGCCGCAAGCTCGATCGCGCTGAGGATCTTCACGTACCCGGTGCAGCGGCACAGATGGATGCCAAGCTGCTTCTTCACCTGCTCACGCGACGGGTTCGGCTCACGCTCGAGGATCGCCGCCGTCCGCGCGACGAAGCCCGGGATGCAGAACCCGCACTGCACGCCGCCCGCCGCCGCGAACGCCCCGCCGATGATCTCGCGGTCGCGCGCGGGCAGCCCCTCGTTCGTGACGATCCGCTTGCCCTCCGCCTTGGTCGTCAGCATCGCGCACGAGGTCACGCCCTGCCCGTTGATGACCACGACGCAGCAGCCGCACTGGCCCTGCGGGCTGCAGCCGTCCTTCGCGCTCGTGATCCCGAGCCGCTCGCGCAAGGTCTCGAGCAGCGTCTCTCCGGGAGCCACCGACACACGGGTCGGCTGGCCGTTGAGCTCGAAGCTCACGGTCGTTTCGTCTTCGGCGATCGGCTCGGCGGACATGCCCGCGACCTTAACACGCCGCCCTTCGCGCGATCTCGCGGCATCCACGGTCCGCGCTAGCGGCATCGACAGCGCCGGCGCTTCGATCGTAGTGTCGGCTCCCGATGAGCGACCTCGTCCCGATGCCGCTGGCGCAGCTCCTCCGGCGCGCGTTCGCCGAGCACCGCGCGCAAGGGGCCGTCTTCGACCTGCCCGAGAGCAAGTGGTACACGGGCGGCGCCGGCGACACGAGCGTGCGCTTTCATGGCGACGTCGCCTCGACGCCGCTCGGCCCGGCCGCAGGGCCGCAGAGCCAGCTCGCGCAGAACATCGCCCTCTGCTGGCTCGGTGGGGCGCGCATCCTCGAGCTCAAGACTGTGCAGGTGAAGGACGATCTCGTCCTGCCGCGCCCATGCATCGACGCGACCAACGTCGGCTACAACGTCGAGTGGTCGCAGGAGCTGAAGGTCGAGCAGAGCCTCGAAGAGTACGTGAAGGCGGCGATGCTCATTCGCATCCTCGGCGAGTCGGGCGTGGCCCGGGGCGCGCACGAGGCGGGGCCGCACCTGCTCTTCGACATGTCTGTCGGCTACGACTTGCCCGGCATCAAGAGCGCCAAGGTCGACGCATTTCTACGCGGCATGAAGGACGCATCCACGGTCGTCGAGCGCCTGCGCGGGGAGCTCACCGGTGACCTCGCGCGCTACCGCGACCTCGATTTTGCTACGCGCCTCTCGGACTGCGTGACCCTCTCGACCTTTCACGGCTGCCCGCGCGGCGAGATCGAGTCGATCTGCGAACACCTCCTGCGCGACCTTGGCGTGCACGTCGTGGTGAAGATGAACCCGACGCTGCTCGGCTATGGCGAGGTGAGCGGCATTCTCCACGACCGACTCGGCTTCACCGAGATCCGCCCGATCGAGGCCGAGTTCGCGCGCGATCTTCAGTGGGGCGAGGCGCTCGACATGATGGGGCGCCTCGGTGACGTCGCGAGCGAGCGCGGGCTCACGCTCGGCGCCAAGTTCACGAACACCCTCGTCGTCGAGAACCACCGCTCGTTCTTTCCGCGCAGCGAAGAGCGCATGTACATGTCGGGCCAGCCGCTCTACCCGATCAGCCTGTCGCTCGCGCTCCGCTTTCGCGAGGCCGTGGGCGCCGCGTTTCCGATCAGCTTCTCCGCCGGGATCGACGCGCAGAACTTTCCGGACGCCGCCGCCTGCGGGCTCGCGCCGATCACGACCTGCACCGATCTCTTGCGCCAGGGCGGCTACGGGCGCCTGCACAAGTACCTCGGCAATCTGCACAAGAGGATGCAGGCGCTCGGCGCGAAGGACCTCGATGGCTACATCCTCGCGGCCGAAGGCGCCGCGTCGGCAGGCATCGGCGACGTCGGCCTCGCCTCGCTCTTCAATATGCGGAAGGTCGTCACGCGCACGCTCGACGACGCGCGCTACACGCGAGCGAAGAACTCCGCCATCCCGCGCAAGATCGGCTCAGAGCTCGTCCTGTTCGACTGCATCAGCTGCGACAAGTGCGTGCCCGTGTGCCCCAACGACGCGAACTTCGTCTACCACACGGCGCCGGTGAACGGCTTCGCCGAGGAGGCCTTCCTCCGCGAGGACGGCAGCGTCGCCCACCGCCTCGGAGTGCCGTTCGTCGTCGAGCAAGAGACCCAGATCGGCAACTACGCCGACTTCTGCAACGAGTGCGGCAACTGCGACATCTTCTGCCCCGAAGATGGCGGTCCGTACATCCGGAAGCCGCGCTTTTTCGGCTCGCTCGCGTCGTTCGAGCATAAGAAGAAGCATGGCGGTTTTTACCTCGAGGCCTCGAGCGAGCTCGTGCGCGCATGGGCGTTCATCGCGGGCCGCGACTACCGACTCGACCTCGATCGCGCGAGCGGCCGCGCGACCTTCGGCGACGGTGTCTTCGAGCTGACGCTCGCCCCCGAGTCCGCGATCATCGAAGACGCGCGCCGACTCGCGGGTGCGGTCGTCCCCGCGGGACACGTGCTCTCCACGGCGCCGGCGCGCAGCATCCTCGCCATCGTGCGCGGCGTCCTCGCGCCCGAGCGACCGAACCCCGTGAACGCGCCGCTCCTGTAGCCGCCGGCTCGGGCGAGGAGGACGGGCCGCCTCCCCGCTCACCTGCCGAGCCCTCGCTTCGCGGCATTAGGCCGCGAGCCCTTGGCGCGTAGTAGGATGGCGCCGAGGTCTCCATGCGGAATGCCAAGAGTGCCACTCGCGCCGTGCTCGCCACCGTGCTCCTCACGTGGGCGCCATCCGCGAGCGCCGCCCCCTTCGTGTTCCAGCTCGAGGGCGGCAAGGTCACGAAGAAGGACACCTACCAAGATCCGACCTGGGATCTCGTGACGCTCAAGTACGCCTACGAGACACCCGTCGTGCTCGCGATCCCGGACTCGAGCGGCAGTAACCCGGCCGACTTCCGCCTTCGCAACGTGGGCAAGACGTCGTTCGAGCTCACGCTGGCCGAGCCGAAGAGCGAAGACGGCCCGCACGTCGCGATGACGATCGCCTACGTCGCGGTCGAGACAGGCACCTGGCTCTTACCGGACGGCGCGCTCGTCGCATCCGGCACGGTCGACACGAAGCAGGTCGTCTACCACAACGGCGGCGGATTCTTCACGGTCCCGCTGCCCGCGGGCTTCAAGCAGCCGATCGTGCTCGCGCAGATCCAGGGCATCGCGAACGAGAAGAACAACGTCCCGAGCCAACCGTCGGATCCGTTCCTCACGGCCGCCGTGCGCAACGTCACCGCGAAGAGCTTCGAGCTCGCCCTCGACGGCTGCGAGTGCTTCGGCGGCGGCGCGCTCGGCGCGAATGAGCGCGTCGGCTGGATGGCGATCGAGAGCAGCACGCTCAGCAAGTTCACCGACTCGGACGGCAAGGCCATCACCTACGAGACCATCCTCACGGGCAATGTCGTCGACGGCTGGGACGCCCAAGGCGTGACGATCCCCTTCACGCAGAAGTACTCGATGGCGCCGCTCTTCGTCGCGAAACCGCAGACCCGCATCGAGGCCGACGGCGGCTGGCTGCGCTACTTCGGGTTCGGGGCGACGGGCGTTGGGCTCGCGATCGACGAAGATCGCTGCCTCGACGCAGAGCGACAGCACGTCGGCGAAGCGGCGGGCCTGTTCGTTTTCTCCGAGAATTTCCGCGTTCAGGACGCCGATCCCGACAAGGACGGCGTCGCGAGCTCGCTCGACAACTGCCCCGTCGTCGCGAACCCGACGCAGGCCGACGTCGACAAGGACGGGCAGGGCGACGCGTGCGACTGCGGCGACGGCAAGCTCCTCGGGACCGAAGCGTGCGACGACGGCAACACCGCGAGCAAGGACGGCTGCTCGACGTGCGCCGTGGAGAAGGGCTGGCAGTGCCAGGGCGAGCCGAGCGCGTGCACGTCCATCTGCGGCGACGGACTCGTCGTCGGCAATGAAGGGTGCGACGATGGCAACGGCGGAGCGAGCGACGGCTGCTCGGCCTGCGTCGTGGAGAAGGGCTGGCAGTGCCAGGGCCAACCGAGCGCGTGCACGGAGAACTGCGGCGACGGGCTCCTCGTCGGCAACGAAGCGTGCGACGACGGCAACACGAAGGACGGCGACGGGTGCTCCGCGAGCTGCGTCGTGGAACCGTCGGGCCAAGGTGGCGCGGGTCAGGGCGGCGCCGGACAGGGCGGCGCCGGACAGGGCGGCGCGGGTCACGGCGGCGCGGGACAGGGTGGCGCGGGACAGGGTGGCGCGGGACAGGGTGGCGCGGGACAGGGTGGCGCGGGCCAAGGTGGCGCGGGCCAAGGTGGCGCCGAGCCGTGCGCGTTTTGTGCCGACGGTGTCACGCTGAATGGGCGCGCGTGCGGCTGCGAGCTGCCCGGAGCCTCCGCCCGCGTTCGCACCAGCGCGTGGCTCACGCTGCTCGCGGTGTTTGGCGCCTGGCGGCGACGCAGCCGTCGCCCATGATGGTGACGCGCGCCTGCGCGTGGCTGGCCCGCAGGCGCTCAGACTGTGCTACTCGTGGGGCCAATGGGGCTCGCTCATCGCTTGGGATGCACACTCTCGGCAGTCGGCGCGCTCGCGGCCTGCGGCGACCGCATCAGCTCGCAAGAGAGCCCGACCTCGAGCACGAGCGCGACCACGACCTCGGGCGGGCAAGGCGGCAGCGCGCAGGCCTCCGGGCTCGAGAACTACGCATTTCGCCGCGCGATCGTCATGACGGGCACCGTACTTCCGGGGCACTCGTTCTCGATCGCGCTCGACCACGCGAAGCTGGTCGCAGACAAGAAGGCCAGCGCCAGCGGCGACGACGTTCGCATCGGGTATGCGGCGGGCGACGCGTACGTCGAGCTCGATCGCGTGCTCGAGCCGCGCGCAGCGTGGAATGACGGCGCGACGCGGCTCTGGTTTCGGACGCCGGAGGACGCAGCCCCGAGCACCGAGTACTTGGTCTTCTACGGCAACGACGCGCCTGCGGCCCCGCTCGCGGATCCCACCAAGGTGTACCTCCACTGGGAGGGATTCGACGGCGACGAGGCCCCCGACGGGTGGACCGTGTCGACGTTCGGCGGCGCGGTGGGCTCGGTCGAGCTCGTCGCGGGTGCGCTGCGCCTGCGCGGAAAATCCGGCGATTTTGGCGGGACAGAAGACTCGGCGGTGTTGTATCAGCGCGCCGTCTCGGGGGACTTCGTGGCCGAGCTCGAGCTCGCCGGCACCGGGGGGTCGCTCGGCGGCGACGCCAAGCTCGGCGGGCTCATGCTGCGCGCGAGCGAGGAAGCGAGCGCCGCCTTCGCGATGCTCACCTTGCGCGAGCTGCCGCGTGAGCGACTGAGCATCTCGCGCGTGACGGCAGGGGGCGCTGCTACGGCGACCGCGCTGCCCGTCGCAGCGACATTTCCGCAGGTCGTCCAGCTGAAGCGGCTCGCCAGCGAGGTGACCGCGGCGTACTCGGACGACGGCGCGACCTTCATCGCGCTCGGGCCGCCGCAGAACCTGAGCGCGCTGACCGATCCGGTGTTGCTCGGCGTGCCCTTCGCCAACGTCTCGGGCGACTTCGGCTACGTCGACGTCGCCTGGTTCCGCGCCTACCGTCGCGTGAGCCCCCCCCCGACTACCTCTCTCGGCGACGAGCTCGAGAACTGAGCTGCGCCCAAGATAAGCGCCGGAGAAGCCGTGTCCATCATGAACGTCAGCGAGTTCGAGGCGGTCCTCGGACAGGTCCTCGCGAAGCTCGACAAGTTCCTTCACGAGACCGGCTCGAACGAGGCGCTCGAAGAAGGCCGGCGCACGATCGGCCAGGTCGCGAGCTGTTCGCGCGACGGCGCCAAGCTGAAGGCCGCGCGGGCGAAGCTCGACAAAACCACCGACCTCGTCTGCGCCGAGCTGTCGAAGGACGCGGCGCTGCGCGACGAGCTGTGGGATTGCCTCGACTACATCGACTACCGCGCGTAGCCCGACCGGAGACGGCGCGCCGCGTCCCGCTTGCCGCTCTCAGTTCCGCTTCTTCGCGAGCTTCTTCAGCTTCAACACGCCGAGCGCGTTCTTCTTGGCCGGCGGCGCCGGCTTTGCTGTCGCGCGAACCTCGACCTCGACCTCTTCTTGCTTTCCAAGAAAAGCGGCCAGCATGAGATCGAGCTCGCCCGCCTGGGGAGTCGGAGGCGCCGCCGGCGCGACGTCCACGCCCCCGACGATGTCGGCGAAGAGGTCGACGAGCTGAGGGTGATAGGCGCTGCTGCGCCCGCGGTAGAGCCGCGCGATCGCCTCCGGAACGTCGACCGGCTCGGCGCCGCGGCGCCCGCGCGTGAACCCGTCAAAGTCGTTCGCGATGCGGATGATCAGCGAGAAGAGATGCGGGCGCGGCGCGCCGAGAATGCGTGGCTCTCCCCCGCCGACGTAGTCGCGGTGGTGCTCGAACGAGCTCGCGATCTGCCGCATCTGGCGCACATCGAGCGCTCCGGCACCGAGCGCACGCAGCGCGCGAACGGGGTGGCGCGCGATGTCCGCGACGTGGTCCGGCCCAAGGTCGGGCAGCGCCGCGTCGTGCTGCAACGCGGCGTAGCCGAGATCGGCGAGCAGGTTGCGGGTGAGCCCCATGCGCATGCCGAGCGCGATCGACAGCGTGGAGACGGCGATCGTGTGCTCGCCATCATCGGACCCGGTGCCACGCAAGCCGGCGAGGGACATGAGCAAGATCGGGTCTTTCTCCGCCAGGTCGACGAACTCTTGGACGATCCGCTTTCCGCGGGCGTTGCTCGCCATGGCGGTCTTGTCGCGCAGCGAGGACGCCATGTGCCGAATGGCGAGCGAGAACACGTCGGCCGCGTGGCTCGAGACCTTTTTTTCCCCGCTCTTCTCGCCGTCGGTGATCGGGCGCAGCACGCTCGACACGGTGATCCCCTTGATGCCCTTGTCGCGCAGGTCCTTGCGGAGCGCTTCGACATTCTGCCGATCGCGGTTCTGCTCGAGCACGGAGAAGAACGTCAGGATTTCCTCTTGCGAACGGACTCCGTCAAAGCCGAAGCCGCCGATGCCGCGCCGGACGAGCTCCCGCGCGAGCTGCTCCGCGATTGGCTCTTGCGCGGGCGAGAGGCGCACGCGGTGATCGCCGAGGTAATAGACGCCCTCGACGTACACGAGGACAATGCGCGCGGGGTGATGCTCTCTCAGCATCTCGAGGCTCTGCTGAAGCGTGCCCACGAGCTTGAGCACGGCTTCGTTCGCGCCGTGGTGGAGGCGCAGCGTCCTCATCGCGGCGTTGCAGGACGCGATGAGCTGGGCCGCGTACGTCTGGTCGCGAGCCGAGTCCGGCTCACCCATGCGTTGGGAGTCGACGTCGGGGGTGCTCATGACGGCAAGTCTCCCGGGAGCACGCTCATGCGCGACCGAGCGCGGTCGAGCGCCTGACGGTCGAGGGACGCGCGGGCGGCGTCGCGCAGCTCGGCCTCCTTCGACGCCAGCTGCTTGTCGAGGATGGCGTGGGCCTCGGGGGCCTCGGAGTACGCGAGCGCCGCGACGACCGCGAGCTTCAGCTCGAGCAGCGGGCGCCGGCGGAAGAGGGACTTTCGCGCAAGGATCCCCTCGACGATCGGAAGCGCGCGCACCTCGTGGGCGCGGAAGAGCACCTTGAACGCCGCCTCGACGCTCTTGGGATCCCACGTGTCGAGCTCTTCGGTGCCGACCCAGGCGAGCACCTCGTTCGTGATCGCGGGATCGGCGTGCACGGCGTAGCTCTCGAGCACGTGCACCCGCAGGCCGCCGCCCTTCTGTGCCAAGCGCAGGAGCGCGGCCCGCAGGCGCTCGTCGTAGAGCCCAGGGATCGTGAAAATCGCTTCCAGAAGCTCGATCTGAAACTCGTCCCCCACCGCCGGCAGCCGCACGGCGACCGCCTTGCGCGCCGAGCCGACGTCTTGCCTGCTGAGGAGCGCCAGCGCCTCGATGGCCCGCTCCCCCTCGAGCGAGCGGAAGCGCGTGATCAAGTAGTCGGAGTCCTGCCCCACGACGTCGACGAGCACCTGGTTCAGCGCTTCGCGCCCCGCGCCGGTCTCGTCGTGGTCGGCGAGGCGGGCAATCAGCTCGCGGTCGTTTCTTGCAAACGACTTGAGAATGCTCGCGAGGGCGGGCGCGTTCTTGGCAGCTCCCCCCGGGATGCGCTTGAGGAACTCCTCGAGCTGGCGCTCGTCGACCCCCGCGTCCAGGAAGCGCTGAACGGCGTCGCGATCTTCCGTAGAGAGCTCACTCTGCGCGGCGATGGCGTGCACCGTGGCGGCGAAGCGCGCGAGCGCATCCATGTCGCCGGCAGCGAAGAATCCGCGCCGCAGCGAGCCGAGGATGGTCACGAGCTCGTCACTCGAGACGTCGCGCTGCCGGTCGCGCAGCGAGATCGAAGCCTTGGTGAGCGTCAGCAGACGCTCGAGCAACGCGACGTCGGTCTCGGCCTCGGTCTCGCTGCGTAGCTTCGCCACCTCCCTCGGCAGGTTCTCGTCCTTGCCCTTGAGCAGGAGCACCTTGGCCTCGAGCACCTCGCGCTGCTCCGCGGACAGCGAGGCGAGGTCGAACGCGCCGACCGCATCGTCCTCGAGCGCGTCCCCGACGGTGTCCGCGTCCGCGAGCAGGCCGTCCTCCGGCTCGCCGCTGCCGTCGTCCTCGGTGTAGCCGAGCACCGCGCTGTATTTCAGCGACGGCAGGTGCGCGCGCCAGAGCATGGTCAAGAGGTCTTCGTCGCTGAGCTGCCGGGCGAAGAACGCGCGATTGATGATGTCGATGAGCGTGTCGAGCTCTTGGTCGGAGGTGGACTCCGCGAGCCGCAACGCGATGACGCCGCGTCGAAAGAACCCGAGCGCCAGCTCGTCGATCCCGGTGCCGTCGATCACCTTGTCGCCGAGCTCGAACGACGTCGGGCGGACTCGCAGGCGAAGCGCGCCAAAGGTGCCCAGGTAGTGCCGCAGGTGCTCGCGCAGCTCCCCCTCGAAGCGCGCAACCAGCGAATGATTGCCGTCGTAGAGACGCCGCGCCCGCAGCGCCTTGTCGAGCCTCACCAGGATTTCGCGCGCCAGACCTACGGTCTCGTCGTTCGCGCGCTGCCGTTCGTCCCCCGGGACGTCAAACATGCAATCACCCCGAGCCGAGACTACTCGGGTTCCGCGGCCGAGGGAAGCGTGGGATGGCTCGGAAGGCAGCTCGATGCGGCGCGCTCATTGCCCGGCCCGCCCCGTCGTCGGCGCTGCACTGTCCCTGATCTCGATCAATTCGAGCGGTCGCGCGCCCGCGCACGACGCCGAGGCGCCCGAGGAGACCGAGCGCCACGACCCCAAGTAGCCAACCTCGGTTCCCTCCCCGCCTGCCGGGTGAACCGACGCTGCAGTCGACCGCCGCCTCGATGCAGTCGCCGGACTCGCAGCGCCCGGACCCGCAGAGCGCGCCGTCTGCGCTCGCGGGGTAGACGCAGTCTCCGCTCTTTGGCTCGCAAGCGCCGGGCTCGCGGCACGCGACCGGCGCCGCGCACACGACCGGCGCTCCGCCCCTGCAAATCCCGGCCGAGCAGGCGTCGCCCGTGGTGCACGCGCTGCCGTCCTCGCACAGGACGGCGTCGAGGGCAGCGCATTGCCCGTCGCTCGTCGCACCCGCCGCGACGCTGCAAGCACGGCAGTCGAGCGGCTCGGACGCGCCGCACTCCCCGTCGCAGCACACGCCGTCGCTGCAGAAGCCGGAGAGGCAGTCTTCGCCCGAGCTGCACGCGTGCCCGAGCCCGCCGATGCAGGCCCCCGCGCCATCGCACACGCCATCGCACTCGGCCTCGGGATCCTCACCCGCCGCGACGTGCAGGCACGTGCCCGGGGCAAGGACCGAATCGCACGCCTCGCACGTTCCGCCGCATTCGGAGCTACAGCACACGCCGTCTACGCAGTTCGCTCCAAGGCAATCTCCGCCAGCGATACAAGCGCGACCCAGGTCCAAGGCGCACGCGTACTGGCCATTGCAGGCCCCCCCCGGGCACTCGAGCGCCGGATCTGCACCGTGCGGCACGGGCGCACAGATCCCCGCACTCCCGGGCAAATTGCACGCCTCGCAGAGGCCCCCGCACACGCTCGCGCAGCAGACGCCGTCCACGCAGGTCCCACTCGAGCAGTCGGCCGCCGCGATGCAGCCTTGTCCCGGATCGAACGTGCACGCCCCAGCGCCATCGCAAGCTCCCACGGCGCACTCTTCGTCGGGATCGGTGCCGACGGCCCAAGGAAGGCACTTTCCCTCGCTGCCGGTCTGCGCGCAAGACTGGCAGAGGTCGTCGCACTCCACGTTGCAACACGCGCCGTCGTAACAATGGGCACTGAGGCATTGAGCCGGTCCGGTGCAGGCCTGCGCGTCTTCACTCTTGCACGAGCCCGCACCGTCGCAGGCGCCCCCGGTGCACTCGCTGCTCGGATCCGCGCCCTTCGGCACGGCGGCGCACGTCCCCAAGCTAGCTTGCAGATTGCAGGCGAGGCAAGTGCCCGCGCACGTCGTGTTGCAGCAGCGCCCGTCGACACAATTGCCACTCAGGCAGTCGACGCCGAGCGCGCACGTCTGCCCGAGATCCTTCTTGCACGCTCCGGCGCCGCCGCACGCGCCGGCCACGCACTCGTTCGCCGGATCGAGCCCCGCGCCGATGTGCGTGCAGGTGCCCGCGCTGCCCGAAAGGTTGCAGGCCGAGCAGACGCCAGCGCAGGGCGTGCTGCAGCAACGTCCGTCGACACAGATGCCGCCGAGGCACGCGCTGCCGGTCGCGCAGCCGACCCCGTTGTCGCTCTTGCACACGCCGGCGCCGTCGCACGCGCCCAGGTAACACTCGCCGTCCGGATCGAGATCTTTGGCGATGATCGAGCAGGCTCCGACCTTGCCGGGAAGATCGCAGGCGACGCACGTGCCAGTGCAGGCGGTGGTGCAACACACGCCGTCGAAGCAGCTCCCGCTGAGGCATTCGACGGCGGCATTGCACGCCACCGCCACGTGCTTCTTGCAAACGCCCGCGCCGTCGCACGCCCCGGCCAGGCACTCGTTGGCAGGATCGAGGCCCACGCCAAGCGGCGTACAGGCCCCGGCGCTGCCCGCGAGATTGCACGCCGAGCACGTGGCCGTGCACGCGGTGTTGCAGCACCTACCATCGACGCAATTGCCACTCAGGCACTCGAGGGCGAGAGTGCACAGCTGCCCATTGTCCCGCTTGCACGCTCCCGCGCCGTCGCACGCTCCAGCCAGGCACTCGTTCGCCGGGTCGAGGCCGGCTCCAATGGCAGAGCAGGAACCGACGCTGCCGGCGAGGTTGCACGCCGTGCACAGCGCCGCGCACGCGGTGTTGCAGCAACGTCCATCGACGCAGTTGCCGCTCAAGCATTCGCTCGGGGACGCGCACGCTTGACCGTTGTCGTCCTTGCAGACGCCCGCGCCGTCGCACGCTCCAGCCAGGCACTCGTTCGCCGGATCGAGCCCCGCGCCGATGGGCGAGCACGCCCCAACGCTGCCCCCGAGGTTGCACGCCGCGCACGGCGCGACGCACGCAGCGCTGCAGCACACGCCGTCGACGCAATAGCCGCTCAGGCATTGCGCTCCGAGGCTGCAGGACTGGCCGGGCAGGGCGAGCAGCGTGTACCGCTCCGCGCTCGCGAGGTGCCCGCCGTTCGCGGTCCCGCCGAGCGCGAGCACCATGCCATTGGACAAGAGGGCCGCTTGGTGGCGGGCGCGGGCCAGGGTGAACGCGGAGGTGGTCGTCCACGTCCCGAGTGACGGTTGGTAGAGCTCCGCGCTCGCGAGCTCCCCCGCGTTGCCCAACCCGCCGGCGACGAGGAGCCGCCCGTCTTTGAGGACCGCGTGCGCGTGATGGCCACGGGGCGCTGCCAGCGCGCCGCTCGAGCTCCAGAGGTTCGTGTTCGGATCGAACAGCTCCGCCGTCGCCGTGGCTCCGCCAAGGGATGCGTGATACCCGCCGACGACGAGCACCTTGCCATTGGCAAGCAGGTGTGCCGAGTGGCTCGCGCGCGCGCCCGCGAGGCTGGGCCCCGACTGCCAAGTATCCGCCGCGGGGTCATAGAGGTAAGTGGCAGTCTGGGCGGCCAATTGGGCGCCGTCGAAATAGGTGCCTCCCGTGACGAGCACGCGCCCATCGCCGAGCACCACGAGGGCCGCGTCCGTGGGCCCGGTCGCCGCGAACGGCGGAGGAGCGGGCTCTGACCACGCATTGGCCACAGGGTCATACAGCTCGGCTATCGGCGCTGCATCGAACGGGTGCCCGCCGACGACGAGGACGCGCCCATTGGACAAGAGACCCGCGGCGTGGCGATTGCGCGTCTTCTTGAGGCTCGCTCGCACCGACCAGGCGCCGGTAGCCGCGTCGTAGCTCTCGGTGCTGCTCGACGCTGGCACGTCCCCGGCATCGCCGCCGACCACCAGCACGTCGCCCGCGGCGATCACCGTCGCCGTGTGCGAGCCGCGCGCGATTCCCAGGCTCGCCGTCGCGGCCCAGCTGTCGGTGGCGGGGTCGTAGAGCTCGCACCCGTTGATCGGTGCCGCCATCGCGTGCAGGCCACCTGCGACGAGCACGCGCCCGTCCGCGAGCACGGTCGCGGTCGCCGCGTAGCGCTCGCGCGACATCGACGCCGTCGTGACCCAGGCCGGATCGACGATCGCCGGATAGACGACGTCGGCGCGGCTGAAGTCGACGACCACGCGGCAGGCGCCCAGCCCTGGCGGCGTGAGCGGTCGCGCCCACGGACCGCGTGGCTCCGTGTCGTAGGCGCAGCCCTCGAGCCGCACGTCGACGGGAACGACCGCGCCGCGCGCGTCCATGAGCACCGGAGGCCGCATGTGCAGTCGTGGCGCTCCGTGCTCGTCGAGCAGCTCGACCGTGTCGGCGACGAACCGCACGCCGGGGACGCGCGCGACGGTGAGCTCGTACTCGATGCGCGCGAGCGCCGGCCGCTCGGCGAAGACCACGAAGTCTTCGACGCCCTCGCCCGTGACTCGGTAGATCACGTCGGCTCCGCCGAGCGCGGCTCGGAAGATCGCGGTGCCGCCAGCCGCTCGAAGGACCGAGCGGCTCGCGCCGACGAGGCGCACGCCCACCGTGACACCCGTCGCAGGGTCGCGCACGCTCACCACGCCGTCCGCCGAGAGGGGCAGCTCGACGCTGGCCGGCCGACGTGCTCGTAACCGAAGCGGCTCGGGCACGCGGGCCACGACGCGCGCGTCCGCGGTGAGCTCGAGGGCAGAGACGTCGCCTGGCGCCACGAAGGGCCGCAGCGATCGCGCTCGTTCGGTGGCGCCGTCGGCGCTTGGCCACACGAACGCGCGGCGAACCTCCGCGAGCCAGCGGACGGCATCGACGTCGTCGCGCACCGGCTCCGATGCGCTTGGCGTGTCGTCCCGCAGCGGCTCGCTCACCGAGGGAGCGCCGCCGGAGCCGACCTCGACCGTCGCGCCGAAATCGCAGCTCATCACCGCGGCGAGGAGCACGCCCGAGGCAAGGACATGTAGCGCGCGCGTCATGCTCGCAACCGAGGCCACGCAACCGACGTAGGCACACGCCGCGCGCCACACAGCTCACGCGTAATCCTGTCTCGTCGCACGCAAGCGGACGTGTCACGCGCGCTTCACAAGCCGCGTGAAGCGGGGCATGCTGCGCCGCACGTGACCGGCACGACGACCATCGCGCATTCGGAGCAGGCATGCTCCGAGGCGCTCGGCAACGGCGCCGTGGCCTCGGAAGAGGAGCGTCCGAGCGCGCTCGCATCGAGCCGCATCGTCGCGGCGCACGGCTTGATGCAGCAGCTCCTCGACAAGGCATTCAAGGCCGCGCAGAGCCGTGCCACGGTGCTCATCCACGGCGAGACCGGGACGGGGAAAGAGCTCATCGCCGCCGCGATCCACGACAACTCGAAGCGCAGGACGGGAAAATTCGTGCGCCTCAACTGCGCTTCGCTCTCCGAGAACCTGCTCGAGTCGGAGCTCTTCGGTCACGAGCGCGGCGCGTT
>SXGR01226339.1_pt1 | contig 22584 bp, 21 predicted proteins | sample 3174711 | NCBI WGS metagenome assembly SXGR01 (sample SAMN11356860, study PRJNA531348) | freshwater metagenome | isolation source: freshwater sample F1-60 | place: China: Fuxian Lake, Yuxi | collected 2017-12-25 | reverse complement strand
GCCACGTGGGTATCCCACCCCAACCATCGAGTCCGCTGGATCACAGCGGGGCGGGAATGAACGCGAAGCCGGAGCGAAGGCTCAAGACGTTTTTTCCGGAAACACAGGACACAGCGCCAATGCCGGGACCTGAGGAGCCTCCCGTTGGCTGCTCCTCCGAGGCCATTGAGGCTCACCTCCGCTGGTAGGCAGCAAGTGCCATCATCGGAACCCTGGGTGGGTGCACAGCGGATGCTCGAAAGGCAGGCGATGGACACCGACACCACCGAAACCCTCGAGTCCGCGGCCTCACTCCTGCGAAAGGGGCTCCGGCATATCGAGGTAATGTCACACCTCGATCAGATCCCCGCGACAGGCGCGCTGATCGTCGTCGCCAGGCCCGGGCCCGAGGGAAGCTCGGGCTTCCGCGTCCGCGCCTTCGCGATCCTGCCCTGAATCCGATCCGTCCGGGATCGCAACCGCATCGACGGAGTCATGGACCCGGGCAGGCGGGTCTTCAAAAACGAGCGGAGGTGCTGGCGGGCCTTTGCCGGGTCCTTGAGGTGGACCCGGTAGATCCGTGCCAGTCTCCGATGGGCCTGCGGGAACATCGGGTTCTGTCGGACAGCCTCCTCGAGCGAGCTGGCCGCCCAGTCGGGGTGACCACACCAAACAAGGGCCATCCCCAGAAGAAAATGGGCGACTGGATTCGCCGGATCGAGCCCGACCGCCCGTCGGGCCTCGGCCACGGCCTCCTGGAACCGCCGGGCCAGCAGGTAGGCACGGCTCAACCCATTGATGGAGGGGACATGTGAGGCATCGATCGAACACGCTGTCACGAACTGGTTGATGGCGGCGGCACGTTCACCCAGGCGGAGATATCCCTCCGCAAGACGCAGATGGAGATCCCGCCGCATCTGGAGGGGGGCAGCCTTCAGCAGTTGACGATACATTCCCATCGCCAGGCCAAGGCGACCCTCCTGCTCCAGCAGCACGGTCTCGAGGAACCACAGCGCATTCTGGTCCAGTCCTCCCGCTACCTCAGTCGACCGTCCCTCAGCCATCTCCCGGGAAGGGGCAACCCGCAGGCGTCGCAGCAGCTCGTCAAAAGTCTGTCGGGCCTGCCCATGTTCCCGCACTAACAGCCGGCACCGCAGGAGAAGCAGTGCCGAACGGAAGTCGGCAGGCCGTTCGTTCCACAGAGTCTCCAGACACAGAACGGCATCCGACATGCGACCGCAGTCCATGAGGCCGCACGCGAGATGGAATCGCTCGTCGGCCCCGGTCACAGAAAGCAGCGATGCCACCGGGTCGACACCTGGAAGGGCATCCTTCGGAACAGATGTCCTCCGGGGGGGATCCCAACCAGGAACGGAGGCAAGCCGTTTCAGCTGGGAGAAGACCGGCATCGCGGAGCCTTCCACGTCTTCACCCACCGGAAGCCCGAACGCCCGGAGAACCGTGGGGGTGATATCGAGAACGGAAGCCCCCACCGCTGTTGAACCCGTCCGGATACCGGGGCCTGACATGGCAAACGCACCCCGTTCCCGCGGCGGGAATTCCGCGGCGGGGAAGCCGTCCAGCCAAGGCAGAAACTGGAATCGGTCCGGACGCCTCACACCTCCAGCCACCACGAGAACCCGGGTTTCAGGACCCACAAGATGGATCAGGGTGCCGAGCATCCGGTCGAGGCACGCCATGGAGTGGGACAGCAGAACGGTGTCCTTGGATGGACCGATTCCTCCCGGCAGATCGGGGTCCGGTCCCGCACACCCGAACGCCAGGAGTCCGGGATACCGTACCGCCATGAAATCCCAGGGCTCCCATTGGACGAGAGCCGTCGCCACGGCGTGAACCGAGGAGAGCTCGGCGGCTCCGCGATGGATGCGATCGAGGAAGGTCGGCCGCTCGGAGGCCAGAGCCGGATCCATGGGCAACAGCGCCCGCAAAAGCTCCGGGTCGATCCGATCCGGGGAGACCCGAAGATCCGACACCGACCCGAGCAGTCGGGGCGGATGCACACCGTCCGGTGTCGACCCCGGGGCCCGCGGGGATCCGTGCCGGATGAACGCATCCGAAATCATGGCGCCCCGAATCGGCTCCGCTGGTTCGGTGGCCGGCCAACCCACCACCACCGACGAGAGTCCGGATCGACCAAGGATGTCCCACAGGGCGGCGCACCGGCGCGACACGACGGGCTCCCCCCCCTGTCCCAGACCTGGGCAGGGTTGCAGGATTCCATGTTGGTGGGCCCGCTTTCCCGTGGCAACGGAGGTCCAGAGGCTGGAGGACACCCAGGGAAGCGGGATGGCAAGGTCACCCGAAACCCCGGCCTCGACCATTCCACGGAGATTCGGCAATCGCCCATCGTCCATCAAAGGACGGAGGAGGCGCCAATCCGCCCCTTCCCAGCCAATCAACAGGACCCGACTCATGCTCTCACGGGCCCCTCATGGCGAAACAGGATCTGCCGGTGCAGGGTCGATGCCCGGACAGATCCAAATTTCCTGCAATCAAGGGAGACGCCCCGTTTCACATCTCCGGCAAGTGCAGGATCGGGGCCACTCTCGGATTTTCCGCTTTGAGAATGCCTCTCGGCCGTAGACCACCCGGATCGATCCGGAAACATCGGGCCTGGAGCCCGATAGAAACTCCGGAGAAACCCTTCAGCCGGATGCGGAGACATCCCGGAGATCGGCGCGGGTGGTCTCATAGGTGACAGCGTAGGCAAGGGCCTGCGGATCCGGCTCGGCCCCTCGTTTCTCGCAGTACTGGCGATACGCCCCGGGCCACCAGTTCTCATGACGTGTCAGCCCCTGGTCGCGCCAGGAGGTCCAACCCATCAGAACCCGGCTCCAGCACCGGTCGCCGTAGGCCACCGCCTCATGGGGACTCGGCATCTGGCTGACATACCAGTCACGGCCCACCCGGGCATGCAGGACCTCATCCGCCCAGTCGAAATCCTGGAAGGTCGCCGCCAACGCGTTCCCGGAACGGAGTCCCACCTCCCATTCATGCCGCTTGCCCGTCCGAGGCATCAGCCCCTGTTCGATGAAATACAGGACCGCATGTCGCTCGAGGGGGGAGAGCTGGGTGTTCAGTCCCAGCGACCACGTGAAATTGACCCTGACATTGCTGGCCCAGTCGACACCCACGCTCACAAAACCCACCTCACCCATCATGGCGTGTCGGGCCTCGTCCCAGAGCTGACGGGTCATGTCCCGGTAATAGCCCCAGGGGCGGTCGGGGGTCTCCGCAAGAATGCTGGCCATCATCTCGGGAACGTCGATCTCTCGGAGACGCTTGTAGAACATCATGAGGACCTTGGCATCGGCCGGCCGGTTCTCGTCGTAGAGAAACACCTCCGCGTTGACTCCCATGTTGTAGGGGTCGCAAAACCGCTCGTCCCTCCGTGGCATCGGATCGAACCGCCAGGGCGTTGCGGAGCGGAAGGGCCGAGGCACTTCACCCATGGGTTGTGTTCCGTCCAGCCCTCCGGCAGCGGCCAACGCCGAACGGATTGTCGCGAGAGCCGGCTGTGCCCCGACCCGCTGCTCCGAGGTCACCAGCGCGGAGACGGACCTGCGCCCATATCCAAGCATCTCCCGGACGTCCTGCAGGAGGTGTCGACACACCCGGCGGGTCGGCTGATCCGCAAGCAGATGGGTGTCCCGCGCATGGCGGATCAGGGCCTCCTCCAATCCGGGCAACACCATGTCATGGATCCCCATCAGAAGCTCCTCAGTGCTCGGTGCGCAGAGCACCTCGTCGAACGCCAGCGCCAATGCGGGATGGGGAACCTGCTCGAGTCCCAAAGGAGGCTCGCGCATCTCCCCGACCCGGGTCCTCAGCTGGGTGACCGCCTCGGCGGCCAGGTACCCATGGTAGCTGAAGGCCATCTTGAGCTCATACACAGGCTCGGAGGTGAGCCGGCAAAGCAGGATCTGGTGCAGCCTCCGGAACGCGTAATGGTGACGCTTCAGCCGACGCACTGATTCCTCGACCGACAATCCAGGGCGCACCGCCTCCACAAAGCCGCCCAGGCCGGCCAAAGGCGGGAGGCCCCGATGGGTCTGATATTCGAGAGCAAACCGTGACGGGTCGGAAGGGGATGTCGGGGTCATGACTCCCGCCAGTCTAGGCCGGACCTGTCCCCGGGGACAAATCCCGGGTGTTGACCCGGCACACGAGTTGGTCCAGTCAACGGGTCCACGACACCCCCCTCACCCCCATGTTGATCGTCCATGTCCAGGTCCGGGTCCTGCCGGAACACATCGCCGCCTTCATCCAGGCCACGCGCGCCAATGCCGCAGCCTCGCTCCGGGAGCCCGGCATCGCCCGGTTCGACGTGGTCCAGGACGTCGAGGACCCCACCCGATTCACTCTGGTCGAGGCCTACCGGGACGCCGAGGCGCCGACCCGTCACAAGGAAACCCCCCACTACGCTGCCTGGAGGGATACCGTTGCGCCCTGGATGGCTGAACCCAGACGCAGCGTGAAGTTCATGGAGGTCTTTCCCCCGGCGGGCGAGTGGTAGCCCACAAGGCTCTTCCCGTTTTTGACAGATCTATACCCTTATCGAAAACCCCATGAGCTTCGATTTCTGCAGCCCCGACAGAATCCTGTTCGGAGCCGGATCTCTCTCGCAGCTCCCGGACCTGATCCGGCCCTGGGGGAGACGGGGCCTGGTGGTTGTCGGCCGATCCCTAGAACGCTCCGAGCCATGCCTCACCTACCTGTCCCGCATCGGGATGGAGATCACCCGACTCCAAATCGCCGGAGAACCCACGGTCGAGCAGGTGAGGCAGGGCGCCGAGTTGGCGAGGCAGATCGAGGCGGAATGGATCCTTGGAATCGGCGGCGGCAGCGTTATCGATAGCGGGAAAGCGATTTCCGCCTTGGCTCCCAATCCTGGGGATCCCGTGGACCATCTTGAGGTCATCGGGAGAGCCACGCCCCTGGACAAGGATCCCCTGCCATTCGCGGCGGTGCCCACGACGGCAGGGACCGGGTCGGAAGCCACCCGGAATGCCGTCCTGTCCTCACCGCACCACCGTGTGAAGGTCAGCCTGAGGAGCCCGAGGATGTGGCCGAGGCTGGCCGTCATCGACCCTGCGCTGGCGCTCGGTCTGCCGCCCCATCTGACGGCGTCGACCGGACTGGATGCGTTGACGCAGCTCCTCGAGGCGTTCGTCTCGGTCCGATCGAATGCCATGACGGACATCCTGTGTCGGCACTCGCTGCCCAGGGTCGCGGCGGCCCTGCCTCGGGCGTTCGAGGACGGGAATTGCCTGGCTGCCCGCAGCGATCTTGCACTCGGAGCCCTCCACAGTGGCCTCGCACTTGCCAATGCCGGCCTCGGTGCGGTTCATGGCCTGGCTGGCCCGCTCGGCGGCCAGTCCGGTGCTCCCCACGGTGCCCTCTGCGCCGCCCTGCTGGCCCCCGTGACCGAGGCCAACATCGCAGCCCTCCGCCAGCGGTCTCCGGGAAGCCCTACCCTCGAGCGATACGTCGAGGTCTCTCGGTGGCTTGGTTCCATCGACAGAGAAGGCCCCGAAAACCTGGCCCACCGCCTTGAAGAACTGGCGTGCCGGCTCAGGGTCCCGCGCCTTTCGAGCTGGGGCATCACCCAGGCCGAACTCCCGGAAGTCGTCCGAAAGGCCCAGGAATCCAGCAGCATGAAGGGGAATCCCATCGCGCTCAGCGATTCGGAACTTCACGGGATCCTGACCCACGCGTTGTGAGGGGATCCCGGACGGATCAGCAGGACACTTCGAGCAGTTTCTCTCATCCATCCACGATCCGTCCTTGATTCCTCCGGTGCGGGTCCCCACCGTGCTCCCCATGCGTGTGGAGCACGCATCATGCTAGCGCATCTCAAGAGCCTCTTCTCGAACGACATCGGCATCGATCTGGGCACCGCCAACTCGCTCGTCTACGTGCGGGACCACGGGATTGTCCTGCGTGAGCCATCGGTCGTCGCGATCCAAGCCGGCACAACCAACGTGCTGGCGGTCGGAGACGAGGCGAAGAAGATGCTCGGCCGCACGCCGGGGAACATCGTTGCCATCCGTCCCATGAAGGACGGCGTGATCGCGGATTTCGAGATCACCGAGGCGATGCTCCGCCACTTCATCCAGAAGGTGCATCACCGGAAGCTCGTCCAGCCCCGGGTCGTCGTCGCAGTGCCGTCTGGCATCACCGAGGTGGAGAAGCGGGCGGTCAAGGATTCGGCCACACACGCCGGCGCCCGGGAGGTCTACCTGATCGAACAACCGATGGCGTCGGCCATCGGTGTTGGTCTTCCCGTCCACGAACCGGCGGGCAACATGATCGTCGACATCGGCGGCGGCACCTGCGAGATCGCGATCATCTCGCTGGCCGGCATCGTCTTCAGCCGCAGCGTGCGGGTGGGGGGCGATGAGTTCGACGAGACGATCGTCGCGCACCTGAAGCGCGCCCACAATTTGATGATCGGCGAACGTACCGCCGAGGAGATCAAGATTCGCATCGGGTCCGCGCATGTCCTGGACCAGGAGCTGACCATGGAGGTGAAGGGCCGCGATCTTTCCGCGGGCCTCCCAAAGACGGTCATCATCCGGTCCGAGGAGATCCGCGAGGCCCTGCAGGAGCCTCTTTCCAGCATCCTGGAATCCGTCCGCATCACGCTTGAACGCTGCCCGCCCGAGCTCTCGGCCGATCTTGTCGACCGTGGGATCATGATGGCGGGGGGTGGCGCGCTGCTGAGGAACATCGACAAGCTCCTGGCCGGGGAAACCGGGTTGCCCGTGCACATTGCCGACGATCCCCTGAGCGCCGTCGCCCAGGGGACCGGCAAGGTCCTTCAGGAACTCCGCTTCCTGAAACGGGTGGCCTCGAGCTCCACGGCCTGATCCCTCGGAGGCGCGGTCTCGCCGGCCCTGATCCGCCGGACAACGTGCCTTCTCGATCCTTCCATTGGGCGCTGGGCCTCGCAATCGCCCTCGCCGTGGTACTGCTGAACCTGCCCCCCGTGGCGGCAGGAAGGCTGCGCGTGGCGGTGTCCTCCCTGTTCCTCCCCCTGTTCGGACTGGTCGGATCCTTCCAGTCGCTGGCCGACCGGGCCGCCTTCGCCCCCCTGACCCGGAGCACCCTGATCGCGGAGATCGAACGACTCCGGATGACCCAGCAGCAGCTCCAGCTGTCGGACATGCAGGGACGTGCCGCACTGGAGGAGAACGCCCGGCTCCGCTCGCTTCTGGGATGGCAGCCACAGGTCCGCTGGACCCACAAAGCCGCACGGGTGATCGGGCGCGAACCCACGACCTGGTGGCGTAGCCTCACGCTCGACTTCGGGGAACGCCACGGGGCGCGGGTGGGACAACCCGTCCTCACCAGCGACGGACTCGTCGGAAGGATCCGGGAAGTCTACCCCTTGACCTGCCAGGTCGTGCTCATCGGGGACACGGAGTGCGGTGTATCCACGCTCGTCCGTGAGACGCGGGACCAGGGACTGATACAGTCGACCGCCTCTGATCCGATCGGGGAGGGGGTCGTCCTCCTGCGCACCCTCCAGCACAGCCCCGGCATCCTTGCCGGCCACTCCGTGGTCACCAGCGGTCTCGGTGGTGTCTTTCCTCCGGGGATCCCCGTCGGCCAGGTCGTGGACACCCGGTCGGCCGAGGGAGGGCTCTACACCGAGGTCCGGGTCCGACTCGCGGCCCGACTCAACCGCCTTGAGGAGGTCTGGGTCCTCACACAGAAGAGCCCATGAATCGCGTCCCCATCACCCTGCTCTTCCTGGCCACGTGGCTGGCGGTCTTCGGTCAGACCCAGTTCCCGACCCTGGGCATCCCGCTCGACATCCGACCCGCGCTGATCGTGTACGCCGCCCTGACCCATGGGATGCCGACGCTGCTCGGCATCGTCGCGGTCTCCAGCCTCGGCACCGACGCACTCTCTGCAAACCCGATCGGCGTCTCGCTCATCCCGTGCTTCCTGCTCGGGTTCGTCCTGAATCTGCAGCGCCATCTCCTGCTCCGGGAACAGCGGTTTGCGCAGGCCTGGCTCGGCCTCTCGGGAGGCATCGCCATGCCCCTGATGACGTGGGGCCTTCTCCAGATGGAATCGCAACCCCAACCGATGGGATTCGGGCTCCTGCTCCGAATCCTCATGCTGGGAATCTTGAACGCAGCAGCCTGCCCGGCGCTCTTTGTCGTCTTTGATGGGCTGAATGACGCCTTCGAGTACAAACCCATCGCCGAGATGGGGTTCCGCGCGGATCGGGAGATCAAGCGCGGACGCACCTGACCGGACCTCGGACATGCTCATCCTCGACCAACTCAACAAGGGCGACCAGTCGCTTCGGCTGCTGGCCTGGGGTGTCCTTGCCGGGTTGCTCGTGCTGGCCGGAGGACTCTGGAAGGTCCAGGTGCTGTCCGGGGCCAGATACCGGGAACAGCAGGAGACCCAGAGCTTCCGGACCGTACGCGTGCCTGCGATCCGGGGCCGCATCCTGGACAGGTCCGGACAGGAATTCGCACGGAACACCCCCCAATATCGGCTGGATCTCTACCTCGACGAGCTCCGGCCCCAGTTCGATCGGCAGTACACCGAAGGCAAGAAGGCCATCATCGCGTCACGGCAACCCGCTCCGAGCATTTCTTCGAACACCTTCTGGGATCTGCTTCCCGGCCGTTTCCGCCGAAGCGGGTCCGGGGTGCGGCTCACCTCTGGGGAGCTGGAGCTGTTGCGACGACAGAGTCGTTTCGCCGTGGTGAGCAATGTGGTGGCCGAGGTCGGACGACGCCTGCGGATCCCACTGCAGCTCAGCGAGCAGGCCCTTCAGCACCACTACCTCACCAAACGGGCCCTGCCCCTGCCCATCCTCTCCAACTGCACCCCGGAACAGGTCGCCCTCATCACCGAGCAGTCGTGGAACCTGCCCGGAGTCGAGCTGGACCAGGTGCCGATCCGACAGTATCCGAATCCAGGATTGGCGGTCCATGTGGTGGGGCACCTGAAGCGGGATGACGACTACGACGAGGAGGATGGGCGTTTCAACTACCGGCTCCGGGACTATCGGGGTGGACTCGGACTCGAGGCGGCCTTCGACAAGGAGCTGCGGGGCATTCCAGGGGCCCGGAGCATCCTCGTGAATTCCGCGGGGTACCGACACCGACAGGGGGAGCGCACGATCGCCCAGCCCCAGCCGGGACTCGACCTCGTCACGACGCTCGACCTTGACCTGCAGATCGCCGTGGAGCAGGCGCTCAGCACGGTCGCCGGAGATGAACGGGGAGCCGTCGTGGTGCTCGATCCCCGGACTGGAGACCTTCTCGCAATGGCCTCTGCCCCACGATTCGACGCCGCGGAGTTCATCGAGGGGGTTCCGACCCAGCGATGGAAGGACTTCTACCTCGCGGAACCGGCCCGACCGACCATGAACCGGGCCACCCTGGGCCAGTATGCACCGGGCTCGACCTTCAAGATCATCGACGCCATGGCGCTCCTCGAGGCCGGACTCGACCCCCGCGCAGCCTTGTCGGTGCAACCCGATCCCGAGAATCCATCAAAGGGCCGATATCTCCTCGGGAGGCGTTCCATCCGGGACACCGCTCCTCCCGGCATCTACGACTTCCGGAGGGCCTTCATCCGCTCGAGCAACAGCTACTTCATCGACCACAGCCTCAGACTCGGATGGGAACGCCTCCTCTCATGGGGGGCCCGGTTTGGACTTGGACAGAATACAGGAATCGGGATCGCCGAAAAACCGGGGAATTTCCCAACAACCCTCGAGGCCATCGAGGAACGGGGGTGGACCTCGGGCAATCTCGCCAACGTCTGCATCGGACAGGAGATCACGCTGACGCCCCTGCAGCTTGCGGTGGCGGTCGGTGCCGTCGCCAATGGTGGCACGGTCTACTGGCCGCGTCTGGTCGATCGGCTGGAGCCCCAGAACCCGCTCGATCCGACTCCGATCATCCGGTTTCCGTCCCGGCAGGTCCGCACCCAGATCCGAGCGCGGCCGGAGACGTTCGACGTGATCCGATCCGCGATGCGGGACGACGTGCTGGACCCGGAAGGAACCGGGAAGGCCGCCCGGATCGAGGGCTTTGACATCTGCGGCAAGACCGGCACGGCTGAGATCAAGGGCAACGGGCGCAAGGACAAGGTCACCTGGTTCGCCAGCTTCGCCCCCTTCGAGGCTCCACGGTATGTCGTGATTGTGATGGTCGAGAGCGGGGCCTCCGGCGGGGGAACCTGTGCGCCGGTCGCACGTCGGATCTACGAGCATCTCCACCAGCGCGAACGACGTCAGGAACGTCTGTTCGCCATCGAAGGAGGACACCGATGATCGGCGGGATTCCATGGACGCCCCGACGCGAAGGTCTCGTCGATTGGGGCCTCTGGACGGCCGTCCTGGGCCTCATGGCCTTGGGGGCGGCATTCATCCTGTCGGCTACGGGCATGGCCGACGAGGCCGCGAACCGACCCTGGTGGCGGTATCGGGTCGTCGGCCAGATCGGTGCCGACGTGATCGGGCTAGGCCTCGTCGCCGTCCTGTGTCTGGTCGACTACGCCAGGCTCGCCCGCTGGTCCCTGGTCGCCTACTGGGTCTCCATCCTGCTCCTGGTCGGAGTCGCCCTGTTCGGCGTGTCCCGGCTGGGAGCGAAGCGCTGGCTCGACTTCGGTGTGTTCCAGTTCCAGCCCAGTGAACTGGCCAAGCTGGCGTTCCTGTTTGCCCTCGGGAACTTCCTGACCCGTCCCGCGAACGAGCTGGATTCGCCACTGCTCTTCGCCCAGGCCCTCGGGATGGCCCTCCTGCCGTTCCTGCTGATCCTGAAGCAGCCCGACCTCGGATCGGCCCTGGTGTTCCTGCCGATCGCCCTGGTGATGATGCTCGTCGCCGGAGTGCCACAGCGGTTCCTGGTCCGTTTCCTGACCGGGACCGCCCTGGTGGCGACGCTGCTGCTGGTGGATGTGCTATATGCCCCTCCGGGCTGGCATTTCCTGCAGCTCGAGGACTACCAGAAGCAACGGCTGCTGGTGTACTTCGGGATGGACTTCGCGAAGCCCGACGCCACCCCGGCGGAGCAGCTCGCGGCGCGGGCGGAGCAGGAGAGCAAGAGCTACAACGTCCGACAGTCCCTGATCTCGGTCGGAAGCGGCGGCCTCCTCGGAAAGGGATGGCGGGAGGGGACACAGAGCGCACTGGGCTACCTGCCGCGGGCCGTCGCCCACAACGACTTCATCTTCTCGGTCATCGCCGAGGAACGCGGGTTCCTCGGCAGCCTCCTCGTCCTGATCCTGTATGCCGTGGTCCTGTTCTCCGGCATCCGGATCGCCTCCCAGGCCCGCGATCGCCTGGGCCGGCTACTTGCGGCGGGAGTCGTGACCCTCCTGTTCACCCACATCTTCATCAACATCGGAATGAACATCCGGCTGGTTCCCGTGACCGGCATCCCACTGCCCCTGCTCAGTGCCGGGGGAACCTCGGTGATATGCTCGCTGATCGCGATCGGGATCCTGCAGAACATCCATCTTCACCGACGCCATTACTGACGTCCCACACTGTCCCTCAACCATGAGTCAACACACCTTCAAACGCGGCCGCGGGCCGATGCGGTTCAAGCCCACCCGTGGCCTGAGCACCCCCAAACCCGGCCGATCCGCCGACACCCCAACGGTCCTCATCGAGGCCAAGCCCGGCCAACTCGAGGATCTCGCCCCGGAGGAGAAGCCATTCGACCGGCGACGTCGGGAAGCCGAGGTCCGACGTGCCGAGAACCTCGCCGCCGGCCTCCCCGAGGACACCCCGGAGGGCACCGAGGAGGTCCAGGCCGCAGGACGCGACCAGCGCTACCGCTCCCCCGTCTACACCCAGACCGAGGACGACGGCGACGACGAGTCCCCCTCCACGGCCGCACCCTCGCCCTCGAGGGTTCCGAAGGGCTTCATCGAGCGGGCCAAGCAGACCGTCACCGACGTGGTCAAGAAGGTCCGCAAGCTCATCAAGCCCGAGGAGAAGTCGACCATCGAGGTCATCATCAACGCCGAGCCCCTGGAGACTCGGGTCTGTGTGCTGGTCGACTCCCGGCTCGATGATTTCACCGTCGAACGGACCAACGCAGAGCGCCTCGTTGGCTCCGTCTACAAGGGCAAGGTCCGCAACCTAGAGGACGGTCTGAAGGCGGCGTTTGTCGACATCGGCTTCGAGAAGAACGCCTTCCTGCACTACTGGGACATCATTCCCAGCACCTTCGACTCCAGCGTCGAGCTGGTGGAGCGGGAGGACCGCAAGAAGAAGGGCAAGGACAAGCCCAAGATCACGACGAAGGACGTCCCCAAGCTGTATCCGGTCGGGAGCGAGATCATCGTCCAGGTCACCAAGGGACCCATCGGCACCAAGGGGCCTCGCATCACGACAAACCTCTCCCTGCCTGGACGCTACCTCGTCCTGCTGCCGAACTCGGAGCAATGCGGCATCAGTCGCAAGATCGAGGACCCCGCCGAGCGCCAACGGCTCAAGAAGATCCTCCGCGAGCTGACACTGCCCGAGGGCATGGGCGTCATCATCCGCACCGCAGGCGAGGGCAAGCTCAAGCGCTACTTCATCCGCGACCTCGCACTTCTTCTCGAGGAATGGAAGGCGGTGCAGGACAAGATCAGGGACGGGCGCGCCCCATGCTGCGTGTTCCAGGAACCCGATCTCATCGAGCGGACCGTCCGGGACTTCCTCACCGAGGACGTCACGCGCATCATCATCGACGACAACCGGCAGTTCCAGCGGGTCCAGGAGCTCATCGGCAAGATCAGCCAGCGCTCGGCCAAGAAGATCGCATTCTACAACGAGGCGGAGCCGCTGTTCGACCGCTACAACATCAGCCGGCAGCTCGAGCAGGCGTTCGGACGCCAGGTCACCCTGAAGAGCGGGGGCTACCTGATCATCGACGAGACCGAGGCGCTGGTTGCGATCGACGTCAACACCGGCCGCCACAAGGGCACCCGGGACCACGACCAGAACCTGCTGAAGGTGAACCTCGAGGCGGCCGACGAGATCTGCCGCCAGCTCCGCCTGCGGAACATGGGTGGCATCATCGTGCTGGACTTCATCGACATGAAGTCCCGGAAGGACCAGCAGCAGGTCTATCAGCGGATGCGTCAGCATCTGAAGCGCGACCGGGCCAAGACCCACGTGCTTCCCCTGTCGCAGCTGGGCCTGATGGAGATGACCCGCCAGCGTCATACGGAATCCATCGCGGCAGCGATGTATGTCGACTGCCCGCACTGCCGCGGCCGAGGCGTGGTGAAGAGCCCGGAGAGCCTGAGCGTGGAGATCCAGCGGAAACTCATGGCCATCATGAAGGCCCGGCCGCGCGACGACAGCGACTTCCAGATCCGCATCCACACTCACCCCAGCGTCCTGGAACGGATGCGCTCCCAGGATGAGCGCCTTCTGATCGAGCTCGAGAAGCGGTTCTATGCCAAGCTCACCTTCCGTCCCGAGACCGGCTTCCACACCGAGCAGTGGCGGATCGTCAACGCCATGACCAACGACGAGCTGGGCAAGGGCGACATCTGAGCCCGGCTGATCCGTCTTACAACCACAAGGCCCACCTTGGCGGCATGCCGGGTGGGCCTTTTGTCTCCCCGGACCATCGGCCTCAGGACTTCAGATCCCTCAGACCAAAGACCGCGGCACCAAGTGCGAAGAAGGTCGCATTGAACCCGAGCAGGAGGCTCAAGGACTCCCCCATCCGGGTCCACCGGATCGGCGACTCGTACATCTGCTGCCAGAGGTTCAGATGGTAGGTCAGGAACCACGGCTTCAGATCGGCGAACCACGGGATGTTCATCAGGATGAAGTTCAGGAAGATGAACGAGAGCGCCATGATGGTCGCTGCCGCCGGCTTGATCGGCAGGCATCCGAAGAAGAAGGCCAGGCCCATCACGGTCGTCGCCTTCACCGACATCAGCAGGTGGGCCGCCGCATAGCGCCAAAGCCCAACATCGGCAGGAAACACCGCAAAGAGCTCTCCGGGTACGAAGGCGAACAAACCACCCCACGGAAAGAACGGGAGCCCGATGAGAAGTCCGGTGAGTCCCAGCAGGAGGCTCAGCACCACCGAGAATGCCGCGCCGGCCAACCACTTCAGCAGGAGAAGGCGTGTCCGGGACACCGGCCGGGCGAGGATCATCCGAAGCGTCCCATCCTCCGCCTCCTTGGCGACCAGATCGCCACCGACCAGCGACCCGTAGAGGGGCAGCAGGAGGTAGGCGAGCCAGAAGTTGGTGAAGCACGCGGCCGTCAGGGGCGAAAGGAATGCCGTGATGTCATAACCGTTGGTCTCCAGGAGATCCCCCATGCCACGTGAGGCCCGGGAGAACCGGAAGACCATCAGGATCACCACCTGGGCGACGAAGAACATCGCGAAGCCCATGTAGGTGCGTTTCTTGCCGAAGAGCTTCCAGAGCTCATGCCGCAGCTGGATCAGGAACATGGCGTCTCCTTCATGAGGGACAGATAGAATTCCTCCAGGGTGAGGGTCTCGCGGCCGATTCCGTGGACCGGATGCCCCAGTTCCACAAGCCGACGGACCACGTCACTGACCGGCACCCCGGATGCCAATGCGATGCGACGACCATCCCGGGCTCCCACCACCAGCCCCTCCGCCGTCAGACGGGTCACGACAACGTCGAAGGCGTCCGTCTGAAGGAAGACCCAGTCCTGTCCCCGCTGGACCTCCTCAAGCCCACCCTCGAAGACCTTCCGCCCCTTGTTGAGGACCGCGATGCGGTTGCAGAGTTGCTCAACCTCGGTGAGGAGGTGCGACGACAGCAGGAGCGTGAGACCCAGCTCGGCGTGGAGCCGCCGGATCGTCGCCCGCATCTCATGGATGCCCTCGGGGTCGAGTCCGTTCGTGGGCTCGTCGAGGATCAGCAGCTCCGGATCCGGCACCAGGGCCTGCGCCAGAGCGAGACGGGCCCGCATGCCGTGGGAGTAGGTCCTTACGACCTGATGCTCCCGACCGGACAGTCCGACCCACTCGAACACCTCGGTGAGGCGTTGTTGGCTCACCGGACTCGAGTACCCCGCCAGGATTTCAACGTTTCGCCAGCCGCTCAAGTAGTCATAGAACGCCGGGGCCTCGAAGATGGCGCCAACGCGGGCCAACGCCCGGGACCGGTCACGCGATACCTCGTGGTCACCGATCCACGCCTCACCGGAGCTGGGCCAGACCTGTCCCAGCAGCATCCCGATGCTGGTGCTCTTTCCCGCACCGTTGTGACCCAGCAGGCCGAATACGTCGCCACGACGCACCTCGAGGGTGAGGGCGTCGACGGCCAGCCGCTGGCCAAACCGTTTGGTGAGGTCCTTGAGGCGGATCATGGATTGGGCTTCAGCACGAAGAACTGTTTCACCGCACCATCCGAGTAGAGGTGATTGGCGGCACGCCCGGAGCCCAGCGCCGCATGGAACCCCGACTTGTCGCTGATCACCGGAAACCCCGCCTCCTGCATCGGGATTCCCAGGAGCCGGATCCGATCGGCCGCCTGCCCGTTGAGCAGATTGTTCCAGAAGTAGCTGGAGCCGGTCTCCTCGAAGAGGTTCTTTCGGTCGGACGGACATTTCCAGATCCGGGTGGGCCCCTTCGGGGTCAGCACCGCATCCGCCGTGCGGAGGTCGACCTCGTTGGTATCCCGTCCGCGGTTCTGGAGGGTCGGAAATCGGTTTCCGTTCTCGTCAAGATACACCCGGAGGATCAGACCCATCTGCCGCAGGTTGCCCTGGCAGGCGGTGGACCGGGCCCGCTCCCCGGCCGAACCCAAGGCAGGAACGGCAAGGGTTGCAAGGATCCCGATGATGGCGACCACCACCAACAGCTCCACCAGCGTGAAGGCCTCCGACTTCATTCCCGACCCCCTCCGCGACGAGGGCGGAAGATCCGACCGTTCTCCATCGATCGCTGGATCTCTTCCAACAGAGGTGAGACCTCAACCTTGAGATCCGCGGAGCTGTTCTCGTAGAAGCTCTTGAGACCCATCTTCACCACCTTCTCCTGGAGCTCGGGACTGGCATCGGGTGACCCACCGGGACCGCCCGGGCCCTCCATTCCCTCGCCCCGATCCCGGGCCTCGCGGAGACGTCGGATGGATTCACCGATCGCCCGACGCCGTTTCTCCTCAGGCATCTGCTCGAATGCGGCGAGCATCTGGCTCAATCCGGTCGGGATCGTGAGCTCAAGGAAGGCCTCCTTGTCCTGCATGGAAAAGTCACGGAAGAGTTCCCGGAACCGGGGGTCCATCCTGGCCTTCCGTCGATCCTCGGGAGACAGCGCGTTCAGCCAATCGGCAATTTTCCGGATGGCGGCAGCCCTCTGGGCCTCACTCATCGATTTCCAGTCGAGCGTCCTCAGGTAGGCGGCGATGCGTTCCGGGGTCGCCTTCGCGGACCTCGACCACAGGAACCCGCCCACAGCCACGGCCCACGCAACGGCCAGGATGGAGATCGAGACGAGCAGGAGGCGTCGTCTTGGATTCATGAGATGACCATGGCCTCTTTCAAGGACGAAGCCAAACCCAGAGACTCGCCTAGAACCATCCGGTTCAACGCCGGGGCGAAGTCGATTCCCGGAACACCTGCAGCCTCGAGGCCGTCCGGATGAGAAGCTGATCCGCGACCGGCACCGGAGTCGCGTGAACCGGTTCCCCCAGGACGTTCCTGGCGAGGATCTCGAACGCATCCCCCGCCTTCACAACGGTGACCACCCCATGCTGGGAAGCGGCATAGATCCGGCCGTCCGCGGCGACTAGGCTCGCGTAGTAGTCTCCCGGTGCATCGAGCCGCTCCTCCTGGAAGTGGGGCCGTCCAGTCCTCGGGTTGAGGCAGGTCAACAGGCCCCCGTTCTTTACCTGGTAGAACCTCCCTCGGTACAGCAGTGGAGAAGCCACGTAGGGAAGGCCCTTCTTGAACCGCCAGAGCACGCCGGAGTCCGAGATCCGACCCTTCGCGTCTGGAGCCACGGCGAATGACTGGTTTTCCACCTTCGAGAAGATCGAGGCCATGGACTCCCACTCCGCCCGTTCAACGAGGCGGTTTCTGTTCCCATCCAGGTGCTTGAACCGCTGCTTGGCCGCTCCTTCCGGAAGCTCCTCGAAGGTCAGCACGCCGTCCCGGTCGGCATCACAGGAGGCAAGGACCTCGTCGAAGGGTGGCATCGTGATCCGATCGGCCGTCCGATCCCCTCCCGTGGTCCAGCTCGAGGTGAGCAGCAGTCCATCGCCGATCACCGGCGAGGTACAGGTGATCCGTGAGAGTCCGCTGACCCGCCAGCGTTCCTCGCCGGTGTCAGGGTGATAACCGATCAACCAGAAGGTCCCCGGTACCACCAGATCCGTCACACCCGGTCGCTCCCAGAGGACCGGAGTGCCGAAGCCGCGACGCATCTCGGGACGCTCCACAGTCCAGTCGGTTCGGCCGGTCCGTACGTCGACGGCCACAAGACGGGAGGCCCCATCCTGATCGAGGAGCTGGTAGACCCGATTCCCATGGAGGACCGGGGACGAGCTTGACCCATACTCCGTCTGAGGCAGCGGCAATGGGTAACGCCACAGCTCCCGGCCTTCCAGATCGAGGGCCAGGAGTCCGAGGGATCCGAAATAGGCAACGAGGTGGTGTCCATCGGTGGCCGGCGTTGCCGAGGCGGGACTGCCAAGGGATCTGTGGACCTCCTCGACCGCGGTGGCTGGGAATCCACGACGCCACCGTTGGCGTCCGGTCTGCCGATCCATGCAGATCACGAGACAGTGCCCTTCGGCAAAAGCGGTCAGGAAGATCCTGTCACCCCAGACAATGGGTGACGAATTGCCGGGGGCGACATCAGTGGACCAAGCCAGGTTCTCCGTGGGTGAGAACCGAACCGGTGGACGAGCCTCCGGGGCCGCCACCCCCTGCCCTCCGGGTCCCCGGAATCCGGACCAGGCTTCCGGAACCGCAGCGAAGGCTGGTAACAGGCCGAAGAGGAGAAGTACCCGGAGTAGGAAACAGGGCATGCCGGGATGAAGCCGGCTCCCGCCGGACACCGCAAGCGGATCCCCGGGACAGATCCACGCGGACCGGCTCAGGCCTTTCGCGCCTTGGCCCGCGGCGACGGTTTCTTCGTGTAGGGCGAGTGCAGGTTGAAATAGATCCCACACAACGGCCGGTCTCCCTCCGACTGGCTCAGGATGATGGTCACGTGCCGGTCGAGCGCGATGCCGTGCCTCATCTCTGGAGCCCGGTTCAGATAGGCGTGGATCGCCTTGCCCATGAGCGACTGCAGGGTCGCCGCGCACTCCTCCGGCACCTTGTCGAGACAGACCACGTGACGATCATAGCTCGCCAATGCGGCGGCCATCTCGGAGGCAAAGGTGTCGACCGTGAGCTGCACGCGGGGAAGCTACGTTCCGGACGCACCCTGTAAAGCGTCAGGCTCGAGCAGCAAAAGGAGCAGGATCAGATCGTCTGGCTCAGGAACCCTCCATCGACCCGAATGTCGGTGCCCGTCACGAACCCACTGGCCTCGCGGCTGGCCAGGAACACGGCGGCGCCCACCAGCTCCTCCGGACGCCCGAAGCGGGCCATCGGGGTGTGGCCGAGAATGGATCGTGTCCGGGCCGTCGGGGTGCCGTCCTCGTTGAACAGCAGCTTTCGATTCTGCTCGGCCGGGAAGAAGCCCGGCGTGATGGAATTCACCCGGACCCCCTTCGGTGCCCACTCGCGCGCGAGGAACTGGGTAAGACTCAGGACAGCGGCCTTGGCGGCGGAATAGCTGACAACCCGGGAGAGCGGGATATGGGCCGAGACACTGGCGATGTTGATGACGCTGCCCCTGCCGGCCTTGGTCATGGGAGGACCGAACACCTGACAGGGCAGGAGCACGCCCCCCACCAAGTTCAGATCGAAATTCCCACGCCATGCCTCGAGGGGAAGGTCCTCAAACGCCTGCTGATCGGTCACCGTGGCCTTCGGATCGTTGCCACCCGCGGCGTTGAGCAGGATCGTCGGCGGGCCCAACTGCTCGGAGACCGTGCCCCGCACCCGTTGCAACCCGTCACGGTCGAAGGCGTCGCACGCCAGAAACAGTGCCTTTCCACCCCGGGATCGGATCACCTCGGCACGGGCTTCCCCACGCTCCGCATTGCGCCCGACAAGGGCCACGGAGGCGCCCGCCACGGCGAGTCCCTCCGCCAGTGCCCCTCCGAGGACTCCCGTCCCCCCGACCACCACCGCCACTTCACCCCCAAGATCGAACAGGTTCATCATCCACTCCTTTCAGGACATGCTATCCGCCAATCGTCATCACCACATAATTCTTCCGCCCCTTCCGCAGGAGCAGGTGCCGGCCGAACAGGAGATCCTGAGACGTCACCAGCCGCGCCACCTCGGTGACCCGATGGTTGTTCAGGTAGAGCCCCCCACCCTCCAGATCCTTGCGACCCTGCCCCTTGCTGGGACAGAGGCCCGAGGCGACGAAGAGGTCCACCACCGGGAGGCCACCAACCGCCGGGAGCGGGGTCTCCAGGCGCCGGGTGGGGATCTCACCGACCAGCTCGTTGAAGGTCCCCTCGCTCAGCCCCTCGAGTGTGCCGCCGGAGAACAGGATTTCGCTGGCTCGGACCGCCTCCTCCAGCGCCTCGGTCCCATGGATCAGCTCGGTCATCGCCCGGGCCAGAGCCCGATGGGCCACCCGCTTGCCAGGATCGGCCTGATGCTGCGCCTCCAGAGCCGAAATCTCATCGCGGCCCAGGAAGGTGAAGAACTTCAGGTAGCGGATGACATCCCGGTCGTCGGCATTCAGCCAGAACTGGAAGAACCGGTAGGGACTGGTCCGATTGGGATCGAGCCAGACCGCACCCGATTCCGTCTTGCCGAACTTGGTGCCGTCCGACTTGGTGATGAGCGGCAGTGTGAGTCCGAACGAGGGGCGTCCCAGCTTCTTCCGGACGAGGTCGATGCCCATCGTGATGTTGCCCCACTGATCCGAACCACCGATCTGCAGCTCGCAGTCCTGGTCCCGGGCCAGCACATAGAAGTCATGGGCCTGGAGCAGCATGTAGCTGAACTCCGTGAAGCTGATGCCCACCTCCCGGTCCTCCATCCGGGATCGGACGGACTCCTTGGCAACCATCTGGTTGACCGTGAAGTGCTTGCCGATGTCGCGGAGGAAATCGATGAACGAGATCCCGTCGGTCCATTCCGCATTGTCGACCAACCGGGCGGTGTTGGGCGTGATCCGGAAGTCCAGCAGGCGGGCGAGCTGGGGCTTCACTGCGTCGACATTCGCCGCGATCTGGTCCTTGGTGAGAAGCCCCCGCTCGGCCGATTTTCCACTGGGATCCCCGACGCTTCCCGTCGCACCACCGGCCACCGCGATCGGGACGTGTCCTGCGTTCTGGAACCGGCGTAGACAAATGAGCGGAACCAAGTGACCGACATGGAGGGAGTCGGCCGTGGGATCAAATCCGCAGTACAGCGTGATGGCTCCGGACAGGAGCCGCTTGCGGAGCTCCGGGAAATCCGTGCAGTCGGCGATGAGCCCACGCCACTCCAGATCATCGAGGATGTTCATCGGGGCCGGAGTTATCGCGGCCCGGACCAAGGTCGAACAAGGGGGAAGTTTCCGAGAAGCCTCGCGGCGACTTCAGCGTCCGCCCATCGTCCGCCGGAACCAGCCCAGCATCTCGGACCACATCTCCGGGGTGTAGGCATGCCCGACGCCAGGATAGACCACGCTCCGAAATTCCCCGGGAGCCCCGGTCGCATCCCAGGCCGGAGCCGCAAGCCGTTCGATCGTGCGGATGCCGGAGACAGGGGAGCCGACATCCTGGTCCCCGTTCAGACATAGCAGCGAGCGGGGAGCAACGCAGGCAACCACCGCCTCGGTATCGAAATGCCGGAGCAGACCCGGCACGTAGTAGTAGATCCCATGGTACTTCAGGCCTCCCGTGGCAATCAGGTCCTCGTAACGCGTCAGGCAGGCCACCGCCACGCCCGAGCGGATCCGGTCGTCCAAGGCCATCAGCCACCACGTCCGGGATGCTCCCATGCTGATGCCCGTGGCGCCGATGCGCGAGGCGTCGACCTCGGGTCGACTGCAGAGGTAGTCGAGGGCGATGAGATCGTCCCGGAGCATCATCCCCCATAGGGATCGTCCCAGCCACAGCTCGAGCTTCGAGGCGCTCAGCTCACCAGCCGAACCCGTGAGTCCGTCCGGCCCCCTGCCCTGTCGCTCCCCGAAGCAAGGCGCATCGATGGCGATCACCGCATAGCCTCGACGCGCCAACTCAGGCCCGGGTTCCAAGGGCGTGTGCCGGGCCTGGAACAGCTCTGCCTTGCCACCGTCGTATTCACCCCCGTGCCAGTGGCAATAGAGGATGCCCGGGATCTTGCCCGACCGCTTCTTGGGCAGCAGCAGGACTCCGGGAACCCGGGAGCCGGCGCCGTTATCGAACTCGAATCGCTCCTCGGTCCAGTCCCCACGGTCGTGAGCCTCAACGATACGCACGGTCGACGCCATCGACCGAGGCGGCAGGCCTCCAAGGCTCTGCCAGAGGTTGGAACGGATTTCATCCCGCCGGCGTGCCCAGGATCCGGGGTTGGATGGGATGACCAGCGGCGAGACAGCGACCGCAGCGCGCAGGATCGCCATCCCGGCAAGGCCATTGGTGTTTTGGGTATCCCCCACGACATCCCTCCCGACAAAAAGACCGGACAACAATCCAAGGATGGCGAGTCCTCGAATCCTGATGTCACTCATGGAGCACCAGATTGGCATGGTACACCGGGCAAGTCACGGTCCGCCCGACGCCGGACCTGTCACTCGTAGGTGTTCAACCGGGCCACCAGCTCCCGGTTGACCGCCCGGAAACAGCTATACCGGAAACGGACCTTGGCCTTGTCGAGGCCGATGTGGAACCAGGGACTCAGGCGGGCGAGAAGCTCGAAATCACGGACATCGTGGAGCTCCCCGATCATCCATTGGACCTCTTTGAGGATCTGCTCCGGGAAGGCGGTGAGGATGTCGTATTCGGCTCCCTCGGTATCGATCTTGATGAAGTCGACCTTTGTGATGGCGTTCTCCCTCAGAAAATCCCCGACGGACCGGATCTGGACCTCCAGCAGACGGTTGCCACCGAGACCCGCCTCGGGGATGAGGCTCCGCCCACCCGTGTCGAGGCCATGTTCGAGCCCCTTCATGCTGAAGTTGCCGCTCCGGGAGCCCAAGCCGAAATTGAAGACGCGGATGTTGGGGTAGGGAGCTGTATTCAGCTTGAGCAGCTCGAAGTTGTCGGGAGCCGGCTCGAACGTGAAGATCCTCGTCCTGGGAAACCTCTGGGCGAAGTACACCGAAGCGGAACCAATATGGCCACCGATGTCGAACAACACCTCAGGCTCCCCCTCGATGGGGAAATGGTACTCGGCCCGATGCCCCTTGCGAAAGAGGACCTCGTTGAGTGCGGCTGCGTCATCGGTTCCCGTCCTGTAGTGGAAGGGATGCCCCCCGACCGTGATGGATCGCCGCTCGGAAGGTTGGCAATCCCAGTTCATTGCAAAGTCAAAGGAACCGGAGCGCCAGAGGT
>SXGR01047199.1_pt1 | contig 22590 bp, 21 predicted proteins | sample 3174711 | NCBI WGS metagenome assembly SXGR01 (sample SAMN11356860, study PRJNA531348) | freshwater metagenome | isolation source: freshwater sample F1-60 | place: China: Fuxian Lake, Yuxi | collected 2017-12-25 | reverse complement strand
TTGCACCGTTCGTCATCGGTGCATTCCTCTCGTACCTGATCCATCCGCTGATCCGGTTGACGTCGCGAAACACGCGGTAGCCGAGAGTGGGTTCAGTGGCGGTCGTCTATCTGGCCATGGCCGGAGTGATCACGTGGGGAGACATCGTGCTGGTGCCGGTGGTGTCACAGGAAGCACGCGAACTGTCACCTACTCTGTCGCGGATCGTGGCGCGGGCGCGCGACATCATCGACCAAGACCCGCACCTCTCGTTCCTCGGACATGAAGTCTCGATTGCGCCACCTGTCGATGAGGTGCCGAGGTCGGTCGGGACCGTGGTGAGTGCAGTCTCGCGAAGGTTGTTTGACACCGCGGTGGCCACGGTCGAGACGTTCTTCAGGGGAATGTTGACCCTTGTCATCACGTTCTAGCTTCTCATGCGTGCCGAACGGTTCAAATGATGGGTTGGCCATCACACTCCGCAACCGTACCGCGATGAACTTTCCCTGATTGTCGAGGAGATCGACCGGATCCTTGGCAGGTTCCTCTATGGTGGGTTGGTCCTGATCGTGACCACGACCATTGCGACCTTGGCGACGCTGTCCGCACTTTGCATCCGGTACGCGCTCATTCTTGCAGTGATTGCCGGGGTCGTTTGTCTGGCGTACTTCATTCTTCGCCACGACGCGGATTACCTCGTGATCCCCTTGGTAATGGGTGTGGCAGTCCACATCCCCGGTTTTTCGCATTGTCAGCGTGCTGTCTGGCGCGGATTGTGGTGGTGTCCGTAGCCTGTTCCCTGGCGCGCCTACGGATTTGGCACTTCGAAACATCATCGCCTACATCAAGGGCAAGTTGACCGAACCCATGACCGTTTCCGATGAGTACGAGGTGCTATTGCGGGCGTCCGTGCCCGTGTCTGATACGGAAACAACCGGCTGACCTATCATCAGTCCCCTCACGTCGGATCAGGGAGTGGGTTGCCACCATGCGCGCGTCCATCGCCTCGCGCGCAAGGTGCGGATTATGTAAAATACGCCGCACTGCCGCTGAGTGACAGAATGCGTTTACGTAACTAATGACGCAGGTGTGTTGCTGTGTAGTTTCCGCGATCACTGGGTCCACGAGGATCGTATGACGACCAAGCGACCGGCGTCTCCGGCCACTCCGTCAGGTGGCGTGCGAGTTGGTCCGTTTCTGATCGACACCTCGATCATCCTTGGTCGTCGTACGCGGCCCAGTCGTTCGGACGCAACTACCGTAGAAGGACGTGCAGGTCAGGCGGATCGTGAGGTGCGAGCAAGTGCCAGTGATGCGGATGGGTCGCTCGAGGCTCCTGAGGCGGTCGAAAACCCCAAACTGAGTGATCTTGAGCGGCGTGTCCTGAGCGATCTTGAGCGCGATGCCGAGGGCAGATTGCGTTCAATCACTCCAGAAATCGAACGCGAGATCCGTCGTGACCTTGACCGTGCGATCAGAGAGCCATCCACTCCCGCTCAGGACCATGTTGCGCCGACCCAAGTTCGGCCCACTACCGGGGAGCGTGGTTCTGGAACGCAGATCGGATTGCCTGAGGCTCGCTCAGCGACGCGTCACCGTTCGACACGAACCGACGCACCGGCGACAAGGCAGACCAGGTTGGGGGGACGACGTCCGGTTGCGCCTGTATCGGAAGTACAAACCTCGTCCACCGTGCGTCCCCGTGATCCTGGTGCCGTGCACGGTACCGGTCGTGATCCGCGTGGCCTGCGACCTGATGGTTCCCCAACTACCGAGCGACGATCGTTGCGGGGAGGCACGGGACCGGCAAGTAGTACCCCACGACCCGCACGCGACTTGCCGGCGCATCAACGCCTAGTCCGGTCGACAAGCGGCAACGCGCCAACACGTCCTGAAGCACGGCCGGAGACTGTTAGGTCGCGGTCGCGATCGCGGACGGTGCGCGAGGTGATCGCCGGTACCGACCCGGGTGCGTCTATCCGGTCGATTGGCCCGCAGGCGACGCCCGACCTCCGTCAGGTGAGGGGGCCATGGCAGCCACCGCCGCGGGACGTGCGGTCAGCGCAGGCTTTATACCGGGGTGGCACTGGAATTGCCGGCGAAGTGTCGGGAACGTCTCGTGATTGGCGTGGCGAAGTTCCGTTGACCGTGGCAACGAAATCAGCGTTGCCCAGTCGGGGTTCTGCGATGGTGGCACGTCCTACCGCACCGGTGGACGTGCGGGAACGTCGTACCGAGGTTCGTGTGCGTATGGCCATGGATTCAGATACTGCCCAGTGTACGGAAATCAATACGAAATACATCACCAAGGATGTTTGGCAATTAGATACACGGCAGGAAAATAGTGAGATACGGATTCTTCTTCGCCATATCGAGTTACCGAAACCTGTTGAGTTGACGGCCCCCCAGTCAGTACCGCAGGTGGTGCGCCCGGGAGTTCTCTGGCTTGTCGCCGAGGACATCAAGACCGTCGAGGGAGACGCTGCCAATATGCCGGCATCGGTTGGGCAGGTGACCGGATACCTCGTAGCGACGCGACCCCATGGCGGTGAAATCGTGTACCTCACCTCTCTTGCGGTCGCTTCCACCCACCGTCGCCAGCGACTGGCAGTTCGCTTACTCGAACAGGCCCGCCGGTGGGCAAGTTCGGGGGGTGCTACCGAGATCCTGGCCGACGTCTCGGCGCGGAACACACCGGCGCTTCGCTGCCTGCAGCGGGTCGGGTTCCGGTTCTGCGGGTACAACGACCGCATCTACCCGAATGGCGAGGTCGCACTTTTCCTGTCGCTGTCCTTACGCTGAGGGTTGCGCGAGGCGTCAATCACACTCGCTTACCGCGCACAGCGTCCCGTACCATCGGGAATGATGTCTATGAATGTGGCTACTACTTCACACGACGCCGCTTCCGCGGTTAGACCGGTTCGGATTGGAATGTTCGGCCTTGGAACCGTTGGCGGCGGTGTCGCGAAATTGCTGCTGTCGCGCCGTGACATCATTTCGCGTGAGATTGGCCGGCCTATCGAGTTGACCAAGGTTGTGGTGCGGGACCTCCACCGTGCACGTGAGGTTGAGGTACCGACTGAACTCCTATCGACTGATCCCGACGCAATCCTTGATGACCCAACGATTGACATCGTGGTCGAGCTGATCGGTGGGATCAGGCCGGCCGGTGACTGGTTGCGCCGGGCAGTCCGGGCGGGCAAGCACATTGTGACCGCCAACAAGGAGCTCATGGCTACTGAGGGGGTGGAGTTACTCCGCCTCGCCACCGAACATGGCGTGGACGTCTGCTATGAGGCAAGTGTGGGTGGTGGCATCCCGCTCATCGGGGTCTTCCGGCAGGACTTGGTTGCCAATGAGGTGCAATCGGTTCATGCCATCATCAACGGCACCACGAACTACATCCTGACACGCATGGCGCAGGATGGTGCCGACTACTTGCCGGCGTTGGCCGAGGCACAGGCACTCGGGTATGCCGAGGCTGATCCGACAAACGACGTCGAGGCGATTGACGCGGCCTACAAGTTGGCAATCCTTGCAGCACTGGCGTTCCGGACGCACGTCCCGCCCCCGCAGATTTTCCGTGAAGGCATCACCAAGCTGCGCGCAGTCGACTTCAGGATGGCACGGGAACTGGGGTATGTCATCAAGTTGGTGGCGATCGGTCGACGGCACAAGGGGGCGGATGGCACCGCAGATTCGATTGAACTCCGGGTACATCCCACCTTGTTGCCAAAAGAGGTGCTGCTCGCCGGTGTCAACGGCGTCTACAACGCGGTTCATGTCCAGGGTGACCTGGTGGGTGACGTTCTGCTTTATGGCCGGGGTGCGGGTTCGGGACCCACATCCAGTTCGGTTGTTTCCGACATCATCGACATTGCTCACAACGTCAATGCTGGGGTCTCCAACCGCGTGCCATTTCGGGTGACCGACAACCTGCCTCTGCTGGCGATTGCTGACGTCCAATCCCGGTATTACGTTCACCTTTGGGTCGCTGACCAACCGGGTGTTCTGGCGCAAATTGCGCAGGTCTTTGGCGACCATGGGATCAGCATTGCGTCGTGCATCCAGAAGGAGACCGATGCCAGGGCTGGCACCGCGGAACTGGTGATCGTGACACACGGTGCGCGGGAGGCGGGGATGCGAGACGCCCTTCGCAAGTTTGAAACGCTGTCTGCGGTTCGCGACCTAGGGAGTGTCCTGAGGATTGAGAACCCCTGACGACATCGATCCGGATACCAGTGGTGAAGTTCATGAATTGCAAGCGGGGTGTGGAACCTCCAATCGGACCCACACCCCGCGTGATTGTCTGAAGTGTTGAAGTTGGCTAGCGAACCGTGAAACCGACTGTCTTGGTTTCTTGCTCGGCGGAGGCTCGGACCATTTCCTCGATGTGTCGGTAGATGGTGGCGAAGTCGCTCCCAATCTCGTCTGCGGAGCGATGCTCCCTATTGTCTGGCTCGTCTTGGTCGTGGGACACCGCTGGCTTCACGGCGGGCGCCTCGGTCGGAATCGCTTCCGGCGTGGTCGCTGGTGTCACAACTGCGCTTTCCTCGGCATGAGCCTCTGGCTGGCTGGCTGGTGTGGAACTTCCACCGCGACTGGAAGTTCCACGCGCAACGGTGAGGCGTGTTGAGGCTTCGATCATCGCAATGATGAGGCCGTCGCTAAGGGTTCGTGCCATGTTTGCTGCTCACTTCCAACCACTCGAGGCGAGTGGCGTCACTAGAGTACTTGGCGCCTGTTCGGGGCTGATGACTTGTACGGAAAGGCGCAAGTGACCCATCCAGATTGTACGGGGCGGAACGGCAGGAACAGTTGCGAGGTCGGCATTTGCGAGGGTGGCTCGCAATCAATTCATCAAGCGTCCGAACGACTTTGATCGGTTTGTCATGCGCTGGCGCGTGCGTACGGGCTCTCGACAAGTTAGGCTAGGTGGGAGACGTCAGGCGCGTCTGGACGAGGGTTAGGCATGCAACGGATACTTGAAGTGGTGAACGCCATCGCGAATGCGCTGTTTGGCCCGCGGGAAAAGCTTGTGCCTCTCCGGATACCGGTTCGCGTAGACGCTCGCTGACCGACCCTGCCCCATCAACTTGGGGCGCTGCGCGTACCCTTAAGGGTCAGGCTCCCGTCACGCAGTTCGATTTCCGTGACGCGAATGCCTTGGGTGTTCAGCGTGGCGGTCAGTTGCGCGGTGATGGCTTGTTCGATTGGGTTGCGCATTGCGGCCGGGAGAGGTAGGTCGTTGACGCGGGCTTCCTTGATCAGGACACGTACGCCACCGCCGGTTACTGCAAGGGTCCCGGTCATGGAGAACGCGAGACGCCCCGGTCCACCTTGCGCGATGCCGGTAATGCCGATTTCCCCGCTGCGGAACTTCACGCCGAGGTCGTTGATGGTCACCGTTCCAAACGGAGTGTTTGCCAGTTCCTGTCCGATTGATGCGGTGGACAGGTAGTCGTTCACCTCCTTTTCCTCGAAGGAGAGGGTCTGGGTTCCGGGCGGTGTACCGGTTTGCGCGGGTAGTGATGTCGGCGGGGCGGTAACGGTTGTGGTTGGCACTATCTCCGGACGACCTGCCGGAGGTTGGGTTTGCAACGCTGTCTGAGCCGAGGGGGTCGCGCCCGAAAGGCGTCGCGCCTGTGAAAGGGTGTCGAGGGCTTTGCCCAGACTCCAATCAGGTCCGAGTGTGTAGACCATTATTGCGATGGCGGCGCCGAGTAGCAGGATGCCACCGATGAAGCCTCGCATCGCATACGTCCTGATGGACCATAGGGGGTGCAGGTTGTGACCGCGCACCCGGGGTTTCGTACTAGAGATGCCAATGAGACCGTGGCTCTCGATGGCGTTGGTGCCGGGCGGACGCTAGATGCCGAGGGCGTGGCCTTGGGCAGCGAGGGCTGCTTCCTTGACGAGTTCGCTCAGGGTCGGATGCGCGACCATGATTTCGCCGAGTTCATGGGTTGTGCCTTCAAGGGTACGGAATGGTGCGATCTGCGCCAAAAGCTCGGTGGCCTCGGCACCGATGAGATGGGCACCGAGGATTTCCCCGTACTTGCCGTCGACAACGAGTTTCACCAGGCCCTCGGTCTCGTCGATTGCAAGTGACTTGCCGCTTGCGGCATACGGCACCTCACCAATCCTGACGTCATAACCGGCTTCGCGGGCCTGCTTTTCAGTCAAACCGATGCTTGCAACTTGCGGGAAGCAGAAAGTGGGACGCGGTACATCGGCGTACTTGATTGGGCGGGTATCGTGCCCGGCAATCGCTTCGGCAGCGAGGACGCCTTCGGCAGATGCCACGTGGGCGAGGGCATACGGCGTATTCGTGACATCGCCGATCGCCCAGATACCAGCTATGGATGTCGCCATGCGCTCATCAACCTTGATGTACCCGCGTTCAGTCACCACCCCAAGGGCCTCGAGGCCAAGGCCTTCGGTGTTTGGCTGGACACTGACGGCGACAAGGCACTGGTCGACGACGAGCGTGTGGCTGGCATCGCCCCTCTTGTAGACCACTTCCACGGCTGACCCAGTGTTTGTGGCTCGTTCAACATGAACGCCGGTGTGGAAGGTGATGCCCTGCTTCTGGAATGAGCGCTCGAGCGTCTGGCTGATCTTCTCATCCTCGCGAGGGAGGAGGTGGGGCATGGCCTCAAGGATTGTCACCTTGGTGCCATAGGCATTGAGCACTGTTGCCATTTCACAGCCGATTGCCCCGCCACCGACGATGACCATTGTTCCGGGTTGGGTGCGGTTCTCCACACTTTGCCAGGAGTTCAGAATACGCTCCCCATCGAATGGCATGGTCGGAAGGGCCCGCGGACGGGCTCCGGTTGCGATCAGGATGTTCCGCGCGCGGTAGGTCTTGTCGCCAACCGTTACGCGCCCGGCTGATGGGATGGTGGCGACGCCACGGATCAGTTGGATCTTGTTCTTGCGCATGAGGAACTCGACGCCCTTGACCAGACGTCCTACCACCTGCCGGCTGCGATCAACGGCGAGGCCATAGTCGGCCTCGAAGCCAACCATCTTGATGCCCCAACGCTCAGCGTGAGAGAGGTGCCGAACGACTTCAGCGTTCTTGAGGAGTGACTTTGAGGGGATGCATCCGACATTGAGGCAAACACCACCGACCCACTCCCGTTCGATGATCGCCGTGCGTTGCCCCAACTGCGCGGCGCGGATGGCCGCAATGTAGCCGCCGGGACCAGCGCCAACAACGATCAAGTCGTAGGCATCGTCGGGGTTCTGATCCGCGCGCGGGTTCACGGCTGCCGCCATTGTGGGGATCCTCTCGTGTCGGCTTATGGCTTCTGGTGAGATCAGAGCACCAGGGAAATTGGGTGTTCGAGCAACCGCTTGAGTTCCTTGAGGAACTGGGCGGCGTAGGCACCGTCGACGACGCGGTGGTCGGCCGATAGTGTGATGCGCATCGTGGTTCGTACGACAATCTGGCCGTCGCGCACGACAGCCCGTGGCGAAGCGGCGCCAACCGCGAGGATTGCAGCCTGTGGGGAGGCGATCACGGCGGCGAACTCTTCGGTTCCGTAGGCACCGAGGTTGCTGACGGTGAAGGTTGCCCCCTGCAGATCGTTGTGCGCAGGCTTGCCTGATCGAACCCTGTCGTAGAGGTTCTTTGTCTCGCGTGCAATCTGGCCGAGCGACTTGCCCGGCACATCGCGGATCACCGGGACGATCAGGCCACCTTCGACCGAGACGGCCACGCCGATGTTGACTTGGTGCCAAGTGCGGATCCGTGGGGGTGTCTCATCCAGGAACCAGGCATTGACCGCTGGCCACGCGCGCAAAGCCAGTGCTGAGGCCTTGATGACAAGGTCGTTCACTGATAGTTTCGCGCGGGGGTCAGCGCTTGATAGGTCGTTGATCTGCTGGCGAAGCGCAAGGGCGTCGTCCATCTCCACTTCGACCGTGAGGTAGATATGCGGGATGCCCGGCTTGGCAATTCCCATGCCTCGTACAATCGCCTGACGCATCCGGTTGAGCGGTTCGTCGGTGAACCCGTCGCCGGATGGGGTTGACACAACCTCCTCGACGGCAGGCTGAACGTGAACCGGGGCTTGGCCCTGGACCGCCGCCTCGACGTCTGCGCGGACGATGCGCCCTCCGGGGCCGCTGCCGTGACCGGCGAGGGTCCGCAGGTCAACGCCAGATTGCTCGGCCAAGACGCGGGCAAGAGGCGATGCCTTGACGGCCTCTGCTGGCACCTCGTGGACAGCAGAACCGGCGGTGACCGAGGCCAAGGTGCCTGAGGCCCGGACCGGGGCCTCGACTGGGGCATTAGTTGTCGCTTCCTTGGGAGCTTGCGCGACCGCGGCCGGCGGTGCTTGGGTTGGTGCGGTTGCGATACGGACGGCCGCCACCGTTTCGCCAAGACGTGCGAGGATGCCGACAATCGTTCCCACTGGCGCAGTACCGCCGTCGCCGATCACGATTTGCGCGAGGGTTCCGTCGTGATACGACGTCAGTTCGAGGGTCGCCTTGTCGGTTTCCACTTCGATAAGAACATCGCCGGTCTTTACGGCGTCGCCCTCATGCTTGACCCAGCGGGCAATTGTGCCTACCTGCATGGTGTCGGAGAGTCGGGGCATCACGATTTCTTCTGGCATGGGCGTCGTTTCGTTAGTCAGGTTTGAGCGGTGTTGTCACGAGGGATGGCGAACGTGCCGGATCATCCGCGACCGGCAGGCAACTAGCCCGGTATGGTGCGGCCAAAGTATGGCCGATCCGGTCCGGGCTATCGATTGGCGGTCAGGATGCCTCGCTTGAGCATGCCGCTTTCAGCGAGGACGCTGCGCGCTGCGGCATAAATCTTTTCAGTGTTCACTTGGGCAGCGTTTTCGAGCGGACGGGCGTACGGCATCGAGACCTCGGCACCACCAACTCGCTCGACTGGTGCGTCAAGTTCGGCGAAGCACGCCTTGGACACCCGCGCCGCGATTTCGGCCGAGACGCCGTAGGTGGGCCAACCCTCCTCGACACACAGGACCCGGTGGGTCTTGCGGACGGATGTGACGATGGTCTCCATGTCGAGTGGGCGAAGGCTGCGCAGGTCGATAACCTCGACGCTGATCCCTTCTTCGGCGAACCGTTCAGCCACTTGGAGAGCGCGGACGGTTGCAAACGAATGGGACACAATCGTGAGATCGGTGCCGACGCGCGGCACGGCTGCAAGTCCGATCGGTACGACGTAGTCTCCATCGGGGACATCGCCGCGCTGGTTGTAAATAGTGAGATTTTCCAGAAAGAGCACTGGGTCATCGTCGCGGATGGCGCTCTTGAGCAATCCTTTGGCGTCGGCAGGGTTAGAGGGCGCAACCACCTTGAGGCCGGGGGTGTTTGCAAACCAACCTTCAAAGCTTTGCGAATGCTGGGCGGTGAGCTGCTTGCCAGATCCTCCGGGAGTGCGGATCACCATCGGCACCTTGAGTTGCCCGCCGAACATGTACCGCACCTTAGCGGCATGATTGATGACCATGTCAATCGCGACAAGGATGAAGTTCAGGGTCATGATCTCCACAACGGGACGGAGGCCAAGCATTGCCGAACCGACACCCACGCCCATGAACCCTTCCTCGGCAATCGGGGCTTCCTTGACACGTCGGGGACCGAATTCCTTGAACAGGCCTTGGGTGACCTTGTAGGGCCCCTCGAACCGGCCGACTTCCTCACCGATCACATAGACGCTTGGGTCGCGAAGCATCTCTTCTCGAAGCGCCTGGCGCAGTGCCTCACGATAGGTCAACTCTGGCATGGTCTCGATCACTCCTGCGTCAGCGCAACAGTGTGCCGCGGACGCGCACCGAATGTTTGTCAGGTTATGGCGACGCGATGACTGCACGGATACGACTTGGTTGGAGCCTGGCAGTCCCGTGTCGCGCGTGCTGTCAGGATCCTCCGTTTGCCCAGTCGGTGGCGCGGATGCTGAGCTCGCCGAAAGGCGCACCCTCACCCATCCGGTCGAAGTCGGATGCACCCTTCGCGTCGTAGATATGAAGGTAAAGGTCCTTGGGATCGGGATCTGGGGAGGCAAGTGCGTAGTCGATGGCATCCTGCACTTCGGCCTCGACCTCCACACGGACAGCTTCGACGACAGCGTCGTTAAGGACTCCACGGGTCCGCAGGGTTTGTTCGAACAGGACGATCGGATCCCGGGCGCGCCACCGATCGACCTCTTCCTGAGACCGATACGACTTGCCGGGGTCTGCCACCGAGTGGCCTCGGTAGCGGTAGGTCAGGCACTCGAGTAGGGCCGGTTGGCGCTCGTCCCGGGCCAGACGAAGGAGCCGCTCGGTTGCCTCGCGCACCGCAAGGACATCCTGGCCATCCACCCGTTCGGACGGCATTCGGTACGCCTGGCCACGTTTCCATAGGTCAGGTTCGGAGGAGGCCATCTCAACGGAGGTACCCATCCCGTACAGGTTGTTGGTAATGACGAAGACGCAGGGAAGGTTCCAGATGGCGGCGAGGTTCAGGCCCTCGTGGAAGGCACCGATGTTGACTGTTGCATCCCCGAAGAGGCACATGACGGCCCCCGGACGCCCTTCGTAATCGAGGGCGAAGGCTGCACCAACGGCGAGCGGGATTTGAGACCCTACGATGCCCCACCCACCCAAAAAATGACGTTCCACGTCGAGAAGGTGCATGGAACCCCCTCGTCCGTGCGCTTGGCCCGTCTCCTTGCCAAAGAGTTCTGCCATGATGGCACGAGGCGAACCACCAACGCCCAAACTAAGTCCGTGGTCGCGGTACCCGCCAAACAAGTAGTCGTCAGCTGTGAGGCTGCCAACGGTACCAGCGATAGTGGCTTCTTCACCGATGTTGAGGTGGCAGTACCCCCCTATTCGGTCGCGCGTGTACTGCTCCTCGGTACGTTCCTCGAACCGACGGATCTGGACCATCATTCGGTAGAGACGACGGAGTTCATCATCGGACACATGTAGATCCGGGGTGGTGCGAGACGGAGCGATCGTACTCATAACAGATAGTTCTCGTCTTTTCAACGACGCCGATGTAGATTGGGCACAACAGGCGGCGGAAGCATAGCAACAATCCCGCCGCGGGTCGCAGGCGATGCGGTGACCGGGCGATGCGGTTGCGGTCAAAGGCGTGTGACTAATCCCGGAGCAACGACGCTCTTGGTCTCGGTGTCGTCCCAATTCTGCACTGTTGCGCGATGCGCGACAAGCACAACGTGGAACTTTCATCGAACCGGGGTGAGTTCTTGGTTTTTGTCAGCGGTCTTGGGGTTCACAACCTCGTACACGCAATCGATGCCTGACCCGTTGTGTTCAGGTTCCGCGGTATCTTTACCGTGATGGTGACGCCGCAAACAGGTTCGGGTGATCGGGGAATGACCGATCTTCTGGGGAGGCGAAGGATTTCGAAATCCGACGCCATCATCGAGGCACTTGGGGATGTGGATGAAGCCACGTCGCACATTGGGTTGATGCGCGCAGCGGTGTCATGGGATGGCGAATGGGGTGCGGGCATCCTCGAACTGGTGCAGCGTGATCTATATGCCCTGATGTCTGAACTGGCAATGCCGCCCAACCATTCGCAGGCGAGCAGACTGGCACCGGATCGCCTGGAGTGGCTGGATCGGACGCTTGAAGACCTCAAGCGCCGTGTTGTCATTCCCAATGAGTTCGTTCTGCCAGGATTGACGGTTGGTGGCGGACAGGTAGACGTGGCACGCACGGTCGTCCGGCGTGCGGAACGGGCCGTCGTGCGAGTTCTGGAAGCGAGTGGGGAAGACCCTGGGCTTGGGTATCCGACCAACCCAATTCTATCGTCGTACCTGAACCGGCTTTCGCTGGTTCTCTATTTTCTGGCGCGGATTCAAGATGCTGGATCCGGGGCGTCCCCGCGTCTCGCCTCGTCCCCACCGTCCTAGCTCCCGAACGACTGTGAATTTGTTGCGGTTGTTGCGGGTCACATGGCTGCCATGCACCAGGGGCTCGCTTCGGTAATCGCCTGCCAAGCTGGCCGAACCTCGACGGTGGCGCGGATGAGAGGCAAGTGATGCGGGCCCTTTTGGCAATGGGACCGTTGACGCGTCAATCTACCTTGCGTCGCTTGTCTCTGCACTCGGACGCAACGATCCGCTGACGAGATGCGCGAGACAGACAAGCGCGAGGATTGGACCACGGGGGTTGCTGCGAATGGTGAGGATTGGGCCGATGGTTTTCTCGGCTGATGTTTCTTCCCGGATTTCGCGGCGCAGGCCATCGGCGGATTGTCCGCGGGTTGCGGTCGATCCTAGGATGATCCCCCTCGGGTGGCGGTGCCAGAATGCGTGTCTGGAACGGAGAACCCGACCGTCCGGGCCGAACAGAACTCCCGGTACCTCAGTGGAGGAGCGTGTAGGGTTAGCTTAGAACTTACAGATCCGGCGAGGTCCCCGAAGGCGCGCAGGTAACGGTGGTTCCGGGAATGCTCGGGTAGACTGTCGGTCATGCGCCCCGATGGAGTAGGTGGAGACGACGGTTCACATCTGCATGTCACGGTAGATTTGGCGCACTGGCTGTGTGGGGTGGCTCGCAACCTTGGACGGCGGGATGCCGATTTCGGTGCGGATGCACTGGTCCCGGATGGCGTGACTATCCGGTCGGATGCGTCGGGACGTACGGTCTGGCTGGTTCCTGTGGGGGCGGAGCGTGAAGTTCCGGGACTGATTGCCGATTGGTCAGGCCCGTACTGGGTGCCTGACCAGGATGCGGTGACAGTCGGGCCGGTGTACGAGGCTCTCAGGAAACTCCGTTTTTTGCCGACTGAGACGAGAATGATCAGGCGAATGGTAGCTGGTGATGGAACGGCGACGATGGTGCGGGCGTCTCTCTGGGCATCTCCGGCGTATCGGTCAGCGCTTGCGGGTCAGGCCGATGGGGTGTGGAAGTGACGGCACCGGTTGACGCAATTGCGGTCGCTGCACCGGGACAAACCGTCGAGGTATCGCGTATGCGGTCCCTTCTGATGGCGCATTCGGTGCTGGCCGGGCCAGAGGTGCGGCTGATGGGACCGAATGGAAGTGGCGAGGTGGTGTTGACCCATGTTTGCGCGGGAACGGGTGCGTTCCACGCTTCGCTTTGGGTTGTGGGGTCGCCCGGGGAGGTGCCTCGGCTTCAGGTTAGCCACGGAAGCCTCGGCGCACGGCGCGTGCCAGTGCAGGGGATTGGTCTGGCATGTACCGAAGCACGGACGGTTGTCCGCGCCAAGCCAGTGCCTGGCGTGGCTGGACGCGAGGGTTCATCGGACATCTGGGTTCTGGTCCCGCTTGCTGGCACGCGTGGAAGTGTGCTTGGAGCACTATGCGTTAGCCGAAATATTGAACACGGCGACTGGCTCGCCGATGAAGTTCTCATGCTTGAGGCACTTGCTTCCCACGTGGCAGTCCATCTCGAGAATGGCCAGTTGCACGACCAACTTGTGCGGGCGCTCGATGAGGTTCTGACCCTATACGGCGCTGGCGAGGCGATTTCATCGAGTCTTGACCTCGATAACGTGCTTTCGGGCATCCTCGACATTTCGCGCCGGCTTACCCAGGCTGATGCGTGCTACATCACCGAGAACCCCGTGGGCGGTTCGGGAATCGTCCTTGCCGCCCAGGGCGGTTCCGAGTACTGGGATCAGGTGCGTTCGTCCCAGACCGTCGTGGAGGTGCACGACCAAGTCCGGGAGGATGGAATTGCCAGACTGGTCCGCGCAGAGGGGGCGGTAGGTTGGTGTATTGGTTTGAAAGTTCGGGGTCAGGTGATCGGATCGCTCGAGGTATACGCCTTGCCTGAGATTTCCGGCCGTGAGGTGCAGCCGCTCTCCGACGGCCATGGATGGGCAGTGGAACCGCATCTCCTTTCAGGCCTGGCAATGCAGGCCGCAATCGCGCTTGAGAACGCGAAGCTCTATCAGGCGGTACGCGAGAAGGAAGCCCACCTGCAGCGCCTGGTCGAGAGGATGATCGGCGCACAGGAGGAAGACCGGCGACGCGTTGCGTACGATATCCATGATGGCCTGGCACAGTTGATGGTCAGTGCGCATCAGCATCTGCAGACCTTCGGCATCTACTATCACCAAGGCGATGACCGGGCAGGACCGTCCCTTCAGAAGGGGTTGTTCATGCTTCAGAAGTCCATTGAAGAAGTGCGGAAGGTCATCGCCGGCCTACGTCCCTCAGAACTCGATGACTTCGGACTGATGGCAGCGCTCCAACTGACGGTCCAGAACCTGCGTGATGAGTTCGGGTGGCAAGTTGAGATTGTCGACGGGCTTGACAACGGGCGGCTCCCGGCGGCGATTGAGGTGACTGCGTACCGGATCATCCAGGAGGCACTGAACAACGCGCGACGGCACGGCGAGGCGCGACGAGCGCATGTGGCGGTGCTTCGCCGGAACGGTGAGGTTGAACTCGAAGTCCGCGATTGGGGCCGAGGGTTCGATCTGCGTTCCCTGAGCGAGAGAGCCGGCACAGGATCGGATGCCGGACATCGTGTCGGAGTGCACGGCATGCGTGAACGTGCCCATCTTCTTGGTGGGACATTCCATATCGACAGTGTTCCAGAAGAGGGCACGACGGTGACTGTCGTGATCCCGGTTGACCGTGCGACGGACGGACTGGTACTGGGTGGCGCCGACGGGTTCGGAGGGATGGTGCGAGTGGGTGAGGCGCCGGATTCGGCTGGTGGGGCGGTAGTAACTGGCACGCGGTCGCGTGGCGGTGGTGTCCTTAGTTGGCCAGGTCAACGCAAGGGCGACGGTGGGAGTATCGGGAACTGGGCAGTCGCGTCCGATCCGGATGTGAACGCGACAGGTTCGCCGGAAACCCGGGAGGACGGTGGATAAGCATGGTTGAGATGACGCCTGCAGATGTGAGCCGGGTTGCGGGCATCGCCCAACCAGACCCTGGGTTGGAGAGCCATGGTCCTATGCGGCGGGTTCGGGTCATGCTGGTCGATGATCATCATCTTGTTATCGAGGGGTTGCGCGCAGTTCTCGCGACTGACGACCGCCTCGAGGTAATCGGTGAAGCGAGGTCTGGGCGCGAGGCCGTGACCATCATCACTGATCTTCAACCCGACATTGTTCTCATGGACATCAGGATGCCCGGAATGGATGGGATTGCGGCGACGCGTCAGGTCAAGCAGATCGCTCCAAAGACAAGCGTCATCATGCTGACAATGTACGAGAACCCTGATTACCTGTTTGAGGCGGTAAAGGCAGGCGCAAGTGGCTACGTTCTCAAGGACGTGGCCGGCGTCGACTTGCTCGAGGCAATCCACACTGTGGCTGGAGGCGGATCCCTGCTGAACCAGGAAGTGGTGGGGCGGTTCCTGCGAAGGCTGGCCGCCGAGGTGGATCAGCGGTCATCGGAACCGGCTGCTTCCACTGGTCCCGACCGGCTTACCCCGCGAGAGCTTGAGGTCCTCCGGCTGATTGCGGCTGGCATGAGCAATAAGGAGATTGCGGTGCGCCTTTCCGTGACCGTTGCCACAGTAAAGACCCACTTGGAACACATTCTCCAGAAGTTGCAGGTCAGTGACCGTACCCAAGCGGCGGTATACGCCGTTACCCACGGCCTGCTCGCCTGAATGCCGTTGACCTCGAGTTCAGGGAACATGACCGTGCGCAGTGACCCGAAATCCGTCGCCTGACTGATGAACATTCCGTCCCGTGCCCGATGTTTCGCGTAGCAGTTAAGGGTCACACTGTTGCAAATACCCGGAAGCCTCGTAGGTAACCCGATCCAGCCGTAACGCAACGGCCGGGTTGAGGGAATCGAGGTTTGCTGCATGACTGCATTGGGCGGTCAAGAGCTAACGGGCAGGGGGTGGCACGTGGCGCTTGCAGGCGCACCAATCCGGCGTCGACGACACGCGCTTGTGGTGGGTTCCAATCCCACGATAATGCGGATTCTCCAGACGTACCTCGACCGCGAAGGGTTGAACGTCTCGGTGGCATCCCCCGAGTACGTGCGCCGTGCGGTGGCTGAAATGAGGGACCTCGGTGCTGCCTCGTCAATGCGTATCGCAACCCCGGGGTGTGGACAGCTATCGGTAGTTGTGGTGGTGCTTCCGCCAGGCAGTCCGCGGACCGAGATCAGCGGGCTGCTTGCGATGCATGAAGAGACTGCGTCGGCCCCGCTGGTGTTTGTGCAGTCAGCGACCGTGCCAAATTCGGTAGTCGTCGAAAAATCCATATCGCCATTTCCAGTTGTGAGCGTCCCTGACCTTGGTGGCTACGTTGAACTTGCCTGGCCATTCCGCTTACGCGAAGTTTTCGACGCGGTCGCCTTTGCCATCTCGGCAGATGAAGATCGCATGGCGGCGTCGAGGATGCGCCGGGATGACGAGGTTGGCCGGGGCGTCCGCAACCTGACCGGGCCGAGAAGGTCCGGCCGACCCAACGGTGGCGAAGTTGCAGTTTCTTCTTTGGCCGTACCGGAAGCCGGGATGGTGTCTGCGTGATTGCGACGGTCGGGTTTCCGGTCTCGCCGGACCAGTCATCGGACGACGGACCAATCCGGGTCCTGATTGCTGACGGGCAGGCGTTGATGCGCCACGGGATCCGCGTAATCCTCGACCTTTCAGGTGGGTTCGAGGTTGTTGCCGAGGCTGGGAACGTTAAAGAGGCGTCTCAGAATCTGGCGAGTTTTGAGGTTGACGTCGCGCTGGTCGAAATGGAGTTGCCTGGCGGCGGTGTGCACGAGGTGTTGAAGCACCGGACCCGTCTCAACTCTGCGGCCAAGGTCCTGGTAGCCGGTACACGAACTTCGGAACCCCAGTTACTACCCCTCATCGCCGCCAATGCTTGCGGAATGATCCTCAAGGAAGGCGCTGCGTCAACTGTCATCGAGGGTATTCGGAAAGTTCACCGGACGTCATTCTTCGTTGCGCCGGAAATCTCCCGAAAGGTCATTGACCGATGGCACCGGACGGCGGCACGCCCCGGGTCGTGGGCGCAACCAGGGGTGGCGCAACTCTCGAACCGCGAGCGTGAATTGCTGACATGCATTGGTGCGGGCATGGCTAACCGCGAGATTGCCTCTCACCTGAGCATCAGTGTGAAGACGGTAGAAGCGCACAAATCGCACATTGCGACGAAACTCGGTCTGCGGGGCGCGGTTGATCTCGTGCGATTTGCCACTCGTGAGCAGTGGGGCGTCGGGTTGTCCCCATTGGCACAGGCGTCCACAGTCCTGTAGGGTCAGCCCGGGGCGGGGCACTGACCCCCGCTGAGAAGGTGCAGGATGATCCGACTGACACGGCTGGGCGGCCAGTCCCTCTACTTGAACTCTGAGCTAATCGAGTTCATTGAAGCCACCCCGGACACAATCATCGTGATGACGAGCGGCAAGCGTGTGATCGTGATTGAGCAACCGGCTGAAGTGGTGAAGCGTATGGTCGAGTTTCGAAGACGCATTGTCGTTCCAGACCTTTCTTAGGTGGAATGCGACGCAGATGGTCGCTGACCCGATGCATCGTCATCAACATGAATCAATTGTGTCACTGCCTGCGGTACGCTTGTCAGGGACCCGATCACGTGATGGGGTAACCGTTTGGTCGGTTTGACCCTCTGGGTGGTGGTTTGTAAGCGTCGCCCATCATTGTTATCCTGAGCGACGAGACGTTTCTCGGGGTGTTTGTACCGGGCAGGAGTTGAAATGGCAGAAGCTGGGCATGAAGCGAAGCGGGCTCCAGACCTTGGTTCGTACGGTGGCGCGTTCTTAGGGCTGGCAAGTATGGGGGTGGGGTTCTGGCTTGAGGGCGGTGACTTCGCCGCGCTTTTGCTGCCGTCCCCCATCATCATCATTTTCGGCGGCACCGCAGCGACGCTCTGGATGTGCATTCCCGGAGCTAACCCGCTTACGTGGGGTGGTTTTTTTCGGGCTGGTTTCAGTGACACTCATCACGATTCGGTTGCGACAATCCAGACCTTCGTTAGGCTCGCCGAGAAGGCTCGGCGTGAAGGTTTGCTTTCCCTAGAAAGCGAGATGGGCAACATCCATGATCCTTTCATGAAAGAAGGTGTTCAGGAAGTTGTTGACGGAACTCCAGCAGAGCAGATCACTGACATCTTCATGGTGCGCATCGACCAGATGGGGAAGCGTCACCACGTTGGCAAGGAGTTTTTCGGCCAGGGTGGGGCGTTCGCTCCCTGCATGGGGATCATCGGCACCGTGCTCGGTTTGACAGTCGTGCTCGGTAGCCTCGGCGGTGCTGATGCGGCGCAACTAGGGCACAGCATTGCAACGGCATTCATTGCGACGCTCTTCGGTGTGGCCTTGGCAAACCTCTTGCTACTCCCCATTGGCAAGCGATGCCAAATCAAGAGCGAGCATGAAGTCGAATACATGAACATGCTAGTCGCGGGCATCCTGTCGATCCAAGCAGGAGACTCGCCGCGCCTCGTTCGGGCGAAGCTCAACTCCTACCTGCCACCGGCCGAGCAGAAGCGCCTTGCCAAGGCTGCTGAAGGTGGCGCGGCTGCGACCGCGGCGGCCTAGTAGTCACCGGCGAGTTGAACTGGCGACAGTGAAAAAACCTGATTAGGTTGATGAGGTGCCGTCCCCCCCGCCCGTGTGGGGGGACGCGCTCGCACACTTGGCCATGATCCTGCGTTGCTCATGCGGGCCTTGGAGGGTACTTAAGTGGGACTGCCAAAAAAGCATGTCTGTGCGGAGCATGAAAACGCGGAGCGTTATCTGCTGACATACGCTGACATGATTACTCTGCTTCTGGCTCTGTTTATCGTGCTTTATGCAATGAGCATTCAAGACCCGATCAAATATGAGATCGTCGCGTCTTCACTCTCCAAGGCGTTCAACACCGGTGGCGTTCGTGGCAACGTGAACAAGCAGATGCTCATGCTTGGACCAGTCACTAACGCATTTGCTGGCATGACTAGCGTAGGCGAGACGGTTGGTGAAGAGATTACTTCGTACGCACTCAAGGAAGAGTTGGGCGACCAAATCAGTGTGACCTCTAGCAAGGACGCAGTCATCATCACGCTTGCAGGCGGAATGGTGTTCAGTTCTGGAAGCTCCGAGCTGCGCCCTGAGGGTCGCCAGACCTTAGAGTTCATTTCCGAACGCCTCATGACGCTTCCGGATAGCAACCCAATCCGTGTTGAAGGTCATACCGACGACGTTTCGCCCAATACCGAGCGGTTTCCGACAAACTGGTTTCTTTCGTCTGCGCGCGCTGCTACTGCCGCGAACTTGCTTGCGGAAGTCGGCGTCGACCGAAAGCGGTTGCAGGCGGTGGGCATGGCGGAAACCCGGGCCATTGGTAATAACCTGACCCCCGAAGGTCGTTCGACCAACCGCCGAGTCGAGATCTGGATTCTTCCGCCTGCAACGCAGGGACCGACAGCAGTGCCGACGCCGAGGCCTGTGGCGCGCTAGCATGACGAAGGCACGAGGCCGGTTGGCGGAGGGAACGGCCCTACGTACCGACGGGTGCTTCGAACCGGAGCTTCCGGCAACTGATGAACGTTTCGCTTGACATGCGAGTACATGACTTTGGGAGCGGTTGATCGTGGTAACTGAGGAGCGTCTACTCTCCGAGGCCGAGCATGAAGCGCTCATGGATGGTGCGCATGCGGCTAGTGGTCATGGCAATGGGCGCATATTCGGCCACACCGTCCGCACCGAGGGGCAGGAGCCGATAGTTCTCGATTATGATTTTCGCCGACCACTGAAGTTCACCCGGGAAAACCTCCGGCTTTTGTCATTGTTGCATGATGAACTCAAGATCAAGCTCGGTGAAGAGCTTTCAGGGGTTCTCCGGTCACCTGTTGGCTCGGCCCTCGCGGAGCTTCATCAACAGGCTTATGCGGAGTTCGTGGATGGCGTGAATGAGGGGTACTTCGTGTTCGCCCTCGCGTCCGAGCCGCTTCCCTCGCATTTCATGATCGCGATGAGCCGCGACGTGATGTTTGCCTCGCTGGATCGGCTGCAGGGAGGGCTTCCCAAGCGCCTGGTAGACGACCGCGAGGCAACAGACATCGAGAATGGCCTGATACAGAAGCATTTGCTGCCTTTGGTGATGGATTGCGTTCGTGCCAGTTGGGTAGAAGTTGATCGGCTTAACCCCAAGGTTGTGATGTCCGACACCAGTGCCACGTTCATGCGAATCGCCCTGCCGTCCGACGCATGCCTGACAGCTGATATCAGTGTTAACGTCGGTGATGCTGAAGGAATGATCCGTGTCTGCTATCCATTCGCGATGATCGAGTCGCTAGTCGGAAAGCTGACTGACGCGAATGTTCCACCCTCGTCGATAGTGCGCCGGTCGCCAGATGATGACGAGAAAGTTCGTCGCGGCCTTGGCAATATCCAGGTGCCAATCATTGTTGAACTTGGCAATGCAGACGTGACGGTCAATGATGTGCTTGAGTTGCAGGTCGGCGACGTGATCCCTCTGGGTGCCCGGGTGTCCGGGGACATTTCCGTTCTGGTGAACGGTGAGCGCAAGTACCATGCGAGGCCCGGCCTTCGAAGCAAGCGTCTAGCGATCCGGATAACGTCGATCATCAGCGAAGATGACGATGAAGACGGCGGGTCGAGTGAGGGCTGAGCCCCTGGCCTGAACGGTGCCGGGTAAGCGAAAAGGGTTGACCGAATCGCATGCCCTCATGGAGAGGAGTACAGTTGCTATGGAAGAGACGATGACTGCCGAAGCGGGTAGCGCAGGTGTGTATCCTGCGCAATTCGAGGCAATCGATGGTGCTGGTACGTCGGCCGGTGGTGGCAACCTTGACCTTCTTCTCGATGTAAACCTCCGCATCACGGTTCAACTCGGCAGGCAGGAGCTCGCGATCAAGGATGTCTTGTCCTTGGGAAGCGGTTCAGTCATCGAGTTGGACAAGCTTGCGACGGACCCGGTTGACATTCTGGTGAATGACCGGTTGATCGCCCGGGGCGAGGTTGTCGTGGTGGATGAGAACTTTGGTGTTCGGGTAACTGAAATCGTCCATCCGGATCATCGGCTTGGCAAGGTGCGGTGACCAGTGGCCGACTAACCGGCGTGGCGCGGTTGTCGGACCCGCGATGGGTCGCCGGTAGGTGACTGATGCTTGATCCTGTCGGGGATTGGTTTGCGCGACAGTCGCTTCTTGTTCGGCTAGCAGCACTGCTTGCGGTTCTCCTCCTAGGTCTTGTCTGGGTGAGCATCCCGGATGACAGCATGGGTTCAAGATCGCCTCAGGTGGCCCCAAGGCCTACCTCGGCTGTGGCTTCGGGCGATCGGCCGGTTCTCCCTAAAGAAGCGGCAGGTGTATCGGGAGGAACGCTGTCGGGAACGGCGTCACCGGGGTTTCTGGCACCCTATCAGGAGCCTGAGCGAACTGATCCGACGATCACGTGGTATGGGGCGCTACGAGCCATCATCAGTGTGGCCGTCGTTCTCGTACTGATCGTGGTTGGAGCGCAGGCGCTGCGCGCGATGGGGTTGGGTGGAGTGACTACCGGCAGGAGTTTGTCGATAAGGGTTCGTGAGACGGTAAAGCTTCCGTCGGTTGGGTCGAAGGGTTCGGCTTCACTACACTTGGTGGAAGTTGGCGAGAGGCTGCTTCTAATCGGAGCAAGTGACGGAAGCGTGACGCTGGTAACCGAGTTCGAGCAGGATGAGATCGAGGCACTTCCGGGTGCAGGTACGACAAGAGGGCCGGGCGCGATGACACGGATGACCGGACAGGGTGACGGGGACTCAGTCGTGGCACGTCCGGGAGCGGTTGGGCCGGTTGGTGATCAGGGCGCCGATGCCGCCGTGATGGCATCTGTCCTTCGGCGGCTTGACGAAAGCAAGCGACGCTTGCGTGGCGACGAGTGAGAGGCAAATGATGAGCGCTGCGGAGCCACGCATGTTGGGTTGGGCGTCCGCGCCGATACTTGCCGACCATGAGTGCCCGGCAGTTCCGTCGGCACGTCGACGAGTTGGCTACCCGTACCTGCTTCTTTTCCTCGCGCTTTCGACGATGTTCGCGTTGTCGGGGTGTGGGGCGGCGGATGCCGTTGGCGGGCAAGCGATCCCGAAGGTGACCCTTGGCGTCGATCAGGCACAGGGCCCACAGGACACCGTGCAATCGATCCAGATCATTGTTCTACTGACCGTGCTGTCTCTGGCTCCAGCGATCCTGATCATGGTCACGGCTTTCACGCGGATCATCATTGTCCTGTCCCTGATCAGAAACGCGATTGGCGTGCCTCAGTTGCCTCCGAACCAGGTGCTGATAGGTCTGGCGCTTTTCCTGACGTTCTTTGTCATGGCGCCGGTGGTGCAGCAGGTCGAACGTGAGGCGTACTCACCGTTCGTGGATGGGAAAGTCACTCAATCTGAAGCATTTGCCAAGACCGAGGCCCCGCTGCGGACTTTCATGCTGCGTCAGGTGCGCGAGAAAGACCTCGCACTTTTTGTGTACCTTGCAAGGTTGGATCAGCCGAAGTCCATCGATGATGTGCCTACCTATGTGGTCATTCCCTCATTCATCATAAGTGAGTTGAAGACCGCTTTCCAGATGGGGTTCGTGATCTTCATTCCATTCCTGGTGATTGACCTCGTGGTGTCGACGGTCCTGATGTCGATGGGCATG
>SXGR01088966.1_pt1 | contig 22602 bp, 16 predicted proteins | sample 3174711 | NCBI WGS metagenome assembly SXGR01 (sample SAMN11356860, study PRJNA531348) | freshwater metagenome | isolation source: freshwater sample F1-60 | place: China: Fuxian Lake, Yuxi | collected 2017-12-25 | reverse complement strand
GGATGTTCATGAGTTGTTCGCGTTCTGGCGGTGACAAACGGATGCGATACTTAATTGGCATCTACTCCAATTAGACACGCTTATCCAAAGTACAAGCTCAATTTGTTTGACCCATCAACTCACGACTGACGGAGTACTAGAGCGTTAAGTATTCGGCAACCGTCCAGATGAGTTTCATGGCAATCTTCTCCTTCTACAGCCGTCTTGAACGGACCGGTGCCGGAATGCCAGACCTACACCTTGCGGCACGTCCGACCACCGCCAGTCAAATCGGTAGGGCGCGGCGTGCTGCCGGGCCGAATTGATGAGGCAGGTTTTCATTTCGCGCTCTGTTGAATGCCCGCGATTTTTCATACAGCAGCTCGGAAGGCAAGTTTCCCGATGGGTAAAAAAAGGGTGAATCGCCAGGGGGGCGTATTCATTGGGCCAAACGATTCTTTTGCGCACAATCAGGCTCCCGTCGGCTCGCAATTTCATCTCGTCGGCGGTGAAATTCACCGCAAAAAATGGCGGCGGACGGGGTGAAAACCGCCTTCGCCGGACGGATACTACAGAGTTTCAGCAGCATATTGGTCGGAGTTCTCCCGAGTACATGGAATTCCGGCACCTGTTTTTCTTGTTTTGTTCAATCGTCTCAATTCGTAGCATCGTGAACATCGTGAGCACGTGCCGATGAAACCCAAGCCAACTCCACCATGAACCGAATTCTTGTCCTCTATGATTCAAAGTCAGGCAATGTCGCGAAGATGGCGCAACTCGTCGCCGAAGGAGCGAAGACCATCGCCGACACCGAAGTGCGGGTTCGTTCCGTGGATGAAGCGAAGGCCGAGGATGTTTTATGGTGCGACGGCCTGGCTGTCGGCAGCCCGACAAACATGGGAATCCTCTCCTGGAAAATGAAGCGGTTCTGGGACGAGGTCATGCTCGAGCACTGGATGAAAATCGATGGAAAAATCGCGTGCGCCTTCAGCAGCTCCGGTGGATGGGGCGGCGGGATGGAAATGGCCTGCCAATCAATCCTGACGGTGATGATCAATTTTGGGTTTCTCGTCTTTGGCGTCACCGATTACGCCGCGCAGAAATTTACCCTGCATTATGGAGCGGTCGCGTCAAAGGAGCCGAGGGAGCCTGAAACACAGGAAGCATGCAGAATCCTGGGCAAACGGCTGGCGGAGTGGACGGCGGTTTGCGTGCATGGACGCAAAGACGAGCACCCATCAGGAAAAATGGCGACGCGAATGGCACCCGGCTGACCTGGGCGGCTGAACAGCCTGCGAAAGGCTTCGCGGCGCTTTTCGGAGCCTGCTACACTTCCAACGATGAAAGAAACGCTGGCACGCTGGCGAACGAATTTCTACACGGGGCTGGCCATCGTTCTCCCCGCCGTGATCTCCATTGCGGTGGTGAAATGGCTCTTCGGCACGGTCTCGAACATGACCGACCCGCTGCTGTTCTTCCTCCCGGATAATTGGACCCACGACGCCCGCGGAGTGACTTATTGGTGGTGGAGCGTATCTGCCCTTGTGTTCGCCGTGTTCGCGACGGCTCTGATCGGGAGGTTCGGCCGCTACCTCTTTTTCAAGAAAGTACTCGGAATGGTTGACGACGCACTCCTGCGTGTTCCGTTGTTGAACAAGGTTTACGGGGCGATCAAGCAGGTGAACGACGCATTCACCACAAGCAATCGCTCGTCCTTCAAGCAGGTGGTACTGGTGGAATTCCCGCGTGCCGGGAGCTATGCGCTTGGCTTTGTCACGAGCGATCAGAACGGAGAAGTTCTGCGCAAGACTGGACTGCAATTGTTGAGCGTGTTCGTGCCGACGACACCCAATCCGACCGGCGGGTTCCTGCTCCTTCTCCCAGAGTCGCAGGTCACCAAGCTCGATATGTCCGTGGCCGATGGCATCAAATTCGTAATGAGCCTCGGAGCGGTGGCACCGTCCGCCAACACGGCGGGTCCTGCCCGGATGTGAAGTGTCATGGACGAGCGCACTGAGGGAATCGTTCTCCGGACCCGCCTGCTGACGGAAACGAGTTTGATTGTTCACTGGCTGACTCCCGACCTTGGACGTGTGGCGACGGTTGCCAAGGGGGCGCGACGTCCGAAGTCACCGTTCGCTGGGAAACTGGACTTCCTTTATCACGCGGACTTTAGCTTTCAGCGAAGTCGCAGCGGAGACCTGCATGCATTGCGCGAGGTCGTGGTGCGCGATTTTCAAAGTGGGCTGCGGAAGGATGTCGCTGTTCTGTCGCAGGCGTCTTACTGGGTGCAACTGATCGAGCAACTCACCGAAACGGAGAGTCCAGTGCCAAAGATCTTCGATCTCTTCCGGGACGGACTCAAAATTCTGGCGGCGACGGGGTCCGACAACCGGACCGTGCTGGCGTTTGAAGTAAAGCTGTTGTCTGACGCCGGATTGTCTCCAGTGGATGCCGGCGAGAGCCTCAGCCTTGGTGCGCGCGAAATTCTGCAACGACTCGGAGAGGGTGACTGGGAATTGCTTCTGAAGCTCCGCCTTTCCCCCGGACAGGAGCGCGAGCTGACGGGTTTTCTTGAAGCGTTTCTGCGAACTCACCTGGATCGCGTTCCCGGATCACGCAGCCGGGCGCTGGAGAAAGGAACATTCCAGTAATGCCTGTGTCTGATTCTAACTTGGTGAGGATTATGATTAAGATGATGAGCAAGATTAAGGCATAGCCATGCCGCTGCTCACCTTGACATCGCGTGTGCCATCGCGAAAACTCGCCGCCCATTATGGCCGAGCCTAAAGAACATCCCTTGATGGAGAAAATTGTCTCCCTCTGCAAACGTCGCGGTTTTATTTTTCAATCCTCGGAAATTTACGGCGGCATCAACGGTTTCTGGGATTACGGCCCGCTCGGCGCTGAACTCAAGCGCAACGTGAAGGAACTTTGGTGGACGGGCATGACCCGCAAGCGTGATGACGTGGTCGGCCTTGAAGCCACCATCATCATGGCTCCACAGATCTGGCGGGCGAGCGGGCATGTGGATACGTTCAGTGATCCGATGTGTGATTGCTTGCTGACGAGGAAGCGATTCAGGGCGGATCAGATTGAGCCACAGTCCGGGACGGTTTATCGATTTGAAGGGGCGTTCAGTCTGGATTGGAGGCAGTCGGCGAGGGAAATCGGTTTCCAGGAAACGGAAATCGAAACCATGTCCAATCAGAGAATGATCTCCTTATCCGACGGAAAGAGAATCCTGGAACGATTTACCGAGTTTCATAAGACCTCTGCTTTTCCACAATGGTGGCGGCCCGATGTTTACGCCGTCTTGATTCCCAGCGGGAAGCATCCTGAATACGCCCTGAAAGTAGCCCGGCAGTTTTATGGCGGACGAGGTCTGCGAGATGCCGTTCCCCTGGTCGCGACAACCGAGGAAGTAGCAGGGACACAGCGTTTCAATCCGGATAACGGTTCGCTCCTGACGGAACCCCGCCCCTTCAACCTGATGCTCCAGACCTATGTCGGACCAATCCAGTCTGAGGAAAACATCGCTTACCTCCGCCCCGAAACGGCGCAGGCCATCTTTGCCCAGTTCAAGAACGTGCTGGAAACATCCCGACAGAAGGTCCCGTTCGGCATTGCGCAGGTCGGCAAGGCGTTTCGCAACGAAGTCACGCCGCGCAATTTCACGTTCCGTTCGCGCGAATTCGAGCAGATGGAGCTGGAGTTCTTCATCAAGCCGGACGAGGTGATCGAAGCCATTCACGGCAGTGTGGCCGCAGTGCCGGAGACCGGTCATCCCGGCGAGCCACAACCAAACTGGGGCTGGCAGGCATGGCACCACTATTGGGTTCAAGAGCGCGTGCGCTTTTATGAAGGCATTGGCTTGTCCCTTGAAACACTGGGCTTTCACAAGCAAACCGCCGGGGACCTGGCCCACTATGCGCGTGCTTGCACTGACATTTTGTTCAAGTTTCCGTTCAGCAAGAAGGATGAACAAGGCAATGTTACCGGTGATGAGCTGGAAGGCATCGCGGCACGAAGCGACTTCGACCTGTCACAACACGAGCGGTTCTCCGGCAAACCGATGGGCGTGTTTGACGAAGAATTGCGCACCGCCTGGGGCAAGCTCGACGAGGCAAAGAAGGTGGAACTCTCCAAGCGCTACTACGAAGCCCGGCTCAAGTATCTCACGAAATCTGGTGTTGAATCCGAGAAGGCCGCCGAGGACGCGAAAGAGGACGCCGATGGTTTCGCCAAAGGCCAGTACATCCCCCATGTCATAGAGCCTTCGGCGGGAGTGGACCGACTCATCCTCGCCCTGATTGCCAACGCCTATTCCGAATCCACGAGCACGGACGACAAAGGCAAGAGCGAGACGCGCGTCATCATGAAATTTCATCCGCGAGTGGCACCGATCAAGGTAGGAGTGTTCCCGCTGTTGAAGAACAAACCCGAGATCGCGGCCAAGGCCCGTGAAGTTTTTCAAATGCTGCGCGGACTCATGATGGCATTTTATGACGATGGTGGTGCAATCGGCAGACGATACGCCCGTCAGGACGAGGCGGGCACGCCGTTCTGCGTGACGATTGACTTCGATACTCTTGGCGAGAAACCGGAGCTGTTAAACACCGTCACCATCCGGCATCGAGACGATGGCAGGCAGGAGCGGGTCCCGATCAGCGAGCTTTCGGCCTGGTTGACGGCGCGGGTGTTCTGAGGAACTTTCCGACAAAATGCTTTCAACAAACAGCAGGGCTCTTGATCCAGCGCGCATCTCTTACGCATTCATCGTGCTCATGCTGGTGCTGGTGGGCTGGCTGCATCTCGCCACGCCGCTGATCACCGTGCTCTTCTGCCATTTCGCGCTTCGCCGGCTCTCCTTCGGCTATCGAAAGTGGCTTGGCCTGCTGTTGTTCACCCTGCTCTTCGGAAGCCTGATCTACGGAGCCGTTGTCTTTGCAAAGAGGGTGCATCTGACCCTGCCGGAGATCGCTACCGAGTCCATTCCCGTTGTGCTTGGTTACGCGGAAAAGCAGGGGTTCGAACTTCCATTCACCGATTACGCCAGTTTGAAGGATCTGCTGGTGAGCATGGTCAAGGATCAGATCAAGGGCGTGGGTCGTTACGCGGGCAGCGCGCTGGTTGAGCTGGTGTCATTCATCATCGGCGTGGTCGTGGCATTGAGCCTGTTCTTGAATTCAAAACTGGAGATCGCAGGAGATGCCTCCGGGCAGGCGGCGAACCTGTACACCGCGACCTTCAGGCAAATCGTGGCGCGTTTCCGCACGTTCTACCAGAGCTTCGCCACAGTCATGGGAGCGCAGATCCTGATCTCCATGATCAATACTACCTTCACGGCCGCCTTCCTGGTTTGGAACAATTTTCCCTACACCACCGTGATCATCGGCCTCACCTTCCTCTTCGGCTTGCTGCCGATTCTGGGGAACATCATGAGCAACACGCTCATCGTCTGCGTGGCGTTCACGTTATCCCCTAAGATGGCATTCACGTCACTCGCGTTCCTGGTGATCATCCACAAGCTTGAGTATTTCCTGAACTCGAAAATCATCGGCCAGCGCATCAAGAATCCCATGTGGTTGACACTTCTCGGCCTCGTCATTGGAGAGAAACTCATGGGCCTTCCCGGGATGATCCTCGCGCCTGTGATTTTGCATTACATAAAGGTTGAAGCGTCCCGCAGTCCGCTGGCAAAAGCCGAGGCCCCATCCGAGGCGGGCTGAAATACGGAAACCCCTCGCCGTCGTGCTCTGATGCCGGACGGAATAGCCGTTCTCGAATCGGGCAAAGCTTTACCCTTGAGAAAGCAGTTGGAACCACGAAACAAACGAAAGACACGAAAGAAGAAACACATGAAATCAACACTTCACTCACCCGGTGGGTGAGTAGAGCGGCTTGCTCAAGAGGTTTTGCTTTCGTGTGTTTCGAGTTTTTCGTGATATGAATCGCTGTTTTTGAGTTCCATGTTTTCCGACAATTCTGAGGAGGCCTTGGGATAGGTTACGAATGATGGCTGGCGATCTCGTGATCTCTACTGCTTCCTCAAGGCTCAACTTCCCGGCCTCGTTCGTTGCGATGCCTCCCGAAGTCGGTAACGAGAAGACCTCAAGACTGGGCGTGGCCGAGCATGGTGCTGGAACGCGGAATTTATTGCGCAGGGAGGTGCGAGTCCTCCGGAGCCCAGATGAGAACACGGCGCGGACGCCGTTTCCACGGTCCGTCGGAATGAAATCCACGCTCCTTTACCGCCAACTTGCGAATGCACGGCGTTCGTCGCGGGTCACTCAAAATGACTTACCTTGAGCTGCCGAGCTTACTCCGTCTTCCGCGCGACTTCGGCGACCTTGAGATTGATGCGTTGATCCAATTTCAGCTCTTTGCCGTTGAATTTAAGCGAGGTGGCCAGATTCAGAGGAAATTCCCCTGCTTTCACATCTGGCGGAAGTTTCGCCGAAATCTTTCCCGAAGTTTGATCCTTGCCCAGAACGAGCTTCCCCGTAGTGAACCCTCCTGGTTCACCAAGTGGGGCAACCAGAAGTTCTACAGCGTCCGTAAAACCGTGGAGCCGCGCGAGTGAGATGCTCAATTCCACAGATGATCCGGGCTGGAAGTTTTCCGGCAGCGGACTTACCGCAATCGTGATGGGAGCGGAGGCGACCTGGACCATGATCGCAGGTGAGCAGAAAGCCGCGGTCACCTCTCGTAGTTCAATCTTCGCCGCCAGTTGCTTCGCCATCTCAATCGCTTCGCCTTTTCTCTGTTCCGGAGCCTTGAGCATGGCAGCGGTATCATCCGTCAGTTTTTGAGCGGCCTCCTTTGCAGTCAGGCTGGATTCAAATTTTGCCCTGGCGACACTGCGATCCGCTTCTGGAGCTTTTTCAAGTCCGGCTTTGTTGTCGTCATGCACTTTGGTGGCGACCGCAAGGGCGTCCTTGGCTGACTTGAGCTTGTTTTGAATCTCGCCAATGATCTTCTCCTCGACGGATTTGGTTCGTTCCGACGCCTTGATTGCCTCCTCGATCCCCTTCATTTCTTCCGGGCGTGCGCGGCGATGCTTCCCTTTGGTGTAGGCGATGACGTGAAGCTGCCGCACTCCGTTTGGAAGCTTAGCCTGGGCAAGGTCCAGTTCGAGGGAGGTGACGGTCGCCTTTCCATCCACATCCCATTCCTTCAACGGGTCGGCAAGACCGGTGCCTGTGACACGCAATTTGACGCCTTCCTTGAACTCACCGCGACGGATGAGCTTGAGCGGAATCTGGAGCTTCGCGGCCTGTGCGGTTTCCCACAGCTTAGTTTCAGCAGGCTCCACGAGCAAAGGGGACTCCTCCGCCGCGGTGGCGAGCGCGAAGTCGCGACTCAAACGCGAGCTGATCCGATCGTTGTTGTAGTCGGCCGCATTCCACCGGACGCTGCCGCCCATGGCTTCGCGGCTCAAGCGGTTCGTCCCTGCGAGAGCCTCGCCCATGAGCTGGATCGGCCCGGCCCAGTCGGCCACCGCATCAGTTGCTGTCAGGATGAGCACGGCATTCGACTGGCCGGTGGGGATCACGGTCTTGCTCGCCGTCACGCCAGCGGGGAGCCCGTCCGCCTTGAGCGCGATTTCGCCATCAAAACCGTCCTGTCGGAAGGCCACCATTTTGATCCGGACGGATTCACCACGGCGCAATAGCGGCGTCCAGATCTTGGCTTCACGCTTGTCCGGCTCCGTGGTGGGCGGCGGAAGAGAGATGGCAGACAGATGGAAATCCGGCTTCTCCCGGCGCAGTGAGAGCCGGTAAATCCGGAGCGCGTCCGTCAGTGGCCTGCTCGATTGATCGCGCACCATCACGCGATACTGGCCATCTTCCTTCGCCTCAATTCGAAGAGCGCCGTCCCCGATGGTGGTGTTGAATTCCTGGCCGCCAAGATTCGTGGTGGAGTCGTATTGTTCCCCGGCCACGGTGGTTTCTTCCGCGCCCTTGTCATTCTTCATGACCCGCTGGACAAGCAAGAAGGGATCGACGGGGGTGCCGAGTCGCTGGGCCGTTACTTCCACCCAAAACGCGTCACCCTTTTTCACCTCGAAGGCGAACCAATCGACATCCCTTGTCGCCGCAAATTGCCCGGCGATTTCCGAAGGGAACGGCACTCGTTGCGCGGTGGCAGCGGTGTTGTTCGGTTCAGTTTCAAGTGTCGCCGAAAGCTCAGCAAGATTTCCCAGAGGCGGCGGACATTGGATGCCAGACAGGATCGGAAAATCGACCAGATCAAGGCTCGCCGCCGCAGGCTTGAGCGGTGCTGGAGCGCGCAGCCCGGAAGCATTCGCGGAAGCGTGCGGAAGCGCCATTGACACTGCAAGCCGTTCAAGAGGCTTGCTCTCGGTGAACAGATCGTCTGCACGCCGGCCACCGGGCAGGTTGCGTCCGACAATTGAGTATTCATTTGTAACACCGGCCTGGCCGAAAGGCGGGAACACATAATCGATTCGCGGTCCCGTGGTGATCGAGAGTCGATATTGAAACTCCTCGCCGCCGCGATACAGCACATCGTGAAGCTTGAGCAGATAGGATCCTTCGGCGGGCGCGGTGAAGTCGATGAGTCCACTGCGCCTGCTCCTTTCCAACTCACGGCCATTCGAAGAGAGAAGCAACAGGACCGGCTCCAGCCTGGAATCAATCTGATTGGCGAGGCATTCGATCAGGATACGCTGCCCTTTTTGGGCATCGAATTGGAAATAGTCAGCCGCGGTGACACTGGCGCGGCCATTGACTGTGGTGTTCAGACCGACAGGTTGTGCGCTTCCGGGTGCGTCATTATTCCCGGCATCCGTGACTTCTGCCATCAGCCCCACCGCGAAGGCGCGGGGGTTGGTGACGCCGAACCTGCCGATGACACGCACATCGCAAATGCCAGGCGGCGTGTTGCTGGCGATGGTGATTAGAAATCTGGCTGACTGCGTTGAACCAGCCGTGTTCGTCACAACATCTGCGACGATCCCGGGGGAAGAGAACATGAGTCTGGTGGCGTCATCAAGATCCACCCCGGACACAGTGACTTCAAAACTTGCTCCTGCCTTGCCGCCGGCGGGAAACACAGCGTGCAAACGAGCCAATGGGAGCTCGGCGAGCGATTGGGAGATCCAAGCCGCGGACAACAGGAGAGTAACCAGGAAGCAGGCCGCCCGCGATGAACCAGTTTTCATGGCTGTCGGGGGCGGTATCACAATCGAAAGCGTGATCGGGGAGCTTCGGGATCAAGGAAGCCTGCCGCGCGTGGTCGTTCTGACGCGACATAGTTTGTCGTTTGCCGTGATGTAGAGGACCGTGCCATCGTTACCCCAGCCGCAGTTGGCTGTGGGCTCTCCGGTATTGATGGTTCCCAGATGCTTGCCATCGGGGGAGATGATGAGGACGCCCCCAGGACCGGTGGCGAAAAGATTCCCCTTCACATCGACCTTCAATCCATCCGGAACACCCTTGCGGCCGGACGCGAGTTTGGAGGTGTCGAAGAATACGCGTCCGTTGGACACCGTGCCATCGGCATTGACGCTGTACCCCATGATCACTGGATTGTTGGAATCCGATATGGCCACGTAGAGCGTCTTCTCATCGGGAGAGAACGCGATTCCATTTGGGAAAGTCAGATCCTTGATCAGTACCGTGACTTCCCCATTGGGTTTGAGACGATAAACACCGTTGAACATGAGTTCCTTGGCGGGGTCATCGTTCAATTTCTCAAGCCCATACGGAGGATCGGTGAAGTAGAGGTCACCATTGGCTTTGAAGGCGAGATCATTCGGACTGTTGAAACGCCGGTGATTGTAGTAGCGGACGAGCGGCGTGAATGTGTTGTCTGGATTGAGTCGCGCGACACGGCGATCGCCATGCTGGCAGAGGACCAATCGTCCACGATGATCCAAAGTGAGTCCGTTCGAGCCAGGTTCGCCTCCCCGCGCCTGTGGAAGCGTGTAGCCGCTGGGCAGTAGAAAATCGCTGGTTCGCTCGCCTTCCTTCCATCGGAACACGATGTTCCGAGGCACATCCGAGAAGAGCAGATACTCGCCATTCTTCACCCAGACCGGACCTTCCGACCATTGGAAACCGCCAGCCAACAGCTCAATCTTCGCATCCGCGGCAAGCAGGCTGTCCAGAGCAGGGTCGAGGCGTTCGATGCTCCCCATTGCCGGATAGGGGTGCGACTTGGACGAAAAAGTCCTCCGGGCCGGGGTTGTTGAAGATTTCCCCGAGGAGCTCTTCTGCGCGTGAGCGAATGGAGTGATGGCAAAAATCCCGGCGCCAAGAACGGCCAGGGTTACAGATGAGATTCGATTCATAAACAATGGCGGAAAACATGCGGAGAATCAGGTCGCAATGCTTCAGGGTCAAACCAAAAGAATGATTCTGTCAGGAAGAACCTCACTCCGTGGCCGGACGCCGAAGCTCTCTTCAATCAGATTTTCCCGCCAACCACGGTCGCTTCAAAGCATCACACCTGATGGCCTTCATCCGAACAATAGCCCTCAGTGGGCCCAACGGAGTATGAGTGCGCCCGCTGGTTCGGAATCTTGATGGGAGGTTCATGCAGCCTTCAGAGCATCCTGCGACCCGAAGCTCCCTGCGGTTTTCCTGATGGCTTCAGTGCCGGCATCATCACGCAGATTTCTCCAGGTGGCTACCCGATGAAGCAGGTTGAGTCTCGAAACATACTCTTCATCCAGTTCCGCGTACGGATGCGCCGGGAATTCCGCCTCCGCCTGTCTTTCAATGGCGTCTGCCGCATGCACGGCCGTGATTGCTGAAGTCGTCTGGGTGGAACTCGCCGCCGGGCGGTGGTGCAGCGCCACGGTCTCCACAACCGGTACAGGCAGACCCCAGGTTCCCAAAAGGTATGCGCCTACTTCCGCGTGCGTGCAACCAAACGACTCCTGTTCCGCCTTCCAGAATGGTATGCTGCGCTCCCTTTGAACATGCAGGGCTCGGGTGAATTGTTTTGGGAGGCCGGTCATGAAGACGAGTTTCCCCACGTCGTGCAGCAGGCCTGCAGAGAACGCCTGATGGAGTTCATAGGCGTCGAAATGTTCAGCCTCGCCTATCCGGTGCGCAAGTTTGCCAACAGTCCAACTGTGGTTCCATATTCGCTTGATGGCGCGGTCATCCTTCCTGAACCGTTCAAACTGCGAGAATGTCTGGATGGCGAGCACCAGGGCTTTCACCACTTCCGTCCCCAGATGTTCGATGACGCCCTCGATATCCGTGATTTTCTCCGGCGGAGCGAAGAACGCTGAATTGGCCAGGTGAAGCACCCGATTGGAAAGCATCATGTCCCGCCCGATGATGTTTGTCATTTCACCGATGAAGGGTGATGGGCTCTGAAGCTCCATGACGAGTTCGGTGTAGAGGTTCGACGGGCTTGGAAAAACGGTGTTCTGTGCGAGAAACTGTTTGAGATCCTGGTTTGTCAACAGGTCACGGAGAAACAGCGAACGGCTGATGGCTTCCTTGAGTTCGGTGGCGTTGCAGGGCTTGCAGAGGTACTGGTGGGCCGATTGAACAAGGCGTTCGGTAACGTGGGCTTCAAAGAACCCCGACAAAACAATCCGGACAGTATCCGGATGCTCGCTCTTGACGCGATGGAGAAGTTCTTCACCCGTCATTTTCGGCATGTGGAAGTCGGTCACCACCACGTCGAACGGGCGTAAACACATCTTTTGCAACGCTGCAATTCCGCTTTCCGCGCTTTCCACTTTCCACTCCCCATTCATGTTGGAAAGCATTTGCTCGACAGATTGCAACTCTTCCCGGCAGTCGTCCACCAGGAGAATCCTCTTGGGTACATTCATCGGATACAACAACTCAGCTACTACGAAGGAACGCAACGCTTACGTTCCGCAGCCTGCTCTAGCAGGACAGATGCCTTTCATGCTGCAACAACCATCCTGGATTAAAGCCGAAGGCAGGATTGCGCGGCATTGCCTCATTTCAGTGGGGCCTGGAGTCTGATGCTCTCACGCTTACCGATTCAGCGTCCCAAAAGCGGACACGATTCGGAAATTGGACAGTCCCAAATCGCCACACTCTTTGGTCGAAATTTAGAATGTGCGTGGCGAACTCTCGATTCCTTTGAAAGGTGGATTGCCATCGCCGGAGCGCCGGGTCCGGAGCTCAATTGCTCTTCAAACCTGGGTTGATTGTGGACTTCGGCGGGAGGTGCCGATCAAACCAGTCCGCGAACAGGCGCGTGTCCCAAAGCATCGTCAGCCAGCCATGTTTCTTACCGGGCCGATTGATCAATTGGATCGTCCGGCCTGCCGCGTGGGCACGCTCGACGAACCACTCCGATTGTTCAATCGGCACCAGGGTGTCCGCGTCTCCATGGAGAATCAGGACGGGAGGAAGGTTCGTGGACACGTGGTAGATCGGCGACATATCCCGGCCAATGACCTTCCACGATGGCATGTTGGTCGAGTCCGGACCGAATGCTTTGAGGAAACTCTTCGGCGGCCCGCCGTCTCCAGGGTTTTCAGTTGAGCGTCCAAGATTGAGAAGGTCGGTTACAGGATAGAAAACCGCAGCCGCCTGCAGCATGCTGCTCTCACGCTCAACCGGGTCCGTCGCGTCGCTGCGTCCGGAATCACCACGTGTCGCAAGCATGAGCCTCAAATGTCCACCCGAGCTTCCACCCGTCACCGCGAGACGCCGAGGGTCCACGCCATGCTCGCCCGCATGGTGGCGGATGTGTCGAACGGCGAGTTGCACATCCGCGAAAATTTCCATCACGGTGAACTCGGGTTGCGATCCGTGGGCCACCGTGAACAGCGTATAGCCGCGCCGGAGCAGCGGAGCCAGGATCAACGGGTCCATGCCTGATCCGGAAGATTTCCACCTGCCGCTCACCATGACGACCACTCCCGCGCCATTGGGATGAGCCGGTTGAATGACATCAAACTGAAGATCGCGGCCTTTGCGCTGCGCATAGGTGATCTTCTCAGTCCGTGTGAAGTGCGGATGGAAGTACCACCATACAATGCTAAAGATGGTGCCCGCCAGAATCAGGACGGCCAGGAACCCAACCAGAACGTGCCGAATGATTCGTCGAAATTTCATCCGGGGATCAATATCAACGACACGCCAGGAAATCGATTACAACTGAGCTGCTTTCAGAACTTGGTTTCCTGCAGAAGAAGACTCCGAGGGTACTTGCGCGGGGAGTAGCGCTACCGGGCACACAAACCGAAGATGAAAACCATGGGTGACGCCACAGCGTGATTCTAATTCCAGGGGATGACCATGATGCAGCGATATTATCTGGAGTGGGGCACTCCTTGTCCCAGGTTCGGGCACTCGTCAGCGCACGTATCAACTTCTTGAAGATCAGCGGCCTTGCGTTGGAATGAGAAGTAAATTCCGTGCCGAGTACCGCTGCCAACGGCACTTCGCTTGCTAGGTTTGAGACAGCCCTCAACGAGGGTGAAGCGTCCTTAACCGAAGCATGAACACATTTCTTTTCCTGAAGGGGAATATCTGCAGCGCTCTTGCGCTTTCAGCTCTCGCCTTTTTCGCCACATCAACACAAGCCCAGGAAATCAAAACCCGGGGCCAGGTATTTCCAGTGCTCCAGCTTCCCGCGTCGGCCCGGGGACGAGCCCTGCTCAATGCTCTGGGTGACAACCTCCCCGCTCTGGCGGCATGGTATGGAAAGACAGGGGCTGAACTCCGGGCTTTGATCAACCAGGATTCATCCCTCCACGGCGACATCCGCGGCAGGCTGCTTTATGTCTGTGGCGCGCCACCACCGCAGGATGCCGCCACGACGTCGGGTAGCGGCACAGTGGCGGCCGGTCCATTTCCAGGTGAGCAAACGTTTCTTCTGCACAGCCGGCCTGGAGCCGCACGAATCATCTATCTCGATTTCACGGGCCACACCACATCGGGCACATCCTGGAACAGTTCCTTTACCGGGGGAGCGAGTTTTTCCACGCCGCCGTATGACATCGATGGGAACACAGCCTCGTTCAGTGTGGCGGAACTGGATCGTATTCAATACATCTGGCAGCGCGTAGTGGAGGATTTTGCGCCGTTCAACGTGGATGTGACCACCGAGGATCCGGGTGTGGAAGCACTCCGCAGAGCAAATACGTCGGATTTGAATTACGGCGTGCGCGTCTGCATTGGCGGGAGCAGCTATGATTGGTACGGGGCCGGAGCGGGTGGCGTGGCCTATCTCAATTCGTTTAACTGGAGTACTGACACACCTTGTTACGTCTTCACCGCTCAACTCGGCACGGGCCAGGAAAAATACACCGCGGAGGCCATCAGCCATGAAGCAGGGCATACGCTTGGACTCAGCCATGATGGGACAACGGGTGGTGCCGCTTATTATGAGGGTCATGGAAATTGGGCCCCGATCATGGGAGTCGGCTACTACAGGGAAACCGTTCAATGGAGCAAAGGCCAATATCCTCTGGCCATGTAACACACAGGACGACCTCGCCATCATCGCCAGCTATGTCGGCTACATGAACGATGATCACGGGAATCTGATCAGCAGTGCCACACCACTCTCTGGCGCAAACTTTTCATCGAGCGGAGTCATCGAGAAAACTGGAGACATCGACGTCTTCTCATTCAACACCGGCGCAGGGACAGTGAGTTTGTCTCTCTCGTGCGCTCCTCGAAGTCCAGATCTGGATGCATTACTCTCCCTCTATGATGGATTCGGAAACCTGATTACCTCCGTGAACGGTGCCGGCATGGGCGCGTCCATCAACACGACTCTCCCGACGGGCACTTATTATATTGGAGTGGATGGCGCGGGCCTCGGTGATCTGGTGTCCGGCTATTCCGACTATGCAAGTCTCGGCCAGTACACCTTGTCGGGCTCCGCGGTCAGCACTGGTAATCAACCTCCGACGGCCGTCGCCGCGGGCTCTCCAACCACCGGGAGCGGGCCGTTGTCCGTGACGTTCTCCAGCGCCGGATCTGCTGATTTGGATGGTTCCATCGCCAGCTATGACTGGGATTTTGGTGACGGCACCGGATCGGACCTTCCGAACCCCACCCATGCTTACACGACGGATGGAAACTTCACCGCCACCCTCGTTGTCGTGGATAATGGAGGATTGTCATCACCTGCCGCGTCAGTGGCAATTACCGTAGTCCCGCCTCCCAATGTGCCGCCCGTCGCAGCCGCGAGTGCGACGCCGACATCTGGCATCGCACCTTTGAACGTGAGTTTCTCCAGCGCAGGATCGCAAGACTCCGACGGCTCGATCGTTGGCTATTCCTGGAACTTTGGAAACGGCGTCACGTCCACCTTGCCAACCCCGTCAACCACTTACACATCGCCGGGCACTTACACAGCCACGTTAACCGTGACGGACAATCGTGGTGGAACAGCCAGCAAGTCGGTGAACGTGACGGTTTCTCCCGACCCCAGCAAAATCATCTTCGTCTCCAACATCACGATGAGCCTCGTAAAATCGTCCTCCGGTAATTCAGGACGGGCCGTCGTCAACATCAAGGATTCGACGGGAGCTGTCGTGCCAAACGCGACTGTTCCAGGAAAGTGGACTGGCCTTGCCATCGCCACGGTCAGCGGCGCCACCGACAGCAACGGAAACGTCACTTTCACATCCAAGAAAGTTCGCAAGACTGGAACCTTCACTTTCACCGTGACGGGTGTATCGGCGTCCACCTACACCTATGATGCATCACGAAACGTTGAAACTTCCGACTCTGTGGCGAATCCCTGAGCTGCGTGATGATCCCGGACCGCCCGATTGGCGGTCAGTTTCTCGGACCATCAAAAACAAACATGTAACCCGGGCCGTTCTGAAAATCAGGCTTGTTCGGGAATGCTTGAAGGTACGCCACGTGGCCATCCACGAAGGCGACGTTGCCCCAGCCGAGCACTTTGTCGTGATGCCAGAACGCATTTTGAAAAGGCTGCGTCTTGGGTCCAGGCACTTCCGTGACCCAGCCAAACATGCCGAAAGGGTAATCGTTCGCGAGCACCACCACGCTTGGCGATCGAATTTCCGTGGCGCGCCTGCCATGGAGCCCTTTGGTTCCATTCTCGTTCCCACCGCTGTTGTAAAAGTAGCTGTTCCCGAAAGTGTCGAAGAGTGACGGCTTTCTGTCCGATGCCCACCGGCCTTTGGTGGCGCCCTTGTCGTTGGGGCATTTGAAGACTTTGAAGACCCCTTCGTTGTCGGTGTTCGTCACCTTGCGGTCCACATTGACGTAGACATTGATGAATCGGAAATCCTCCAGGTACTCATTGCCACGTTTGCCACCCCACGAATGGTAGGAAAAGACCGGACCCTCCTTGTGCGTTGGAAATCGTTGATCTGAATCATCCACGTAGAGGGTGTTCGCAAGGCCGAGCTGCTTCAGATTGGCGGCGCACGCGACCCGTGTCGCCGTCTTCTTCGCTCGCGAGAGCGCCGGCAGCAACATGCCGGCGAGAATCGCGATGATGGCGATGACGACGAGAAGTTCGATGAGAGTGAATGCCATGACACTCCGATCGCCCTGGCGTGAAGGAATTGAGCAGGATGGTTGCATGGTGGTGACGAACGAAGGATTTAGACCATGACCTGACCTCCTACAAACCAAAGTCTCAAATAATTTCAGCTCTGGAGCTGAGGATGCGCCCTTCGTGTATGTACGCCCATTTCACTTATACTATTTTAACAAGTGCTTCTTCGATGGTGTTCGACAAACTTCTCCACCTTCAGAATTGAGTTACTGAGGAGACCGTGGGATAGGCTACAAATCTTGACGGCGGCACAGACGCACCTGCTTCGTTGCTCACTTGGTTGGAGGCCGCTGCGGGCATCCTCCCGCGTTCGCGCCTCGCATCTGCATCTGTGGCGCTCGCCATCATTCGTAGCCTATCCCACGGCCTCCTCAGTATGGCACCAGCAAGTTGCCACCTCGCTCCCCAGGGCCGTTCACTTCCCGATGCAGAACTGGCTGAAAATCGAATCGAGCAGATCTTCGGTGGCTGTCTTTCCAACAACCTCACCAACTGCATTAACAGCGATGCGGAGATCCAAGGCCGCCAGGTCGAGGGGCAATTCGTCGCGCAAGGCGCCGATGGTCTGCTTCAGTGCGGCGGCGGCGCGTTGAAGGGCGTTTTGATGCCGCGAATTGATCATCACCTGGAGCATTTCCGCCTGCACCTCCCCGCCCCAGACCAGGTTCCGGATCGCTTCCTTGAGCAGTTCGATTCCCTTGCCAGACGTGCAACAGACTTCCACGGTCGATTTTGAAAACTGTTCCGGGATCTGAAAGCGCTGTGGCAAATCCAGTTTGTTCCGGACGAGAATCCTTTTCTTCGATTCGAGTTCCCGAAACCAAATCTCATCCTCCGGTTGCGCTGCTTCAGATCCATCGACGACATGAAGGATCAATTCAGCTCTTTCCAGGGTTGCCCTGCTGCGCCGGATGCCTTCGATCTCGATGATGTCGGAAGACTCACGCAGTCCTGCGGTGTCGATGAAGATGATCGGAAGTCCCCGAATGTTGGCGGTTTCCTCGATGGTGTCGCGTGTTGTGCCCGCGATTGGTGAAACGATGGCGCGATCGTGGCCAAGAAGTTGATTGAGTAAACTGGACTTTCCGACGTTCGGGCGGCCGACGATCGCAGCGCGGACGCCACGTCGGAGAATCTGCCCCTCGTTCGCGGTTCGCAGAAGTTCCTCGATAAAGCCTTCAACTGCGGTAAGCCGGGCCAGAAGCTGGTCGCGAGTGTCGGGGGCGATGTCTTCATCAGGGAAGTCGATGTGCGCCTCGATGTGAGCCAGCACTCGCATGAGATCGTCGCGCAGGGTCTCGATGCGGCGGGAGAGTTTGCCTGCCAATTGTTCGTTCGCTGCGGCAAGCGCCAGTTCGGTCCGTGCATGGATCAAGTCCGCAACCGCCTCGGCTTGTGCCAGATCAATACGGCCGTTGAGAAACGCACGCCGCGTGAACTCTCCGGGCTCGGCAAGCCGCGCACCACTCCCGAGAATCGCATCGAGCACCAGTTTCGCGGGCAGCAGTCCGCCGTGGCAGGAAATTTCCACCATGTTCTCGCGCGTGAAAGTTCGTGGAGCCCGCAACACGGCAAGCATGACTTCATCCACGACCGAGCCGTTCCGAACAATCCGCCCATAATGGATCGTGTGGGTCGGCGCGGCGGAAGGAGTGAGTGAGGATTTGCCAACAGGCTGGAAGATGCGTTCGGCAACAGCCAGCGCTTCCGCGCCGGACAATCGCACCACCGCAAGCCCGCTTTCGCCAAGGGGTGTCGAGATGGCTGCAATGGTGTCGTCGAGCATGGTGCCGGGCTATGGCTTGTGATCAATGGCAGGCTCCGCGACGGTTCTCCGCCTCGCGTCCGAGGAGCCAAAGGCGCGCCTTCTCGTAACTCTTTTTGTGCAGGTAATGAAGCAAACTTGGATCGGCGCCGGTCGGCAGAGCGGCAGTCAATTGATCGATTTGAGCAAAGAGTGGAAGGAGGTTTGGCTTCGGATGGGCGGTGGCCATGGACTTGACCGAAACGTCCAGTTGGGTCAGTGCGTCGAGAATTTGTTGTTCCACGTTCGTCATGCGACAGGGATAGCTCAGGCCCAACCAGAAACCAAGCGCTCACGCAGCGCGCCGCCGGGTGACCAGCGGCACGACCCGGCTCGCTGCCCGGCGCGTCACGAAACTGTAACCTCTGGCGGTTGGACGATGTCTTGAATGCGTAACCCATGTGTTGAGAGTTGCGCCTGTGGCGCTCTTTCCCGGCACTTCACGCAGTAAATCGAAAGGCAAGTCAATGCAGCGCATTCTAAAATCAGCCATACCCGCAGTGGTAGGCATCGCACTCCTCATAGGCATCGCGGCGAACGCACAGGACAAGAAGGTTGATCCCACCGGCACTTGGACCTGGAGCACTCCCGGACGTGATGGTGGTGAACCCCGCAAGAGCACGCTCAAGCTGAAACTTGAAGGTGACAAAGTGACCGGAATGCTCTCCTCTCCCGGACGCGGCGGTGGTGCCGCCCGTGAATCAGCCATCGAGGAGGCCAAGCTGGCTGGCGAGGAGCTTACTTTCAAAGTGACCCGTGAGTTTCAGGGCAATAAATTCGTGGCAAAGTACAACGGCAAGATCAGCGGCGACACCATCAAGGGAAAGATCGAGACCGAACGCGATGGCCAGGCTCAATCCCGTGATTGGACCGCCACCCGCGAAGTGGTGAAGGCAAAGGAGTAACGTCGATTTCAGGAGGGCGCGCTGGCTCCGGTCACGGAACAGCGCGCCCTGTTTTTAGGTTACAGACAGTTTTGAAAGGAAAGTTCAATACATTCAGTGCTGCCAGATCGTCCCCAGTTGCATTCATGACCACCCCACAACCAGTTCTCCAGCCCATGTCACCGATTTCAAAATTCGCTCTCATCGCCTTCCTGTTGGTCGGTGCGATCATGGGCGTCTGCCATGCCGCAACCGCACGAGTGGTGGTCAACGAAATCCTCTATCACGCGCCGAACGATCTGGACGATCTTCAATACATCGAACTGTTCAATGCGGGCGATCAGGCGGTTGATCTGAGCGGCTGGACTTTCAGCAAGGGAATCAAGTTCAAGTTTGTCGGCGGCACACGCATCGAGGCCGGTGGATTTCTGGTTCTCTGCCGCAATGCGGACCGCTTCAAGGAGTTTTACACCGCGCCTATCGGGGGCGTGTTCGATTCAACTTTGAGCCACAAGGGCGAGCGCATTGAACTCACTGACGCTTCCCAGAAGGTGGTGGACACGGTGAAGTATCAGGACAGTTCGCCGTGGCCGACGGGAGCGGACGGTCACTCCGGCTCGCTCGAGCGCATCAACCCCACCGCAGGCAGCGACGACGCGTCGAATTGGGCCTCGTCGCCATTGGCTGAAAAGCGCGACAAACCCACAGGCACGCCTGGGAAGGCAAACACCTGTTTCTCGGCGGAATTTCCACCTGTCATCGCCAGCGTGAAGTTTACTCCGGAGCATCCTTCACCAGGGCAGTCCATTGCTGTCCAAGCCGAGATGGCTGCCGCAAATCCGGTGCGGGATGCGAATCTTCTCTACCGTGTGGCAGGCCCGGGATTTGAGAAGCCCGAGATCAGTATGGCGATGTCGAAGATTTCAGAAGGACGATACTCAGCGATGATTCCAGGTCAGACGAACGGCCAGTTGATCCGCTTCCGGATTCAGGCGACCGGCGCGACCGGCGCGAAGAGATTTTTCCCTGCGGAGACGGAACCCCGCCCGGCCTTGTCCAGCTATGTGCATGATCCGGTCGAGCCCGGAAAAATCCCATTCGGCTGGATCATTCACACGTCTGAATCGGAGTTTAAGTCCGCGCAACAACGGGCAAATTCGCCCGGCTTTGGTGGCTTCGGCGGCTTTGGCGGTGGCAGGGGTGGGCCGCAGGGGTTCGGTGGGCCGGCTGCGATCGATCCTGAAGAGCAGGCCAGGTCAAAAGCGCGAACAACCCTGGAGCGCGGCTTGGATCTCTCGATGACCTGGTTCGAGTTGACGGTCAAGGCGGAAGCCGACTCTGCCTTCATTTCGAGGCTCAAACCACTCATGGTCACAAAGCTCGCCGAGCGCAACAAATTGATCCAGGACTTCCTTGCTGGCGGAAAAATCGATGAGAAACTCATAACGCTGCCTGATGTGATGAAGCAGTTTCTTTCCGGTATCGATGAGGCGGCGCGACCTCTTCTCCCCGCAGGGCAGCAGAAAGCTTTCGCGGCGGCCTTTGACAGGCAAGCCGGGGATTCCCCAAATGGACGGATCGGGCGCATGATCAGCACTCGAGTCGATCTCGAAGGGGTCTGGCATGCGTTGAACTTCAACGCCGACTTTGACGAAACACGGCTTAGTGAAGTGCGGAAGAGCCTTCGACAGCTCGATGAACAACGGCAGGCACTCATTGCCGAGGGCGCGAGCGGCAAGGGGCAGGATGATCGATTTCGCGATCTTCGCGATCGCGCTGAGACTCTCGGCGACAAGATGGTGTCCACCCTCAAGCCGCTGTTGACGACGTCGCAAGAGAAGGCCTTTGACGCTTGGCGCAGTGGGCCGCGTGAGAGCGTAGTCGGGTTTAGACCTGCCTCAGTCATCGCCGATGCTGGAGGGCGAGGTTTTGGTGGAGCGCCTGGTGGCTTCGAAGGGCGCGGCGGCTTTGGTTTCGGAGGTCGTGGTCGAGGCGGGCGCACGCCTGCCGAGACAGCATCAAGTCAGTCAGCGTTCGTTTACTTCGATCCCGTCACCCAAAAGATGGACCTGTTTGACTTCGTCCAGATTGCGCCACGCAAGGGTGGACAAAAAGTGCATTTCCATGGCGACAAGCCGCTCAATGGCATGACGACCGTCAACCTGATCAATGAAGGCGAGACGGCTGTCCTGGTGGAGCCGTTGGCCTATGAAGTGTATCGCAGGGTCGGAATGGCCACCGAGCAGAGTTATCATATTCGCTTGTGGCAAAGCGGGCAGCCAGCCGGCTTCACTCTGCTCGTCGAGCAACCGAACCGCGCCTTTCTTCGCAGAAACAAGATCCAGGACGACGGCAATCTCTACAAGATCCTCTGGTATGAGAGCGGCGTGGTGGGGCAGCACGAGAAGAAGACTCGTATCCGTGAAGGTCATGAGGATGTCGTGTCATTGATTGAAGCGCTCAACAAAACGTCCCGTCCGGAGCAGGCGGCGGAGCAATGGGAAATCATTCGCAAAAATTTCGACGTGGAACAGGTGGCAGATTACTTCGCGGTCAACACCGTGCTCTCGCATTGGGACGGCTTCTTCAACAACTACTTCACCTACCACGACACGAAGGGCACCGGGAAATGGACGATGTATCCGTGGGATCAGGATAACACCTGGGGTATCGGCCGTGGACAGGGCCAGGTGTTCTTCAACATGGCCATCACTTTCGGGATGAATGGGGACGTGCCACCGGGGCGTGCGCCGGGTGCGGGCCAGGAGCGTGGGTTCGGGTTCGGCGGAGGTGGGGGAGGCGGTTCATGGCGCCAGCCTGGCTGGTTCTCCGGACCTCTACTGGCGAACCCGCAATTCAGAAAAATCTTCCTTACGCGCACACGCGAGATCCTGGAGAAGACCTACACTGAGGAAGTTATCCTTCCGATCATTGCCGACATGGGCGAGAAGCTGATGCCTGAAGTGAAGCTTCGGGCGGAATTGCTCAAGGCAGATCCCGAGCGGGCCCGGCAAAACCTGGAACGTCATCTCCAGAGTCTGCGCGAGCATCTCCGGAAACGGCGCGAGTTTCTCCTGGCGCAAGATGAGATCAAGCAAGTCGCCGGTGCGGTTAAGCGTTGAGAGGGCTTGTTGAAGTTCTGTCTGGGCGACACGCCCGAAACCCGGACGGCCGGGTTGTGAAGCGTTCCGCGATAACCGGGTTGCCGGCACCGAACGATCCCACCAGCGCTCGCCATCTCACCACGCACATTTCGATTCTGGGGCAGTGTCGCGGTAGGGACGCCGGTTGCCCGGCGCCCCCCGCACAGATCCCGGCGGGCGGTTTTCCCGCACCGGGCTCTTCAGATCAACTCGCTCTCGCATGGGCCAGAGGGGACTTCGGGGGGAACAGGAATCCCATGATTCG
>SXGR01453763.1_pt1 | contig 22609 bp, 20 predicted proteins | sample 3174711 | NCBI WGS metagenome assembly SXGR01 (sample SAMN11356860, study PRJNA531348) | freshwater metagenome | isolation source: freshwater sample F1-60 | place: China: Fuxian Lake, Yuxi | collected 2017-12-25 | reverse complement strand
GATTTGAGAATCGTTTGAAAACGCAGCGCACGATCGGCGTTGAGAAGATTTTGGCAAATGAGGGGTATTGGTGTCGTTCTGCGCCTACTGGCTTCGTAAACGATCGTGACATTAGAGGAAAACCAATACTGAAGCAGGGCGATCCTGTGCGATGGAATCTCATCCAGCAGGGGTTCCGTATGCAGTTGAGTGGCCTCTATACGATCACAGAGGTCGTTACGGAAATGCGTCGGAAGGGTCTGACCTCACGCACTGGCAAGCTCGTCTATCCGCAGCACTGGACGAAGATGCTCCGTAGTCCTGTCTACGGAGGTTGGATACGCGAGGTGTGGACGGAAGGGAAGTTGGTGGAAGCAAAGTTCGACGGCGTGATCTCACGTTCCGAATGGTGCGAGTTGCAGGACATTCTCGATGGGCGTAAAAAGCATCCTATGGCGACTGTTCGCAAGAAGCACAATCCCGACTTTCCATTGCGGCAGTTCATGCTCTGTCCGTACTGCGCAAAGCGAGTGCGCGGTTCTCCTGCCAAGAGCGAAACAGGTCGCATCTACAGATACTACTTCTGTAGGGACAAGGCCTGTCGTTTCAATGTGCAAACGAAGGAAGTGCATGCCTTGTTTGAGGAATACCTTGAGAAGATAAGGCCAACGCCTGAACTTATAAGCCTCTTCAAGGAAGTCGTCTTGCACCGTTGGGCGAAGACCTATGACACGCTGAATCAAGAGACGCAGGGTAAGCAGAAAGAAGTCACTCAGCTTGAGGAACGGAAGCGCAAACTTGTACGGCTCATAGAAGACTCCGCCGATGATGTGGATTTACTTGCTGAGCTGCGCCGTGAGTTCAAGGAGGTCAGTAACCGCCATACAATGCTCACTACGGAACGAAACGCGACAGAACAGAACACAATCGACGCTCAGGTGGTCGTGGACTACTGTTGTCACTTCCTCGAACACGCTCACAAACTCTGGCAGGAAGCCTCTGTGGAAGACAAATCACGACTGCAATCACTGATCTTCCCCGAAGGAGTGTCGTATGACGCTCTCACTGGTAAGCAAACTCCAAAATTGTCGCCAGTGTATGCGGCAATGGAGGGATTGAAGAAGGGTGATACTACTTTGGCAGCCCCAGGGAGAATTGAACTCCCGTTAACGGATTGAAAACCCGCTGTCCTAACCATTAGACGATGGGGCCACAGTCTTGCATTATTCTACATTCACCACTCCATATTCTCAATGTACGCGTCTGTCTATTGTGAATTTTCTCGTGTTCTTCGACAATGGCATCCGCTATGTCTCTCTCTAGCTTCGCCCTCGTCCTCAGTGTCTTCTTCTACGTCTTCGGTTTTCCCCTGGTCTTCTGCGATGAGAACTATGCCGTCTGGCGGAAAAAAATTTTAAAGGACGGCAATATGGTGCGCATCATCGGTATGGCGTTCACGATGGTCGCCGCCGTGACGCTTCGGCAGCAGTGGAAGCTGACGTACGACGGCGAAGGTCTGGTTGTTTTGTTCGCGTGGGCCACGCTCCTCAAGAGCATCTTCATGGCATGGTGGCCGAAGTACTACGAGGGCATCCGTTCGTATGTCGAAGACGAGTACCTCGCCATACCGGCCGTGAGTGTGATTGCGGGGTTCTTCATGGTTCTGCTCGGTGCGATTTTTCTGTACTTCGGGATCCTCCTTCCGCAGTGATGGAGACACTATCCCTGATCGGCGCGACTTTCCTTCTGATCCTGCTTGTCGTTCTCTTCGTGCTTCTTATTATCAGTACGTCGGTGCAGGCACTGTGGATGGTGCCGTTCGTGCCGACACCGAAAGCCATCATCGACGGAATGATCGATATTGCGGATCTGAAGCCAGGGCAGATCGTCTACGATCTCGGTGCGGGAGACGGACGTGTGCTCTTCGCTGCAGAGAAGCGTCAACCGACGATACGGGGGATCGGGTACGAGGGAGCGATCGGCGTTTGGCTTTTGGCGAAACTCCGCATTGCAATGAGGGGAAGCAAGGTGACGATGCGTCGTGAGGATTTTATGAAGAATGTGGATTTCTCCGATGCCGATGTCATTTTCACCTATCTCTCGATTGCGAGCATGAAGAAATTGAAACCGAAATTCGATGCGCAGCTCAAAGACGGCGCGCGTGTTGTGACGCATGCGTTTCGCGTACCGAACATGGTGCCGGAACAGGAACGGATGGTGACGATGCCGTTCGGGAGAGGGAGCCACGTCTACTCGTATGTTTGGCGCAAGTAGTCTTTAGAATTGGACAACGGCAAACGGCAGGAATGATGCGATCTGCGCAATCCAGATGATCCCTTGCAGCAATGCCCAATCGAGGTATCCGATCAGAAGTCCCAATGGTAACCAGAGCATGCCGAGTATCGTTGCGGCGAAGCCGATGAGCATTGCAAGCGGAAGCAGGGGGGCGACGAGGAGATTCGTGACGGGTGCGATCAGCGAAATTTGCTTGAAGAGGATCATCGTGAGCGGAAGTGTTGCGATTTGTGCCGCCAGCGTTGCGGTGAGAGACTCTCTCAGCGCGAGAGTTTCGGGAACAAATTTCAGAAGTCTCTTTAGTGGTGCCGAGAGCTCAGCGATGCCGATGACTGCGAGGAAACTCAGCTGGAAGCCTGCGTCGTACCAGAGGTAGAGGGGGTTCCAGAGGAGCATGAAGAACGCCGTCCACAGAATCGAGAGTCGTACTGTTGTTTGCCTCCCCGTTTGCAGTGCAAGGAGACCGAGAATACCCATGATGCTGGCACGAACGACCGATGCGCTTGCACCGACGAAGATCGCGAAGAGCACGATCGCAGCCACCAGAAAAAGGAAACGTTTCCTGAGCGGCAGCCAGAAGAGCAGTCCCGAGAGCAGCGTCAGAATGATCGTCACGTTGTAGCCTGAAATTGCGATGATGTGCGTGATGCCGGCAGTGCGAAAATCCTCGGTCAGGTGCTTCGGGATGCCGCGACGGGAGCCCGTGAGCAGCCCTGCAAGGAGTGATGCATGCGGTTCTGGGAAGATGCGGTTGATCTGATATTCGAAGCCTTCACGCAGTGCAAAGAGACTTCGGAAAAAATCATCAGCGATGGAGAGCGATGTTTCCAGGGCCTTTGCTTCCTCGATGTGCGCTCGTTGCATCAGTGCATAGATCCCTCGGACACTCAGGTATTTGTCGTAGGCGAAATCTTCGATCGTTCCGGGTTTCGTCAGTGTCCCGCGGACAGTCACTGCGGTTCCATATGCATACTCGGGCCATCCCCCCATGTCGTTGACGAGGACTTTTCCGCTCACGGGAATTTTTTTGCCGTTTTCAAGTGTGATCGAATCTGCTCGCACGACGTACTTCGTAACGGTCGGTCGTACGTCAGGAGCGTCGACGATTTTGCCGTGCACGGTTACGACCGTATCATTTGCGTAGAAATCAATGTCTGAAGTCGTCGAAATATGCCTGTATCCTCCGAAGTAATGCTGAGCCGTGAGAAGTGCAAAAAATATCCCCAAAAAGCCATAGCTAAGATTCGATGCTTTCATGGCGATGCGCGGATCTCCGTCAGTGCTTTGTCGAGAGCAATCCATTCATCGATCGACAGTGTCTGAGGCCTGCGCGTCGGTTCGATTCCGACCTGCGTCATGGCTTCTCTGCCGCTCGGCATTTCGCCCACGGTATTCCTGAGCATTTTACGACGCTTGCTGAATGCCAGCTTCGAAAGCTTCAGAATTCGCTGTATAGCTTCTGGGTCGGCTTTCGGCTCAGGAAAGCACTCGATATGGATGACGGCGGAATCGACCTTTGGAGGTGGCAGGAAACACGACGGAGGAACGAGGCGGATCAGAGAGGGTGTACCGAACAGGCGTACCAAGATCGTGAGGATGCTGTCACTCTCAATTGAGCAGATGTTCTCTGCGACCTCGCGTTGGATGAGCAGCGTCAGGGACTTCGGTCTTTGTGACGATTCAAGCAGCGCGTGCGTGAGCAGAGGGGACGTGATGTGGTAGGGGATATTGGCGACGATCTTGTATGCCTCAGTCGGCATCAGTGTTTGCAATGCATTTCCTTCGACGATCGTCAGGTTTTTTGCAAGTTCGGCCTGTTCGTTCATCGTAAAAATCCTGAGGAGCGGGATCATGCGAGGGTCGATCTCGACTGCGGTGACGTGTCCGGCACGACTGAGAAGCTCGCGAGTGAGGATGCCGATACCGGGACCGATTTCGACAACTGCATCGTTCTTCTGAATATCGGCAACCGTCACGATGTCTTCCAGCACCGACTCGTCAGTCAGGAAGTGCTGACCTTTATTCGTGTCGAGCCAGATGCCGTTTTTATGCAGAAATTGGCGGATTTCATCAGCAAGCATGCCTGTACAGTATGCCTGCTTTCTGGCAGCATTGCTTCCTGTGAGATTGCTTCTGCCACTGATCATCATCGGGGCGATCCTCGGGTCGCAAATTGCATTTGCCGCAGGGGGGCAGTCGGCTTCTTTGCGTCCGTGTGTTTCGCGCGGACAGGAGCGCAGGGCGACACGCATGATTCGTGCGCATCGGACTCCTCGTTGTCAGCCGAATGTCGGCGCGAGTTCTCTCTCGTCGAGTCGTTCGTCATTTGCGTCATCAGTTTCTTCTTCGAAGTCTTCAGCATCGAAGATCGATCCTCTCTCCGACAGCGAGATCCGTTCGCAGTTTTTGCTCCTTGGAGAAGTCGGGCCGGTTCTCGGTGCCGCATCGATTTTCCTCGAGCAGGAGCCGCTGCAGGTGACATCGATTTCCGTCAATCTCACGCAGCAAGTGGCAACGGTCGATGCGATGCTCGTGTACGACGATCAGCGCCGATTTCTCGGAACGGCTCTCCTCGATCCTTCGACGTCGACGAATCGTTCGTACAAGGTGACGCTTGCTTCGGATGCGTTCACGGTTGGCAAGCGCGAAGAGAGGACGGTGTATGTTCGACCGAGGTTGACGCAGAAGGATAAGGGAGGACAGAGCAATCAGATCGTGCAGATCAGCTCGGTGAGCGTGAAAGGAAACGGAGTCTGGAGCAGCCAGCAGTACACGAAGGTCTCGTCGGAGAGCTCTCGATTTCCGGTGTTTATGACGGCAAGATCGATGATCACGTCCGTGAAGCGCATGGGAGAAGCTACCACCTCGCTCCTCACGGGAACGCAGCGCAACCTCGGTGTCTTTGAATTTTCAGGAAGGAAGTCCGATTCCAGCGCGCATATCGATCTCACACGTCTTACTTTCGACATCGGACAGACGGGAGGAGTAAGCCTCTCGAATGTCAGTCTCGGGGTGGTAGGAATCAATGAAAAATTTTCGTGCACGACGGGTGTTTCGCAGATTATTTGCTCTGCCATTCCCGATTTCTATGGATCATTGACGGACGCTCCGCGCCAACTGACGGTGTACGGCGATATCGCTGCATCAGACGAGCTGCATGCGTCCTTGCGTCTTACACTCAACAGTGCCGGTGATACGGATACGGACGGTGCGATTTCGTGGAGTGACGGATCGACAAGTTTTGGATGGGTGAGTGTGTCAGAGCCACTGGCGGATGGGACGCACTTCAAGTACTGATTGCACCAGCGTTCTTCCGATGTCCGCTCTCGTCATGCCGATGTGCCTGATGATGTCGGAAACTGCGGCGGTGGAAATGTCTTCGCCGTTCTCTGCCATCCATTCCTTTTCCGCACCCATTGTACTTCCGGTTGCTTCCGGAATGACAATGGATTGGTAACCTAATTTCTGTCCTCCTCTTGCCGTTCTTATGATGCAGTCATTGAGCATGACCCCGGAGACGAGGAGATTTTGCAGCTGATCACCTTTCTTCTCCTTCAGACCTGAGAGAAAATCACCTTCTTTAAATGCATTTCTACTGTTCTTCCCGTACATCCATTCACCGACGTTCGGGAAGCAGTCACTGACGATGTGTTCGGAGCTCCAAATGTTTTTCGTATCTCCATTTGTGTCCTTGAATACGAAAGGATCAATGTTTTCGTCATACTTAAACGGTCCGATGTGCTTCGGAAGTCTTGTGGAGTAAAAGATATGAATGATGGGCATGCGCACTGCTCGAGCGACTGTTGTAAGAATGCCGATAGACTCTACGATTCTCATCCAATGATGAGTCGAGAATTTCCAACTTTCTCCATCTTGCATATCCACAACAAGCAGGGCCGTATTCTCAGGGGTCAGATTTTCCATGAAAGATACTATAAATTCTTTCTAATTTTTGTCAATGGTCTGCGGTGCTCTTTGGCAGATGTTTAGGCTTCGGCTGTCGCCAAAATCCGGATCGGCGCAATGCCGATTGCAAGCCTCTTCGTCTGTCCTGAATCGAATCGCACTTCGATAATGTCTCCACTCCGACCGAGCACCAGTCCTTCACCGAGCGTCTTGTGGCCGATGCGCATGCCCGCACTTAGTTCTTCTTCGACGTGTTCGAGGAAATCTTCATTGTCCTCCGAATCCTGATTGAAATCATTCCGTTGGATGAACGGTTGCACCGTACTCTTGCGATAGTTTTCACTCGGCCTTGTCGGCGTCGATGCCTGCAGCCACCCGAATTTACTTCCAAGCATATCGCTCTTCACGTCGAGCACCGACTGAGGGATGTCATCGAGGAATCTGCTTCGCGCATTGCTTTGCGTCGATCCCCACAGCATACGACTGGTTGCATGTGTGAGTGAGAGAAAGTCTTTGGCGCGGGTCATGCCGACGTAGAGGAGTCTTCGCTCCTCTTCGAGCTGGCTGCGATCGAGCTGCGATGCGCTGTGCGGCAGAATTCCCTCCTCGCAGCCGACGATCGTGACCGAGCTGAATTCGAGACCCTTACAGAGGTGTAGCGTCATCAGCGTCAGGGCATCGGTCGTTTGGTCATTTAATTTATCCACTTCCGAGACAAGTGCGACTTCTTCGAGGAAGCTCATGAGGGACTCCTGCGGAGGCAGATGGTCGTACTTCTTTGTTACTGAAAGAAGCTCCAGAATATTTTCCCAACGTGTCTCACCTTCTTCTGTTTGGTCTCGCACCCATTTCTCGAGTCCGGTGCTTACGATCACTCGTTCGGCAATCGAACTGACCACTGCGGTTTCTGAAAGCGATTTCAGTCCCTGCAGTAAATCGACGAAAGCACTGATCCTCTTCTTCACGCCGTCATTCAGCGCATCGACCATCTCGATGTGCTTCATCGCATCGTAGAGGCTGATGTTCCGAAGATTGCAGAAATTTTGCAAATGTCCGAGTGTCGTGTCTCCGATTTTCCGCGAAGGGACATTGATGATCCGAAGCAGCGAGAGTGTGTCATTGGGGTTCAGAATTGCGTACAGGTACGCGAGTACGTCCTTTACCTCTCGGCGCGCGTAGAATTTCATACCGCCGAGGATGCGGTAGGGGATACCGGCTCGGAGGCAAGCTTCTTCAAACTGTCTCGATTGTGCGTTCGTACGATAGAGGATCACTTGGTCCTTGAGTGCGGTTCCGGTTTTCTTTCTTTCAAGCACGCCCCTGATCACTTCTTCCGCTTCGCGCCTTTCATCCATTACTTCTTCCAGTTTCACTTTCGCACCGTCTTTCCGATCCGTCCACATTTTCTTCTCGGGGCGGTTTGGATTTGCCGCAATCACGCCGTCCGCTGCGTCCAGTACCTGTTGAGTCGAACGATAATTTCGTTCGAGTTTGATGCTGACGGCATCGTGGTATTCGTTTCTGAATTCCAAAATATTTCTGATATCCGCACCGCGGAACGCGTAGATCGACTGATCGGGATCGCCGATGACGCAGAGGTTCCGGTCGCGCTTACTGAGCAGGCTGATCAGCTGGTACTGCACATGGTTCGTATCCTGATACTCGTCGACGTGAATGAAGCGCCAAGTGTTCTGGTACCTTTCGAGAATCTGCGGGCATTCGGTGAAGAGACGCACGGTCTCGAGAAGCAGGTCATCGAAGTCGAGTGCATTCGCTTCGCGAAGTTTCTTTTGATAATTTCCGTAGATCTCCGCCATGCGTTGATGCGTATACGTCGCAGCAGTGCGTCGTGCCTGATCAACGGAGATTGCTTCGCTCTTGAATCCGCTGATGTGCCCGATGGCGGTTTTCGGCTTCAGTTCTTCGGGCGCAATCTTCATATCTTTCAGTACCGAGAGCATCAGCTTTTCCTGATCGTCCGTATCGTAGATCACGAACGTTTTATTTCGTCCGATTGCTTCGATATCGCGGCGCAGGATGCGAACGCAGATGGAGTGGAAAGTCCCTGACAAAGGCAGCTGTCCACCCGATTTCGTTGGATCGTTGCCGATGGCGATCTGCAGGATTCTTGCGATACGTTCCTTCAGTTCATTCGCTGCTTTATTGGTGAACGTGACGGCGAGGATTTGCCATGCGGGCACACCTTGTGCGATCAGATTTGCGATGCGATGTGTGATCGTGCGTGTTTTCCCAGACCCTGCTCCGGCAAGGATGAGAAGAGGCCCTTTCAGTGTTTCCACTGCTTGTCTTTGCTCTTCATTGAGGCCTGCAAAAATAGGGTCGAGATTGGGGGTCATGAGAGGATACGAGGGTATCACATTTTGTTTGTTCTTTTTTAGCAAAAAAAGAACCAAAAACCTGCCTGTCCTTTGGATGCTGTTTTACAAGACCAGCGCTGCGGCATTATTTTCAGAAGTTCTCTGCTTCGCAAAGACCTCATCAGAAATTTCCACAGTTCGAAGCAACATTTCTCGTATAAAAATTGCCAGTTCATCGGCGGTTAAATCTTCTCCAGGATCTTTTACGGTAACACTCGCACCCAGGATCCCAAATTCCTGTTCAAGAGCAGCGATTTCATCGAGAATGTTGCGAGTGTTATCAGGAGTTAGCATATTTCTATTATTCTTTAGCTTCAGAGAAAAAGTCAATTATTTATAACAACTTCTGCACCATCACTTCCTCCACATTCTGCAAATACTTCTTCCGAATCGCCGCCTTTGGTGAGGTGAGCTGTTGCATCTCCAGATTCTGCTCACTCAGACTGGTTGCGAGTCGCTTGATTTCCGACGGAGCGAGCTGTGAGATCTTCTTCTCTGCTTTCTTTTGTTCAACATCTCCGGCTATCTCCGGATCGATCTGCGAAACACGCTCCAGCGTGACTGCCCCCATCTTCGTCAGAAGTATTTCGTGCGCGTTTCTGTAGCTGATGTGTGCCGCAAGCTCCGCAATCATATTGATGATGTTCTCGCGTTTCTGCGGATCGAGCGTCTCTGCGAGTTCATAGGTTGAAATTCTTCGAAGGGAAGCCAAAATCGGAGCTAGTGCTTCTCGAGAGACGATATAGAAGTAGTACTCATCTTTCGCGTAGATCAGCTTCTTTAGTTCGCCGATGGCTTCCGTCGGAACGACGAGGAAAATATGAGGATAGATTTTCGCGTTCTTCCGAACTTTGTCCGCGGTCTTCTTCACCGCATCGTCGATGTAGGTCTGCAGGCTCTGGGCTTTGCTCGCCTTGGCATCGAAGATCACGTACTGGTCGAGGAATTCGATCAGGAAGTCCGGCTTCAGAGAACCGTCGAAATCGTCCGGTAAATTATTGTTGCTGTAGGACGTGAATTGCAGATGCGGAAGTTTACAGAGGTCGGTGAGGGTGGCGATGACTGCATTCTCATGATCATTCCACAGGCGATCGCGCTCTTCTTCCGCAATTTGTTTCGCCTTCACCTCACTTTCGAGAATTCTTTGGCGCTCTTCTTTCAATGCGCGTTCTGCGGCATCGATCTTCTCGAGTCCCCGTGCATGTTCCTTTTCCTGCTGCTCGCGCTTCATTTCTGTTTTCGTCAGCGCTTTCTGCAGAGCATCCCGTTCTCGTTCAATGCTCTCCAATTTTGCTTTTGTTTGCTCGAGTTCGATGAAGAGGCGCTTGCTCTTCCCCGAGTTCTCGGCGAGTTCTTGCTTCGCATTACTCAGATCTTTTTCAAGCCTTGCGATGTCTTTACTCAAATCTGCCTGTGGCAGAGCGCTTCCAGTCTTTCTAAGCTGCAAAACGATATTTGCAACAATGCCGAGTGCACAGACGATGCCGATGACGATCAGGACGGTGTTCATGTTCCGATAGTATCAGGGTTTACCCTGAGCGTAGTCGAAGGGTGGACGCTTGTCCACTTTCTGAAAATTCCAGAGGGTCAAAAGTGGGCTACTCTTGACATTATTCTCTCCACGAGTACCATTCCCCAGCACTCGCGCTTTTCCGCTAGCGAAGCTTCCGGAGAGGCCCGAAGAATCGTTTTCTGTTGTGCTTCCCCCTCATTTTTATGGCTCTCAAGCGCTCCACGAAGAAGAAGATCATCACGAAGTACCGCACGCACGAGAAGGACACCGGGTCTCCCGAGGTTCAAGTCGGACTGCTTACCAAGAAGGTCGACGAAGTCACCAAGCATTTAAAAGAGCACAAGAAGGACAATTCCGCTCGTCGTGGTTTGCTTGCGAACGTCGCACACAGAAGGAAGCTCCTCACGTACCTCAAGATGAACAAGCCGGAGGCGTACCAGAAAGTCATCGATGCGTTGGACCTGAAGAAATAGGTCTTTTTGCTGGTATTCGTGGGTAAAAAGCAGGTAAACTCTCCTTGCTCTTTCCTCGCACCAATCGATTTTTGTCTGGATTTACAGAGGAGAATCCTCATCAATGAGGAAATTCCTCTGTAAGTCCAACCATTCAAAAATCCACTGGGTGAGGGAAGATCTATTTTCTTCCCCTTCTTCGTATGATGAAAGAATATTCTATGACCCTCGGAGACGAGCAGATGATCATCAGAACAGGACAGCTCGCCACACAAGCGAACTCCTCGGTGATCTGTCAGATGGGCGATACCGTTTCGCTCGGCAACTGTACGATTTCAGCAAAAGCACGAGCCGGAGTCGATTTTCTGCCACTGCAGGTCGTGTATCAGGAAAAATATTACGCTGGCGGCAAGATCGCAGGCAGTCGGTTCCGCAAGCGCGAGGGCAGACCTGGTGATGACTATGTTCTCCTTGCCCGTGTGATCGACCGCGGTCTCCGTCCGATGTTCCCGAAGTATCTCCGAAAAGACATTCAGGTGTTCGCGACCGTGATGTCGTATGATTTCGAGCATGCCCATGACATTGTTTCCGCGAATGCCGCAAACCTCTGCTGTTCGCTTTCAGACTGTCCCTTCGAGGGTCCTCTGGGTACCGTGCGAGTCGGTTTGATCGGTGGTGAATTGGTCTTGAATCCTTCCGTGGAAGCGAGGGCGAAGTCCGATCTCGATATGTTTGTGACAGCTTCGCTTGAGCGCGTGGTGATGATCGAAGCCGGAGCTAACCAAGTCTTGGAAGAAGATATTCTTCGTGCGATTGATTTCGGCAAGAAGTGGGCGCAGAAAATCGCCAAGTTTTTCGAGGGAATCCAGAAGGAGATCGGCAAGAAGAAGTTCGAGGTCGAGATTCCTTTTGCTCCGAACGATGAAGACATGAAATTTTTGAAGGACTGGACTCTGCCGATCATCACGAAAGCGATCAAGGATCCCCTTGGAAAGCTCGAGCGCCGTGCAATCTTCAATGATTTGATGGCAACTGCCGCAGAGAAATTGGAAGAGAAAAAAGGTCCAGCCGGCGAAGATGAGTATCGTATCAATCTCTATGCAGGCGCATCCGCTGCGGTCGATACGATCATCAAGAAGGAGATGCGTCGCCTCGTTCTGGAAGAAGGCATCCGTATGAGCAATCGAAAGATCGACGAGATCCGTCAGATCTCGGCCATCGTGGACATTCTACCCAAGCGCGTTCACGGTTCCGCTCTCTTCCAGCGCGGAGAGACGCAGGGCCTCGTGACATGCACACTTGGATCCCCTGGCAGCAAGCAGCTCGTGGAAGGTATGGAGGGGGAGCACGAACTTCGATACATGCACCACTACAATTTCCCGCCGTTCTCCGTCGGAGAAACCAGCAATCGTCTCTTCGTCGGCAACCGTGAGATCGGTCACGGCAATCTCGCGCAGCGCGGACTCGAGCCGGTACTCCCGCCTGTCGAAACATTTCCGTACACGATTCGCACCGTTACTGAAATTCTTGAAAGCAATGGATCTAGTTCCATGGCTGCAACCTGCGGATCGACCCTCGCTCTTATGGCTGCAGGAGTACCTATCAGTGCACCTGTGTCCGGCATCGCACTTGGGCTTATCTCCGATGAATCGAAGAACAAGTACGTCATCCTCTCCGATCTCCAGGACGAAGAAGATTTCGGAGGCGACATGGACTTCAAGCTTGCGGGTACTGCCAAAGGCGTGACTGCGATTCAGATGGACATCAAGATCAAAGGACTTCCGGATTCCGTGTTCAAGGAGGCACTCGACAGGTCGAAGACAGGAAGAGCGGTGATTTTGAAAGTCATGCTTGCGTCAATCGCAGAGCCGAGAAAAGAACTCTCGCCGTACGCACCGCGCATCGAGACGATTCACATCAATCCCGAGGACATCCGCCTCGTTATTGGCAAGGGTGGAGAGATGATCCAGAAGATCACGAAAGAACTCGGTGTCGAGATCGACATCGAAGACAGCGGTATGGTGTTCGTCACGGCTCCGAACGGCGATATCATGCAGAAGGCCAAGGAGTGGATTCTTGGCATCGTCGAGAAGCCGGAGGTCGGCAAAATCTACGACGCGAAGATTACGCGCATCATCGACGGCGTTGGTGCCATCGCGGAATTCGGTCGAGGCAAGGATGGTATGGTTCATATTTCCGAGCTTGCATGGTCCCGAACGGAAAAGGTCGAAGATGTCGTGAAAGTCGGTCAGGAACTGAAGGTGAAGTGCGTCGAATTCGACGCCGCAGAAGGCAAGACACGTCTTTCACTAAAGCAGATGACTGCACCGCCTGCCGGCTGGGTCGCTCCGCCGCCTCGTCCGAGTTTCGGAGGAGGGAGGGGAGGATTCAGAGGACCACCACGAAGATAGAATTATGAATCTGGAATTATGAATTAAGAAACTTTGCAATACTTATTGCAGGGGTCCTTAATTCATAATTCGTAATTCTTAATTCCCTTTTGAAGTAGGAGTTGCAGGAGGTGTCACAGGTGCTGGCGCAACCGGTACAGACTTTTCCTCTTTTGGTTTCACCGTGCTGTCTGTTTTATAAAATCCGCTTCCCTTGAAATGCACCATCGGCGGAGTGATGAGACGCTTGGTTGTTCCTTTGCAAGCGGGACAAGCCGGAGATTCCTTCGTGCCGAAGGGCAACGATTTTAGAAATTGCTTGCTGCAGCTCTGACAACGGAATTCGTAGTTCGGCATACGGCAGGATTGTACACGTTTATCCTACGATATTTCTGATGAACTTCGGCGGTTTTCCGACAATCGTTTTTATGCCCCAATACGCCGCGACAAGTCCGATTGCTGGTCCTGCAAGCGTGCCGAGAAAGTTTGCAACAGAGCTGACACCTGCATTCGCAATCGATGCCGCAGTGTGCGGTGCGGCACTCACGGCATTGTGTGCGGCCAGAGTTTCAAATGGCATATAAATATTATACCATAGAATTATATATTTGCAATATTCTGTACTTACACTGCGAGGGTACGAGCAATGGAATGACGCACTTTATTCTGGTGACCGAACGCTCCGGAGCCGATATCGAGTACGGGATCGATAAAGACAACGTCGATGCCATCGAATCCGGCTTTAACCAGATTTCCTGCAGCACGAATCGGATGAAGGGTGACAAGATTTCTTGCAGCTGCAAACAGGTTTTTTCCCGCGGAGCGAACATCTCTCGAGATATATCTCAGTCCGCCTTCGCCGAGCGGTTCCGCCTGTTCGCTGCTGAATTCTCCCGCGATTGCGTTTCCTATTTTTGCGATGCCGACTGCAGGTGCCATGATGACGGATCCCGCCAAAGCGAGAGGATCGTCTGCGCGTACATGGAAATCTCCTATATCGCGCCCAAGCTGTCCAATGTCACCCTTTGCGATGAGTCTCATTTCTTTCGCCGACCATGGAACCGTTCTATTCACCTTGGATCCATTATACAACTTTCCGGACGCAAGCAAGGAAAAACTCTTATATTTTCACACATCGATTCACCTGTTCCCTCCGCAGATGTATGCCATTCTTTCGAGCATGTCCCCGATCGGCTTCCTTCGGATTTTTTTGCAGTGCTTCTGGTACACTTTCCTTATGCTCGATAAGGCTTACGATCCGAAGGCAGTGGAAGACAGAATCTATGCGATGTGGGAGGAGAGCGGTGCGTTCAAACCGGAATCTTGTCCCAAGGATGGCGAACCCTTCACGATAAGCATGCCTCCGCCGAATGCGACGGGGCAGCTGCACCTTGGACATGCCGTGATGCTTGCGCTGGAAGATATCTTCATCCGCTACGCGCGTATGCAGGGCAAGCGTGCACTGTGGGTGCCCGGCACCGATCATGCGGCGATCGCGACGGAGAACGTTGTGATCAAGCTTCTGAAGGAGCAGGGAATGAAAGATCCTCGAAAGGAACTGGGGCGGGAGAAACTCATCGGAAAAATCGCCGAGTTCGTGGAGAAGAGCAAAGCGACGATCCGATCGCAGGTACGCAAGATGGGGAGCAGCTGCGATTGGTCACGCGAGCGGTACACGTTCGAGCCATCCCTCAATCGCTGCGTGAACGAGGTTTTCTGCAAGATGAAGAACGACGAACTCATCTATCGCGGTCACAGGATCGTGAACTGGGACCCGAAACTCCAGACGACGGTCTCGGATGATGAAGTCGTCTATCAAGAGGAGAAAGGAGTGTTCTTCACGTTTCAGTATGGGCCGTTTCAGATCAGTACTGCGCGTCCGGAGACGAAGTTCGGCGACAAGTACGTCGTGATGCATCCGAAGGACGCTCGGTATAAGAAATACAAGCATGGCGAAACGTTTGAGGCGGAGTGGATCAACGGTCCGGTACGTGCGACAGTGATCAAAGACGAGTCGGTCGATATGGAATTCGGGACGGGAGTGATGACGATTACGCCGTGGCATGACAAAATCGACTTCGAAATCGCAGAGAGGCACGGGCTTGAAAAAGAGCAGATCATCGGGTTTGACGGGCGACTTTTGGAGATTGCAGGGGAGTTTTCCGGCATGACGATTGAAAAGGCTCGTCCTCTGATTGCTGAGAAATTGAAAGCGAAAGGCTTACTCGTGAAGATCGATGAGAACTACGTTCATAACAAAGCCGTCAGTCAGCGCGGAGGGGGTGCGATCGAGCCGCAGATAAAATTGCAGTGGTTTATCGATGTGAATAAAGAGGTCGTTGACTGGCATCCGAAAGGCACTCAGAAGAAACAGAGGATGAGCTTGAAGCAGATCATGCATTCAGTCGTGCATCACGGGGATATTGCGATCATTCCCGATCGTTTCGAGAAAACGTACTTCCATTGGATCGATAACCTTAGAGACTGGTGCATCAGTCGGCAGATATGGTGGGGACATCGGGTGCCTGTCTGGTACAAAGGAGACGAAGTGCATGTCGGAGCACAGGAGCCGAAGGGTGAAGGTTGGAAGCAGGACGACGATACCCTCGACACGTGGTTCAGCTCCGCTCTTTGGACGTGGTCGACGCTCGTTGATCCTGAAAAGGCGAAAGATATGAATTTGTCTCTTGAAGACATCCTGAAGCAGAGTCCGGATTTCCAACATTTCCATCCGAACGCCGTGATGGAAACGGGATACGATATCCTATTCTTCTGGGTTGCACGCATGATCCTGATGACGACGTACGCGACGGGGCAAATTCCCTTCAAGACGGTCTATTTGCACGGCTTAATCCGCACGCGTGACGGAAGGAAGATGAGCAAGTCCGATCCGGAGACGATGATCGATCCTCTGGATATGATTTCAAAATACGGTGCTGATGCGCTTCGCTTAAGCATGATCGTCGGACAGAGCCCGGGAGCCGATTCTCGGCTCTACGAAGAGAAAATTTCCGGATATAGAAATTTCATCAACAAGCTCTGGAACGCATCGCGATTTGTTCTGATGCAATGCGAGCAGGCGGGGATCGATCCGAAGACGATTGATAAGCTTCCCGAGAACGCATCCCTCTCACTCGCTGATCGAGCAGTACTGCACGCTTCTGAAATCCTGATTGCCGATATCACCAGAGGTCTTTCGCAGTACAGTCTCAGCGAGGCGGGAGACAAGCTTTACAGCTTCGTCTGGGACTATTTTTGCGATTGGTACCTCGAACTCAGCAAGGGTACGGCAAATCACGCGGTTCTTGTTCATGTGCTCCGAAGAATTCTGAAGCTTCTTCATCCGTACTGTCCGTTCGTGACGGAGACGCTCTGGGCAGAGGTGAAGAAGAGTGCGGACGGTGCGCTGATCTCGCAGTCCTGGCCTGCCCCACATGAGAAGCGAAAGGATGCGAAGGCCTTTGCAGATCTGCAAATACTCATTGATGTCATTTCTGCTATTCGCAAGCTTCGCACCGACCAGAATGTCGAGCCTGGGAAGGAGATCACCGTCACGATTCTGACTCGCGGTAAGACAGCAGAAGTGCTTGAGTCGCAGGAAGCGCACATTCGACGCATGTGCAAGGTAGGCAGCCTTACATTCAGCACTGATCCAATCAAGGTCGAGAATGCTGCGAGTGCATTTTTACCGGATATCGAAATTCATCTGTCGCTTGCAGGTCTGTTTGATGCAGGAAAACTGAAGGCGAGCTTGCTGAAGGAGCAGGCGGAACTGACGAAGTACGTGGCGGGCCTTCAGGGAAAGCTTCAGAACAAGAGCTTCGTCGATAGGGCACCGAAAGAGCTTGTGGATGAGCAGAAAGCGAAGCTGCTTGAGGCGGAGGAGAAGTTGAAGAAGATAGAGGAGAGACTGAGAAGTCTTTAATTTTTGTATTGCCCTTTCTTTGTGCGCGACAAAGAAAGGGCACGATGAATTTAATCAATGATTGAGAAATCCAAGCCTTTCACTGTGCCACTTTTCACTGACAGTGCTGTCGCTCTCGTTACGCTATCCCGACCGAAGCGTGTTTGTATATCATCCAAAGCCGCCTGTAGGCGTTCATCGGCGACGATATCGGCCAAGTCTTCGAAGATCGATTGTTGGATCATGCCGATCGGCACGAGCCCCAGGAGAGCAAGACCGATCTGATTCCGCTGGGCTCTGTTTTTTGTCATGTCAGCAAGAAGCATGAGAGCCGCAGGCATCATTTGCTCTGCCGTAGAGCATGGACGCTCGAATCGGTGATGCATCCCTGCGTAGACATAGTCGGCTGTCCGGAGATGGATGGAAATCTCACGGCACACCAGACCCTGTCTGCGCATTTTCATCGTGCAGTACTCCAGATGCTTGAGGAGATGTGCTTTCAGCAGATCAGTATCGATTGTTGCACGGAACGTCCTACAACGCGAAATAGACTTGGGTGGATTGGCATTCGCCCTGACGGGGAACAGCATGTCTCCGAGCAGTTCGCGTTTCATTTCTCTGCCTTGTTTTCCGCACATGGACGTAAGGATTTCATCCGTTCTTTGAGCAAAATCCCACGCGGTGACGATGCCCGCTGCGTCGGTTTTTGTGCTTCGCTGTTTGCCGATGCCGGGGATGGCTGCTGCAGGACGGTCTTTTAAAAATTCTTCAATGTTCATGCTCCCACCCCCTACCTCTCCCCCCGCCCGTACCGAACCGGTACGTTCGGGCGGGCCGAGGGAGGAGGGGAGATCGACAATGGTGATTCCCCCCGGCTTTCTGTACTCACTCGCCATCTTCGCAAGCAATTTACTCGGTGCGACGCCGACGGACATCGAAAGATCTGTTGCCTGCAGAATTCTTTCCCGTACTTCCTTCGCCCATTGACGAAGATAGTTTGGACTTCCTCCGACAAGTGACGAAAGATCCAGAAACCACTCGTCGATCGACATTTGTTCGACCAGCGGACACAGATCTTTCAGGATCGATTCAATCTGCGCCGATGCAATGCTTGTTTCACGGAAATCCGCAGGCATTTCAACGGCATTGGGAGCCAACATGCGTGCTTCTTTCAAGCGCATGCCCGTTTTCACGCCTTTCGCTTTTGCTTCGTACGTTGCGGCGATCACGCAGCCACCGCCCATACCGACTGCGAGCAGTGGCTTTCCTCGGAGCTGCGGGTGTTTTCGGAGCAGAACGGAGGCGAAGAAAGAGTCGGCATCTAAATGTGCAATCATAAGAAATGCAGAAAACGCGCGAAGCATCCTGCTCCCTTTGTCATGGTTCGAGACGCACTGATGTGCTCCTCACCATGACAAAGATTATTGAATAATGGGAGCGGCATGCTTGCCGCGTAGAGATTAGTAATATTTCCTCACCGTCCCCGTCACGACTCCCGCTATCTTCAATTCTTCCATTGCGTAGAGATCCGGGTAGTCAGGGTTCTCGGCCTGCAGATAGAACTTTCCCTGTCCTTTCTTCAGGCGCTTCAGCGTGAACTCCCCGTCCATGATGCCGACGACGATATCTTCGGGTTTCGGCTGTCGATTGCGATCAACCACCACGAGATCGCCTTCTTTGATGCTGGCGTTGATCATACTGTCGCCTTTCACGCGCAGCAGAAACGTCGACGCTTTGTTTTTCACGAGATAATTTTCAAGCGTGATCTTCTCTTCCGCATGCTCTTCGACAGGCGCTGCAAATCCTGCGGCGATGGGTCCGAAGAGTGGCAGAATCATGGGAGAAAACCCTTCGTCGTTCTGCGGCATGGAAACGATCTTAATGCGTCCCTTCGGATCTTTCTCGATCTGCTTCTCATGGACGAGCGTGTTGACCACTTTCGCCACCGAGTTCTTGCTGCGTACGCCGAATGCAACGGCAAGATCGGCAAGGGACGGCGAGTAGCCCCGCTTGCTCTGAAACTCCGTGATGTAATTCAGCACGGTTCTCTGGTGGGGAGTAAGGGTCATGGAAACAGGGGGGAATGGCAAACGCTCGTACACCATCATAGGTGGACGAATGTACACGGTCAAGTCTTTCACCCGATTTTGTCCAGTTCTTTCTCTTTGATCAGTTCCATGTACATGATCGTCCAGACGGCTTGCTTGAACACGTGCAAGTAGGCGAAGAAGTATGCGGCGACGAGTGTCAGCACGAGTCCGGTTATACCGGCGATCGAATAGCTGACGATCGGCTGGAAGACGTAGGTGAGTCCGAGACCGATGCCGAGAATGGCGAACGGAACGAGGATGATCACGAGCGTATTGATGAAGATTCTGAGCGAGATCACGAGCAGCAACATCGCGAGGAACATGACGTGAGGCATGTAGCCCATGATCAGCTTCACGCTCTTGGCTCCTGCGGCGAAGATACCGAGTTTCTCGATGACGATCCCCGGTTCGGTGAAGCTGCTGAAGAACTTGATGATGTTGGAGACGATCCAGACGACCGTGGCGACGACGATCATCATCGATGTCAGGCCCGCGCCGTAGCGCAGGATGATCGAGATGGCCGTGATGAAGATGGAGAGGCTCGAGAAGACGAACACTTCATGCACCGCCAGGATCGGGAAGAAGTTGTACAGGGCGAGAATGAAACCGCCTTTCACCTTTTCCTTGCCGTGCGCCTTGGCCGTGAGGCCGATGATGGCGCCGTCCGCGAGACTCGGGACGAAGAGCTCGACGATGACGAGGAGGATGAAGGCCGTGATGAGGGTCGCAAAGAGCCAGAAGGGGATGCTGTTGTAGAGCATGATTTCGATGTCGAAGAGTCCGCCGCCCTCACCTTTGAAGTAGCTGTAGATGAAGTAGATCTGATAGATCAAGAGCTTCACATCGAGCAGTATTTCGAAGAACGATCCGAAAAATCCCCAATGCTTGAGTTGCGTCTCGGTCGTCGTGACCGCCCATGCCTGTGCGATGATCTCTCGTGGAGTCAGCATCGGGAGTAGGGGGGCATCTTACGGAAGAAGATCCTGCAGAGGAGTGTAGACGTACTCTTTCCCGAGTACGATGACGATATCGGGCTGTTCCTCGCCGAATGCCGTGACGTCGGGGCTTCTGTTCTCCGTCATGCCGAAGAGATCATGGAGCAGCGACAGCGTTGCTTCCGCATGATCGGCATCGACGGAGTCTGCGGAACGAAGGGCGAACCAGGAGCGATCGAAAGCGGCATTCGGCTTGCTGAAATTTCTGGTTTTCATCACATTGAAGCCGTATCGAGTCATTTCATCACCGAGTGCGCGAGCGGCTCCCGATTTTGCACCGGCATTCAGGATCATGATGGTCGGCGGCTTGATGAAGGCTGAGCGGTTTTTGATGAGCAGCGTCTGCAGAGTCTTGATTTGCTTCCATGTCACCGGGAATTCGGGGATCGAGACGGGGAGGAAGACCGATGCTCCTTCAAATTCTTCACGCGGCGGAGCGTAGAGGAATCCGCCGAATGTACTGAAGCTGCCGTAGAGACCGTTCTGATCCGACAGCTGAATATTGATGATGGATTCACGATCGATGTTCTTGCCGAGCGCAGCGAGCCCGAGCAGTTCGCGCGTTTCAAACGTGGTCTGCATATTGCGGGCAATGATGCTCATGATCTCGCCGGCTTTTCCAAGATTCTTCAGAAGTCCCAGGGATTTTGCTTTCTCGGAGGCGGCGATGATGATTTGTTGCTGCCTGCCCGAGCGGGAGAAGTCACTGGTGGAGTGACGGCTGCGTGCATACTTCAGCGCCGTCGCACCATCGAGGTGTTGCAGCCCTTTGGCGATGGAGAACGTTTCGTAGGTGTAGTTCGGGCCCGGATATTCGGGATCCAGAAGATCTGCCGGCACATCGATATCGATGCCTCCGATCGCATCGATTGCTTGTTCGAATCCTGAGAAATTAAGCTTGATGACACCCTGAATCTTCAGCCCCAGCACCGTACCGATTTCTTGCGCCAACTGACGCATCGATTCTTTATCCGCGTTGCCTGCGTCCATTCCACCTCTGATGAGTTGAATCTTGTAGTCGCGATAGAGGCTGTTCACCCGCCCTTTCCCCATTTTTTCGGAGGAGAGAAAGTACAGATCGCGGGGGAGGGACAGCATGACCGCACTCTCCGTTCGATTCGGGTCCAGGCTGACGACCATCACCGTATCGGTGAGATCGACGCCGTCGTGATCGCTGTTGCCCTCACCGAGGAGCAGAATATTCGTGAGACCGTGTTCATCCTTGCCGGGGTGCGTGCTTACCGCCGACACCATGCTCCCGAGAGAAATGGCTTTCATCCGCACGAGCAACTTGAGGGTGCCGATGAGCAGGAGAAGAATGAAGAGACCTGCCGTGAGCACGACGACCGCTCGTTTCAGGATGCGGACTCTCTTCTGCTTTGTGTGCTCTTCTTCCTCGCGATGTTTCATCTGATGGTAGAGATGCACGGCCGCTTCCAGAAGAGCGGTCCCTATCACGGCAAATTTTCGAAATCTGCTCGGCTTCTTCTCTTCGCGGATGGTTCGTGAGACAAAAGACATCGGAGGCATTCTACTGAACCGATGAACATTGAGGAAGGGACATATGTTTTATCTCCCCGTTTTTTTCTTGGGTTTTTCATGATACGTCACGATCGATTCCATCGGTTTTCTCTGATGCTCACATGGTGTCGCTTCATCACTTTTTTTCATATGACCCAACATCAATCCTCCTACGACGACCTGGTGTCCCTCGAGTTGCATGACACTGTGCGCCGGTCCATGGTGCAGCGACACCCAGCAGCTGCCGATATTCATGCTCGTTGCCAGAAGCATCATGCTCTGGGCCGCCATGGCACAGGAGTACTCCATTTCTTTCGGATTCCACAGAATGCAGTGCGCCTCTGCAGAAGACAGTCGATCGCATGTGATGACAATGAAGACGCTGGCACCGGCGATGAAGTTTCCGTAGCACGATGTCTCCATTAGCTTCGTTTTGAGCGCAGTGTCGACAATGACATGGAAGTGCCACGGCTGGACGTTCTCGACACTTGGGGAGATCCTCCCCGCTTCGAGGATTTTCTTAAGGCTTTCGTGATCGACCGGTGCATCCGAGAAGTATCGGATGCTGCACCTCTTTCTCATGATTGCGAGAATTTGGTCGTAGGAGGACGTCATGGGAATGGAGGGGAACATGAGCAGATAGATGCAGTAGACATCCTGCTCCCATTTCATGAATAAAAAAAGACCCCGCAGTGCGGGGTCTTTTGATGTTGAGCGCTGAAGGTATTACATCGCTCCACCCGTGCCCTTCTCTGCCTTGAAGCAGTTGAGACACAGAACCGGTCGTCCGCCCTCCGACTCGGGGCGCGGCTTGAACGGAACTTCGCAATCTGTACCGCATTTTGCGCACGTTGCAGGGAACATCTGCCTGGTGGCATTGCGTTCCTGCTTGCGCTTGTCGCGGCAGTCCTTGCACCTCTGAGGTGCAGCGAGACCGCGCTCTGCGTAGAAAGCTTGCTCACCCTCGGTGAACGTAAAGGCTGCGCCGCAATCGCGGCATGTGATCTGTTGATCAGCCATAAAAAGAAAGAAAAAAAGAAGTAAAGTTGCACACGTTCCTTCTTTTCTAGCTTCTTCGGGATTGTATTCCGCGGGTCAGACTATTCGAGAGAGGTCGTTTTGCGTTCTCACTCTATTCCTTTTATGCGGTTTCGTCAATAGAACTTCACTTTTATGAACCAACGAT
>SXGR01285236.1_pt1 | contig 22618 bp, 9 predicted proteins | sample 3174711 | NCBI WGS metagenome assembly SXGR01 (sample SAMN11356860, study PRJNA531348) | freshwater metagenome | isolation source: freshwater sample F1-60 | place: China: Fuxian Lake, Yuxi | collected 2017-12-25 | reverse complement strand
TTTCCTCCTGCGGCCGGGCAAGTTCCAAATTTTCCCATTCAATTTCCGAAAGATCTTGCCGCACCGTATCAAAAGTCGAAACCACTCCCTGATCAAAAGAAAATTTAAACTCACCCTCCTGCTTGATTTGAAAATAAAAATCAGCCAACTTGCCACCGCCACTCGGGTACTCATCCTCACGGCGAAGCGTCTGACCAAAAACAATCTCCCGAACATTTTCCTCATTTTTGACTAGATAAAAAGGGTCGCCGCCAGCCTCCAGAAAATCTCCCGGCCCATACCTCAAAAAATCCAATTTTTCATCATACTGCAAATGAAAAGCCGTTCCCAAAACTTTATCTTCAACATCAGAAATCAATGCCGAAACCCGCAAAAGATCACCGTCCAAAAATTCCCCCTCCAAATGAACCAGTCCTGAATTTTCCATAAAAAATAAGTTAAAGTAGGGGACTCCATTCGATAGAAGTCCCCATTTTGCTAATATTTAAAACCAAAATTAATTCCGAGATTAATCAGATCACTGCCATCAATTGCAGCGTCATAATTTGTATCTTTTTTCATTGCATATTCCTCGTCGCCAAATTCACTGCCGAAAGAGCGTGCCAGCATTTCCAGATCTCTTCCGTCCACGCGATCGCTATGATCAATGTCGCCGGTCAGTCCTCTTGTTTCCTTGCCGCTAACGTTCACTGCCATCATTTGGGTTCCATTTTTCACAGGGATAATTTGGTAAACATAATCCACGTTTGCCACCAAATCTTTCTCGTCCAGAAAATAAGGATCTGCACCTTCGCCAAGAGTTACAAAAACTCCATTTGGTCCTTTTTTCTTTACAATATAAGTCGAGGCGCCATCCAGATCTTCCTGCCAGTTAATTACCAGGCTATATCTTTCTTCACCTGCACTAACCTTTGCATTTGCAATCACTGGCGCCAATTTTTCGACTACAACTTCTGTACCGCTGAATTTCGCCACAGTGTCACCAAGGCTATCGGCAATAAAACTATTTCCAATTGTAATCGCACTTTTTGACCCATCTGCTCCAACTACTTTGAAAACCAGATCAAATAAATTTCCACTGCCATCAATCCCTTTTGCCGGAACTCCTAATCGCACATTTCCGACAACAATCTTGCCTTCATTGTTATTTTCAAATGCCGCATTAAAAGCTGTTTCCTGACCATCTGCTTTCAAAAAACTTCCCTCCACCGGCTCTTCAAAAGTCAAAACCGCCGGATCATAACTGATCTCAAAACCATAGGCAAAAAGGTCTGTCGCATTCTCAATTTCTGCAGAAACCGTTACTAAATCTCCGGGGCTGATATCAGGATTTTCCACCACCAATGAAACTTCTGCCCCACTGCCGCCATAATTGCTGTTTACAGATTTTGGTGTTCCCAAAATAACCCCGCCGTTTCTCCCTTTCGCTCCATTTTCCGCTTTTGCATTTGCCCAATTGTCTGCTAAATCCGTACCCTTCGGATCAATTCTCTCCATCGTGGCCTTTGTCACGGAATCGCCCGCATACCAGGCGCCGCCGGCTCCATTTAAAGTGTCAATGACATTTCCACTCGCATCTTTCAAAACCAGACTGTCTCCGGCGTTCGCCAAAGAAAGTGCAATCACCGCATCAGCCACAATATTCGTCGCAACCTCGCTGTCTTCGATCAAAAAATATCCATGACCAGAAATACTCCCAGCCGCAATTTTATACACAGTACTAGAATCATCCACAATCGACCAGCCGCTCAAATCCACGGTCTGATTTGTATTGTTGTAAAGCTCGATCCATTCACTGTTTGAATCATCCGCTGTGCCCATCCAGGCAACTTCATTAATCACAATGTCCAAAGGGCTCGCCGCAAAAGATGGTAAAGCGAAAATTTGCAGACAAAATGCTGCCAAAGAAAACCAACCTAATATTTTTTTCATTTTTGTCTCTGTAAGAAAATAAAATCCTCCTGCGCAGAAGTAAGCCAACAATAGCACTCAAAGATTAAATTTTCTTAAAATTTTCTTAAAATTTTTCTAAAATCTCCAGCTTTTTTACAAACCGGTTAAAGCCGTCGCGATTATCAATCCGGATCCGCGGCAAAAGAAGCATTTTATCCGCCGCCAGATCCGCCTCGCCATATTCCGTCGTCACCGCAATTTTATAACCATTTTCTTCCAAAACGCGCACTGCATTCTTGCTATATTTTCCTGAAGGATAAACAAACCCCTCTACTTTTATTCCAAAATTTTCTTCCAGATATTTTTTACTGCCCAAGATTTCTTCCTGAAGTTTTGCTTCAGACAACCTCGCTAAATTATGATGATTCACACTATGGGCCGTGATCTCCATTCCCGCCGCCAGGCACTCCAAAATCTGCTCCTTAGTCATATGTCCTTCGTTTCCGATCATCCCGGTCACTACCGCATTGGAAGCCGTGAACCCATATCTCTCCAGTAAAGGCAGAGCGGTTGTGTGAAAATCTGAAAGCCCATCGTCAAAAGTCAAAACCACCGCTTTTTCCGGCACGCGCCCGTCAATCAGGTCCGCCAGATGCACGCTCACATAGCCGTTTTCTTTTAAATACTCTAGTTGCCGTTCAAAATCTTCTTTATTGATCGACAAATTCCAGCCAATTATATCGCCATGCCTCTCCATATCGCGCACATAGTGGTACATCAAAATCGGCACTTTGCTGGTAGAATCATCTTTCGCTACCATTTTTGAACCAAATTTTTCCGCTTTTGCAAAATCCCCAGGCTCACCACATCCGTGCAATATCAAAAACGCCAAAATCAAAACTACAATCCGCATAAAATGTATTTAACAAATTCCAATATACAGATAAAATAGTTTCACTTAAATATTTTTATGGTTCGTCCAAAAATCTGCTTACTCTTCTGTGGTGGAACGATCGGAATGGTCCGAAATCCCAAAACTGGCGCTCTACAGCCGGCTTCAAGTGCTCTCGAAATTATCCGTGACTTTCCGGAAATTCAGAAATTCATGCGTCTCGACTTCAAAATGGTTTTTAACATCGACAGCTCGAACATGAATCCAACCCATTGGACGGAAATGGCAAAAAAAATCTACAGTTTGTATGATCAGTATGACGGTTTTGTCGTGGCTCAGGGAACAGATACAATGGCCTATTCAGCCAGCGCGCTTTCTTTTGCGCTCCAAAATCTCAGCAAGCCGGTGGTCTTTACGGGATCACTCATTCCTCTAACTGAAATCGGTTCAGACGGTCGCAACAATTTGATTTATGCTTGTCTTACGGCAACCCAGGATATTGCGGAAGTTTGTCTTGTACTAGCCAATAAAATCCTCCGCGCGAACCGCTCAAAAAAATATCACGAATCTTTTGTCGCCGTTTTTCACTCGCCAAATTATCCACATTTAGGTGAGCTCGGCCGCCCGATTGTTTTGCATGAATGGCGCAAAAAACGTCGAAAACGCACTCTAAAATTTCAACCGGATTTCGATCCAAAAATCTCCGTTCTCAAACTCTTCCCCGGTTTTGACCCCTCAATCATTGATGGTGTGATTGAGCGCAAAGCTCACGGCATCGTCCTTGAAGGTTTCGGTCCCGGCAACGTTCCTTTCCTCGAGAATTCTTTGATTCCAAAGATCGAAAAAGCCACAAAACTCGGTATTCCTGTGGTAATTACGACCCAGATGGAAAAAGGCGTCGCCAATCTCACTTCTTACGAAGCCGGCTATTATGCGCTTAAGGCAGGGGCAATCTCCACTAAAGCCATGACAACCGAAGCTACTGTCACCAAACTCATGTGGGTTCTGGCTCAAACCAAGAAAATGGCTGAAATCCGCAAAATAATGGCTGCTGACATCGCCGGAGAAATGGAGTAGTCGAACTTCGCCCACCACCTTCAATGCCTTGCCTGAAGCTGTCAAATCCCGCTAATCATACTTCGATTGGTATTCTTTTTGTCAAACTCTTCCTTAGAAAGTAGCATTGGCCTCCATTAAAAAGGACCAATGAAAAAAGCCGATAAACTATTAGCTTTCGTCAGTCAACTAGTCAAAGATCGTCTTGAGAGACAAAGTCTTCCTGAAATCGAAAAACTTTCGATCCAGTTTTCTATTTCCGATATCTTTGCCCGTCATTACGACCTTGAAGAAACCTACTATGAACTCCTCGATTATCTGGAACAGGATGCCGAAATGCCATCTCTGGTTCCCGAAATCGAAAAATACTTCTCTAACCTTTAATTCATGAATGCTACCCCTGAATCAATACAGCATCCTTATCAGGAACTCGAAAGACAGATTCTCGAAATCAAGCAATTTGGTAACGCCTTAAATGAAGAGGTAATAGTTACTCCATTGATTGATGTAGTTTCAAGAATTATCGATCTTCCGGAAGATTTGAGTGAACTTAATCAAAAGGATATCGATCGTATCCAGCGCGAAGTCGATGATTGCAAAAGAATCATGGACAACTTTGGCTACGAATATATCAAAAGAATCATCACACATCCTGAGCAGTCTCGTGTTTTTAAGATTCTTTCAAAGGCAAATCTTTTCGAAAAAGAAATTAAGAAATCAGTTGGTAAAAAAATTACTCTGGAAGACGGCCAGACTATCGTTATGACCAAAGAACTTGCTGAAGCTCTTACGAAATATCGTTTTTCGATTGGAACACCGCCCGTCACTCCAAAGGGAATCGAAACACTTGAGCAGATCCTTTTTGGCGGCAATCTTCATAGTATTTATCAATTTCGTGAACTGCTAGGTGGCAGCAAAAAAGACAAGGCCCTATTTGATGCTTTTGTCGCCAACGCTGAAAGAATGGTCGTTCAGAGTACTCATTACACTACTGCTGATGAAAAACGTCAGTTTGAAAAGAAGGCCACTGATTTCAATAATTTCGAAGGTCTTAGAGGACTAAAAAAATCTGTTGTTACCGGTACTGCAAAAACCGCTATCAGACTAATTAAAGATGAACTTTTCAGCCGTCATAGCAATGGCAGCCATCCTGTAAAAGTTGTTGATCAGATAGATAAAATTGATGATGAACTGATCGCGGAAATGAAGAAAGATAAGGAAACCATTTTTATCGTTAAAGTTTCAAAAGTTCCTCATCACCTTTTAACAAGCGACAAATTAGAGGATAAGTGGGAAGGCATTCTTGGACGCTTGATTCTCGTTGATGATTCTAGTAATTCTCGCCGTGCCGGCACCACTTTTGTTTATCAGTTATTCCCGATTGTTACCAACACGCTAGATACTCTTCATGTTAAAGACTCAGGAACACCGGCTAATACCCAGATGAACCTACGCTCGATCATCGAAAATTTTTCTGCTCAGGGTCTTGAAAAACTTGAAGATAAAGTGAGAACTAAAATTGCTGATTATGAAAAAAGTGAAGGACTTGATACTCCAATAAGCGAAGCTCGTACTAAAGAGTGGCTTCTAACCGAACAGAGAGACTCCCTTAGTTTCAAAAACTTTTTAAAATTTATTGAATTTGTTAAGGGCATAAAAACTCTTAGCGAGGAGGACGTGGAAGATCAGTCACGCCAATTAATGGCGGAGATTGAAACTGCGGCAATGAATTATTTCTTCAAGGATCTTAGCGGTAAAAATTATGAAGCGGTTTGTGTTCCCCAGGGGGGCGGCCGCAAAGAAATTGGACATGTTGGTCAGTTTCAAAAACGCAAGTTTGAAGAAAACCTTTTGGCATTTCAGGACCAAAAATTACCTCTTTTAAAAGATCGTCTTGCTCGCTTAAAGCACGAACGCCAATTTACAGAGAGTAGTACGGAAGCCTATGCGCTGGAAAGAGCTAAGTTACAGACTCGTTCACCACTCGCTTCTCTGCGCGATGCGGAAGGCGGCAGCAGTTCCATGGATCAGCTGAGAGAACATCTTCGTGGTTTAAGCCGATCAGGCGTGAAGGAAGCGGCAGATTTGGTTGGACAGCTGGATTCAGCTTTGGACCAGGCAACAGCCGCCAATCTTAGCGGAAGAATCCGTGCTCGCATTGCTCAAAAACTTGATAAATATAAAGTTGGCTCACTCGGCAAAATGATGGAGAGAGGAAATTTCAAAGAATTAGGTGCTCTTACAAGACAGGCATTGGGACTAGTCAAAAGATATGTTGGCTCTGCTGCGGATTCTCTTGGAGAAGGGCTTGAAAGTGTTCAGCAAACTACAGAATTTTCTGATCTCGCTTTTGCTGAAAAAATTCTTAATGATATTGAAACCGGCTCTGTAAAACCGCGACTTGCTTTAAGCGAGGTTGGTTGGACTTTCAATGATGTTCTTGATGAAGATGATTTTCCTCAAAGCAATTACATCAAAATTCAGCTAAAAGAAAATGGCGAGCTTGACGCTGATTCGTTGGAACAGCAATTTGAGGAGGCCCGCAGAGCATTAAGTGAGTTTCCCGAATTGTTTGAGTTCTATTGCGGTTCAACAACTTTAATCATCAATGATCCCCACAATCCAACCTCCAAAGTTGCCAGAAATGAAGTAAAACTTCGCTTATTAGATATTGCTTCAAAATATGGATTAACAATTCTTTCCGATGAGGCCTATCACAAACAGGTTAAAAAAAGCATCAAGGATGAACAGGGCGATATGTCTCTCGGTGAATTTTATGAATTAAACAGGACACGCTTTCCAAAGCCGGTTACAATCTATACCACACTACCAACTACAAAATGGGCAATGGGTGCCGGCCGCCGTACTGGTGTGGTCGTTACAAATGACAAGTCAACTTCCGGAGGAGAAACTTTCCCTCAGTTTGTTCACTCAAACACTGATTCCGCAAATAACATGTCGCTATTCCTTGACCGCGAAAGTTATGCCACTGGCGCAAAAGTAAAAAACATTTGTAAACAGCTTGAGCCAACAATTTTGCTAGGAAATGCCGCAGCAATAATAGATGGAATTCTGGAAAAAGATTTTTCTGATCTATCTGCCCAGGATTTTTCAGCTCCCTTGTATTTTGCTTTAGTTGAGGCCAGAAACGATCTCGACCGTTTGGAAATACGAGGTGCCGATCACCTTGAAAAGGGACAGTATATCAGCGCTTTTATCTCGAAACTTAAAGATTTCCGTCTCGATAAACAAACCCAGCGAGATTCCGCAGAAAGAAGTAAGGCCGCCAATTCTGCTATTGAACGAGTGGCAAAAGATTATCCTTTCCTTTCTGAAAGTGCAATCAAACCCGAAGGTCCATTTTATGTTTGTGTAAAACTAGAGACAGGTTCTGCCGATCCATCCCTGACACCATTTTTAGAAGCAGTTGCCCGCGCCCGCAAAATTGATGTTGTTCCGACCGAAAAAGGATACGTTCGTTTTGCCTTCGGCGGCGAGGTTGATGGAAGTCCGGAAGGTTATGAAAATTTAAGCCTCGCGCTTGAAACGGATTTAAGAATTCTCCTCACCTATTGGCAGAAATTCAAAGAAGAAAGATCGAGATTGCATAAAGAAAAAGATCCAAACCCAGAGCTTACAGCTTTAAGAAATCTCTTCCCTGGCGGAGAAATTGAATTAGCCCGCACACTTCAGGATAAAAAAGCCCTTACTGATAAGCTTGCAAAATCCAAAGGCAAAAAACGCAAACAACTTGTTTTTGACCGTCCTGCAAACCTTGCGGAAATCATTGCCAGCATTGAGCCAGATTCTCCGGCTCACATTGTCACTCTTGGAGAAGTCCAGTGCCGGACACCTGAAGAATTTGTTAATAGCCGCCAATTCCGTGATCTTTTCAATTACTATCTGCTTCAAGTGAAATCGAAAGTGCCTGCACTTCAACACTTGGAAGATACAGACGTTATTGCCTTTTACGGGGCTCGCCAATTTGCCGACAAGTTCAAAACCCGCATTTTCCAAAATGCTGAAAGAGATGTCTATGGCCAGATTGCCACCCAGATTGCCAAAGTCTGGTTCAGCGACAGTACTATTAAAATTCTTGCTTCCACAGAGGAAGATTCAAGCGGCAAAGCCCTTCTTGGATCTGAAAGAATTCTCGGAGATCATATCCGGGCTTTCCTCAAGACTTTCCTTTCACCGGAAGAAGAGACCGATTTATTGGAATCCTTTAGAAAAGCTCCGGATGGAAAAGAGTTAAAACCTGAAGTAAAAGAATATCTGCCATCGGAAACAAAATATCCTGCGACATTCCAGGCCGGCTACAAAGCTGTAAATGGTGTAAAAGCCGATCCCGGTATGCCAAAATGGCTTCAAATGTCTATTGGCAAAGGAGAATTTGTTGCAAATTCAACCGCAACAGATTCTTCACCAATGCTTTCAACCTCTGGAACTGCTCGTGTTCCAGGTGTTGACCGCGCAATTCTTCGCCGCGATGGTGATGGAGAAAACGCACCGACAAAAGAGTTTTTCTCTAGCCGTTTGGAAGGATTTGCCGAAGTGATGGATCCAAAAGACTATGTTTTTAAAATGATCCAGGTAGGAGGTACAAAAGTGCTTCTCGTTATGAACCGTTCATACAGTCACTACATGGTTGAAGAACTTCGCCTCTTTCCTCAAACAGATTTGACTCCCGAAGATATTGCAAACTGCAAGCCGGATGCCGTCAGTTTCCTTGGCTTGCCAACAAAAGTCATGGGCGAAGATTATCGTATTGGCTTGTTCATGGATAAAAATGCAGAAGGTGAAAATATTCCGGTTTCCTGGGTTGATGCAGAAAGTATTACTGATTACATGGGCTACCTCAAAAAACCGATTCTTACGGTTGCCAACGAAAAGGTTAAAGAAAAAGAAATGCTGCCGATCCATGGTTCTGCCTTTTCTATGATCTTCAAAAATGGTCTCCGAAAAACTATCGTAATGGCAGGGGACAGTGGTACTGGTAAATCCGAGACGATCATCGCGATGATCGAACAGATTATCAAAAATGAAGGACTTGCCGCTCAGCTTGAGGGAATTGAATTCTTATCCGGCGACATGTTGTCTCTTTTTGAGGGTGAAGACGGCCAGCTTTACATGCTTGGTACTGAACAGGGGGATTTTATGCGTATGACCGATATTCCGGAAGACTGGAAGGCCCGTTTCCGCGATCGCATTTCTAATGGTAGCAAGACAAACCTTTCTGATCCAAAAAATCCTCGTATCACTATCGGAAATCTCTGTAACCCTACGGAATTTCAGAAGCCGGTGCGTGTAAACGGATTTTTGAACATTAACAACTTTGAGGTACCGGCCTTCTCTTCGATGAGAGAAACTGAAAACACCAGAAATTTGATGCTTGAAGAATATGTTGACGGTTATCGAGGTGAAAAAGGAACCAGCGGTGATCAGCCAAATTTATTTGCCAGTATTTCTAAGAGTACAGCAGCCGGAAAAGACGAAGTTATTCGTGAATACGGCAGAGAATTAGACCGCCTTCTTGGGTGGGATATCCTCACAGGTGCCAGCGGAAAAGCAGAAAATGCCTACCTAAATTTCAATGATATTCCTGGCGCTCCATTCAAAGCAAAAGCAATGGTTGACGCGATGTTTAAAGGTAAAAAAATCACTGTTAAAGACAAAGAGTTTACAATTCTTTCCACCCGTTACGCTACCCGTGAAAACCACTATTATGCCACTTTGGAAGACGATTCTGGTGCAACAAAAGAGGTGATCATTGACCGCGAAGGAGTATTTAACAAACTCTACAATCCAATTGCCAGCACTTATTGCGGAGATCCATTTGTTTCTCCGGAAGGAATGGCGCCGATTTTAAGCCGCTTCGCGCAAATAATGGAAGATGCCGGCGTAATCACCGGAACACTTTATACACAGTTAAAAGTTGCCGGTATGGAGTTTGATGGACCAGCAAAAGCATCCCAGGATCTGATTAGATTCCTGATGGAAGACGAACGTGTAAATAAGAGATTCCAAGGCTTTATCAGACAGGCAGACGAGGCTCTTCGAAAGAAATATGGCGAAACAGTTTTAACGTCCAGCACAATTCCTGATTCAATGATGGCTCACAATTTATTCCTGCTTGAACGGCACGAAAGCGACACAATCCGTCCTGTTGACGCCCATGGAAAGACAATCAAACTAAAAACGCCGCATTATCAGTACAAACCGGAAGCTGCCCGTAAACCATTTAATCCAAGTTTGATTACTCCGGAAGTAGAGGCAATTATTTCTGATATTTGTGAAAATCCGGAATATGATAAATTTAGTCTTGGCGATTTTGAATTCGATCTTTCTCAGTATTCTCACGTTCAGGCTTATGATTCTAAGGAGGAATTAATTTACCAGATTTTGTTGAAGAACGGTTTAGCAAAAGTGGATTATAAAGAAACCAACATCGCTCAGATCCCGCCAAAAGAAGTGAAAAAAGCCGAAAAAATTGCCGAGGAAATTATCGAAGAAGAGCGTCAAAGATCTGAAAAAAGAAGAGTAGCTTAATCATGATGTCATGAGTTTTAGCCTGCCATTAACCGATTCTGCAGCGCCATTCACAGATTATCGTTCAATTATTGACGATTTTCTCAGTCAGCGGGCTTGGACAGCGGAGGAAGAATTGCATTTTTACACTAGCGGCGAGCATCCTGAAAAAAGGGCAGATTTTCTCCGCCGTCATCAGGACCTTGCCGCTGCATATCTTCAGGGATTACTCGGTGCAACAAAGGATCATGCGTCGGCAGTTTTAAAAGATATTGAAGATACACCACATTCTTTTGATATCACTAACAGAGCTTTAAACGAAGCTTTGGTAAAATGGCTTCTGCGTCAGCCGGAAGTTTTAGGTTTATCCCAAGTTGAAATTCTGACGTTAGTGATAAAAATTCAAACCTACAATGCTTTAAGCCAAAATCACGAAGACCCCGAAAAATTTTCTTTGCCTTCGTTAAATATTTTCCGTGAAGCTGACCAGGAAACTTCCCATCGTGGAGAAATTGTTATGCCTTTCGTGCAGGGAGAATTTGTCTCACTCTCTCTCGCAAAACTTCTTTCTCTTCTGGAACAGGAATTTAAAAATCTTGATCCTCAGACTGCTATTCAAAAAGCTTGTACCTACTTTAGTTTAATGATTTTGCTTCATCCCCAAAGCGATTTCAATTGTCGGGTGTACCGTCATTTTTTCGATTTTCTTATCGCAAAATCTCTCGGAGGAAAAGGCGAAATTCCTCAGCCATTCTCAGTACCTGACAAGAAATTTACGCCGGATATTCTGCATCCATCTTGGCTGGATGTCCGCGAAGCAGTATTTGAAAATTTATTTCCGGAATTTAAAGACGACCGTTTTACGATATGCCTTTTGATTAAACATTTTTTCCCGCTTTTATTTACCCATAATACCAACCCCAAAAAAACTTTCGAAGATTCTCTGGCAGGGGCGAATCTAGGTCCTATGGAGTGGCAAGTGGAAACTAAACTAGAGGACAAATGGCTTATGCAGGCTAGAAAAGGTGTAGAGATGGCAGATGTGGAGTATTTTATTGTCAGCAGTGGATGTAGCAAAAAGATATCCAAAGATGATTTATTTAGACGTTTAAAATCCATTGAAGGTCTCGATGAACGTCCAGAATACTTCACCTTTCTACTTCATGCCGGTCGCTCTGTGGAAGAACAATTAGGAAGCGGCCGATTTTCAAACTTCGAAAAAATGGTTCATTGGGCTGAACGCCAAAAGTAAAAAAGTAAAATTTTTTGACTATTTTACGAATCACGAGCAAAGACAGTGTGCCCATGTGCTCGATTCCCTCTCTACGACGAAAAGTCGCGGAGCTCCTTTTGTCTCCGCTGCGACTCCAGCACGCTGCCTCGCTACTAAATGGTGGGTTGGGTGGGAATCGAACCCACGACCATCGGCTTAAAAGGCCGTTGCTCTACCGACTGAGCTACCAACCCATGTCAAAAACGCTCGATTATTTTATTGGCTTACCCTCTAAAGAGCAAGGCAATTTTATTCACCAGCCCTATGGGTCTGGAGACTATGGATCAAAAAGGCTAAAGCCGGTATTGAGAACCATACTGCGCTATGCGTAATAATCGATCGAATCAGGTTCGAACGGTTATAAAGATCCCAAAGAGCCTCGCTGGTCTGAACACCGCCGTCAATGAAAGAAACGCCTGAAATAAACACCAGAATCGCGCTGATAATAAGGCCTGCGCTCATACCCGCATACAATAAAGTCATCACCAGACGAATAATCGATGAGCTGTCATCAACGGTATCAACTTCAAATGCGCCTCTAACCGCAAACATAATTACCAAAATTACAAATACCAGAACTTTCACGAAAATTACTGCTTCCTCCTCATTTCCTACCGATGCAAATTTTAATAGTTTCATAAAAAACTCCGAACCTCCAAAATATTTTGCAAACAAAATACCCGTCGCGTCCGCCGCTACCATTGCCACATAGGTTCCCAAAATCACTTTTAAAGTGTTGTCTCTGCCGATAATAAAACTGTACGCCACAATTATCACGAAGAACACGATCACAAACAGGTCCCAGGAGAGACTAATATTCATATTTTTAGGAATGAGAGTTTACCAAATGAAACTTTAATACGCTCTACCAAAAAAGTCCACCTTTCTTAATATCAAGCCCCGTTTCTTTCGCCAGTTCTGCATACAATTCTTTCTCTCTTTTCGATAATTTCTTCGGAATATCTATGCGGATTTTTACCAGATGGTCACCATGGCCATCCTGTCGCGGAACTCCTTTTCCGGTTATTTTAAATACTTTTCCGTCTTCTGTTCCTCCCGGCATTTTTATTGTTTCTTTTCCGTGAACAGTCTCGACGGAAATCTCATCGCCTAAAACCGCCTGAATTAAATGTACTCTTGTCTCAGAATGAATATCATAACCTGCCCGGAAAAATTTCTTACTCGGTTCAACTTTCAAACTGATATATAAATCTCCGTATGCACCGCCTCGTACACCTGCCTCACCCTTTTCCCGCAAACGAATTGTCGACCCGTTGTCTACTCCTGCAGGTATTTTTACTCTAATACGTTCTTTTGTTCTCACCCTTGAAGTCCCGTGACAAACCGTACAGGTTTTTTCCGGAATACGTCCTTCTCCCAAACATGTATCACATAATCTTGAAGTAGCCATCTGTCCTAAAATTGTATTTCTCACCGTTCGGAGTTCACCTGTACCATTACAGGTTTTACAGCTTACAATAGAGCTTCCTGGCTCTGCACCTTGTCCAGAACAGTGTTTACACACATCCGGTTTCGTAATTTCCAATTCTTTTTCTGCACCAAAAATCGCCTCTTCAAAAGGAATTTTTATACTTGCCTCAATATCATTACCGCGCAAAGCCCCGCCTTTCTTCGGTTTGCTTCGTCCTCCTCCGCCGCCGCCAAAAAATGACTCGAAAATATCCGCAAAACCGGCGGCGCCCCCTCCTGAAAAATCAAAACCGCCAAAATCCATTCCGCCAAAACCTCCTGCGCCACCATTACCGCCAGCCGAACCAAAAGTATCATATTGCTGTCTCTTCTTTGCATCCGACAAAATCTCATACGCCCCATTTATCTCCTTAAATTTCTTCTCCGCTTCACTGTCTCCTTTATGTTTATCGGGATGCCATTTCAAAGCCAGCTTCCTATATGCAGATTTTATCTCTGCGTCAGTCGCTGTTTTAGCAATCCCTAAAATTTCGTACAAATCCTGTGCCATAAAAAAAATAATGTCCCGAAAATTATAAACAGCCCAAAACAAAATGTCTAGCACTCGCGTTTTGCGAGTGCAAAAACACAAACTCACCTGTCAAGAACGACTACACGAAAAGCAAGATGTTTAAAAAAGACTAGTCAAAATGCCATTAATCGCAACTGGAAGACCTTGAACTAAACAAGTATAACAAGATTTGTCACCATTAAATCATTGAACAAAATATCCAAAATAATGATAATCCAAAAGATCAATTAACTCATATTTAAAACATAATCTCATCCTATGACGTACCCAAAATGGAGACATTTTTTGTCTCAACTTTGTGTATTTGCGCTCGTATTTAGCACCCTTTTAGGGTCTTTGCCGATCGCAAATGCTGTTTCGACTATTCAACCCACAGTTGTTGGGCTTTCTAATCAGTTCAATCCAAATGTGCCGATTAAGGCGAGTTCCTCGGCTACAGCCGTTGTAAAAGTTCAGGTTACAGCTTCTCAAAATAGTCAAACATTAACCTCTATTCAGGCTAACTTTAGTGGTAGTGGTTTTACTGCAAATGACCTGGAGGCAATTGCTACCGGAGCATCTTCTGGTGTTGCATTGTATGGTGACGGTGGTGGGACGGCTGGCAGTTTTGATGGTACTGATACAGTGGTTACCTTAGCAGCTTCTCCTGATTGGTCGCCTGGCACTACCAATATCATTTTGACACCGGCTACTCCTGTTGCTTTGAATAATAGTGGTGTAGTAACAAATTTTTATGTTGTAATTAAAACTTCCGGCACTGCTTCTAGTAACGATGTTATAAGTGCAACTATTCCGGTAAATGGAGTGGTTACTTCTGATGGTAGCGGTCCATCAACAGCTTTTACTGCCAATAGTTTTAAGGTCGACACCACGGCTCCTACGATTTCTGGCATGATGGGATCTTCAGGTGTAAATGGTTATGTCGGGTCACCTACGTTGGATGTGCGATTTTCCGAGCCTGTACAAAAAGTTGGTTATGGAAACATTGTATTGGGAGATAGCCCTTTTACTTTTACTGATAATGGTACTTCAGGTGGAAGTTCAATCTCTGCAATTTCTCATAATGCTGGTCAGGATTTTGCTACAGTAACTCTTAATAGTAATCTTGATTCCGGTGATTTGGATGGCAGTCCAAGTACATTGGCGGCAGGAACGAATAAGATTATGGACATGGCTGGAAACGTCATGGGTACAACAGCAAAAAACTTTGAAAGTATGCTCAAGTTCAGTACAGTTTCTCTCCCTGGTACTTTTGTTGGAGCCAGTTATAGTACAAGCTTGGTTGCCGTAGGTGGAACAGGTGGATATACATATGCTACTGCAGGTGGAGATCATACGCAGATTCTATCGAATTTAGGATTATCGCTGGCGGCAAATGGAACCCTTTCAGGAACAGTGGCAAATGCTACAGGCAGTCACACGTTTCAGGCTAAAGTTACCGATAGTGGTGCCACAGATTGGTATCAGAACTTTACTATTAATATTTCTTCCACAAGTGGCGCTTCAGTTCCTGGTATTAGCTCTGTTGCTCCCCATGGTGGTGCACAAAGTGGAAATTTTACATTAACAATTACCGGTTCCAACACCTCTTTTACAGGTAGTAGTGTTGTAACTGTGTCACTACCACCGGGTGAAGCAGGGACTAACGGTATCAGCCTTGGTTCTGTTACGGCCGGCAGTTCAACCTCAATTTCTGTTCCAGTTACAATATCTGCAGATGCGGCTGTCGGACCTCGTGACGTGAAAGTTGTCACAGGGTCTCAAGTTGTGAATATGCCTGGTGGTTTCAATGTTTTTGCCAGCGGTGCAAGCGGTTTGACCTTGCTTTCTCCTTCGGACAACAGTTTTGGAGTTGCTATTCCGCCAGGATTTACCTTTAACCCCACAAGTAATGGCAGTGCGAATAGTTATAGAATTACGGTAAAATCCGGATCAGACTTTTCTACCGCTACGACAGTATGGGACTATGTTTTCCCAAAGCCATCCGATGGTCAGAATACCAATGGCAGTCATTGTACTTCCACAAGTTGTAGTATTGGTTATGGAGCGGGTACTTTTAACATTCTTACTCAGCCTGCCCCGATTGCTCCTCAGGGAAAATATTATTGGCAAGTATCCACATATTCAGAAGCATATGCTTCTGTGACTACTCAGACTGCTTCGCTTGAAAGTACTCCTTTGAGAAGTTTTTTCGCTGCCAGTTCCGTCACTGATACTTTTGCGCCGAACATTATTCACCGTCCAATAACCAGTGCAACTGCAAGTACCGACCTTGATCTTTTTGCCCGAGTTATGGACAACGTTGCTACCAGGGAGACAAATCCTGCATTAACCGCAACTATATACTATTGTGCTACTGCAAATTGTACACCTGGAAATGCTACTGCAGGTACCTATGTTGGTAATGGCTATTATAAATTCCGGATTCCAAGTGGCACGATCAGCACGGCCGGAACTTTGATTAGATATTACTTAGCTGCAGGAGATGGAGCGAATACCTCAACTTTTAAAAAAACCGATAATACTCCTTTCTCCTTTACTTCAGTAGCATCGTCCGCTCAGACAATTGCCGGTACTGTAAAAGATTCTACTGATACTTGTGCTTCAGGCGTTCAGACCGCAACGGTCTTCGTAGAAGGTACTGGTGCCTTTGCTGATACGAATGGAAGCTGTGCTTTCACCATCAGTGGTCTCCCTGCCGGTACATATGATCTAGTGGCAATCAAGGAAGGTTATTCTGAACGCTTCATAATGGGGACTCCAACAGGATCCACAGGTGTTGCTTTTAAATTGGCATCCGGTGTCTCAGGCGGATTTGGTGGTGATACCAGTAAACCAAAAGTTCAGTTCTCCGCTCCTTTCGACGGTACTTCGAACATTCCAAGTGCGGCAGTCTCTGTGATTATCGGCTTTAATGAGTCAATGAGTCAGAATTCCGTTACCAAAAGCGGTAACATTACTATCAAGGAAGTTAATAATGCCACAGGAGAAACAACTGATATTACCAGTTCAAAAGGTAGCTTAACTTATTATCCCACAACACCTGAAGGCGGCAGCTTACCGCCAATGAATAATTTAGCAGTTTGGAGCGGGACAAATCTTGGTGATGGCAAAACAATTGCTGTTATAGTATCTCCGGACGTTACAGATACCGCCGGAAATCAGATTCAGGGCAATCAGCCGGATGGAAGTTATGTTTTCTCTTTTAGTACTGGCTCAACGGTGAATACAGCCGGTTTTAATACAACGACAAATACCTTTGCTTCAGGAGGAACTTTTGGGGTGGGTGCAAATGTGCCGCCGCATGTAAAAGGTACAGTTCCGGCACCGGGTGCTTTCAGTATTCCGACAAACCTTCAGCCGAAAATAAATTTTTCTACTGCAATGAAGGAAAATTCTGAAAGTTATAATCTTAAAACTTATGTAAAACTTTATACGGTTGCGGCCGGTGTGGAGACAGATGTATCAACTGCCGCATTGGATACGGTGGCAATTCGAAGCTCGGGTAATGATTCAGCTTCTGTTACAATTAAAAGCACTTACAATGGCGGATTCCTTGCCGCAAGTACAACCTACCGTTTAAAAGTTCTTGGCGGTGCGTTGTCCGGCAATGGTATTCCCTTGGCGCCTCCCGGGCAAGAAAGCAACATAATGTTTGTTAGTGAATTTAAAACCGGCAGTGGGGTTAATGTCTCGGCTCCGACAATTATCGGCTCTTTCCCAAGTGACGGAGACACAGGAGTTCCGGTAAACCTTGGCGCTATTAACATTGCCTTCAGTCACACAATGGACGAATCTTCTATTAACAGTAATAGTTTTTATCTTTCTGCAGGTTCTTCGATAATTTCGGGAACAGTTGTTTACAAAGGTGATGAAAAACAGGCTTATTTCATTCCTTCTTCTTCATTATCTCCAAATACGGATTACACTTTAACAGCGACTACTTCTATTAAAGCTTTCAACCAGGTTGCTTTGGCTAATACTGCTACATTAGATTTTACCACCAGTGCATCTTCCGATAGTACAGCTCCGACAGTTGCTTTTGTTAATGCTGATGACCATAGCATTGCAATTACCTACTCTGAGCCGATGAATGCCGCCAAAGCTATAGATGCTTCAAATTGGACAGCCAGTGTCCGCAACATTAGCAACTATAGTTTTAAATATGGACTTACTGGATTTGCGAGTGGGGCGGGAACATCAATCAATATACCGTCCAGCGCTGTCCTGGAATATGATGCTGTTACCAATACTATTCTAATTAAAGGATACAACAATCTTACTGCCGCAGACATTCAAGGCAAAGAAATTCTTGTGACAATTACCGGAGTAAAAGATCGTTCAGGAAATGCCATAACTGTTGGAACAGGAACCAATACGTCAAGAGCTCCGATTAACAATAGTGCTACCACGAAAGGTGCTTTGACTCCGATGGATTTGGGTACAAGCAGTTTTGCCTCCGGTGGCCAGGCTGTTCCTACGCACTTTAGCACTTCTACGTTTGGTTTTGCTCCACCGGTTGAGGTACGTCCCTTCAACATGATGGCCGGACAAACAACTATTTATGGTGTTAGACTACCAATTTCAAAACAAATTCCTGCCGGTGGCCAGATTCACCTTACTTTCCCAACAGGGTTTGATGTTTCAGGTGCAAAGCAGGACACCAATAGTCCGATGAGAAGCGACCTTAATGGTCCCGGGACAGGAACTCCAACTTTCAAATGTAATGGCAGTGCGCCAAAATCTTGTGGTGGTGCCGCAACTGTTACCGGAGATGATTCCGGTTCAACTGCTGGTGGTGCAACTGACGATGGTGTCACCGTTAATACCTCTTCTCGAACAGTAGTTATTCATCTTTCTGCGGTTACAAACTCTGCAGGCAATGACTTTTTAAACATTGATATTGCCGGAATTAAAAATTCTACATCACCAAAAGATTTTAATACTTCCGGTTTCACCACTGATGTTAAGACAAAGAGTGGAGAAACAGTTCTTGAATCCCTAACTTCTAATCCTTTCTTCATTCAGTCAGCCGGTTCCTACACTCTCAGTGGAACAATTACCGCTACCGGCAATGACCAAAACGGAACGATGAAAGTTTATTTAATGTCACCGATGACCGGACCTATGGAGGCGACTTCTGTTGATTTTGCAGGGGGGGCGACTGCGACTTATAGTTTCAGTAATCTTCCTGCAGGGGACTACTCCTTGTTTACCGATCAGGCAGTGACTCTTGGGTCAAAAGAATTCACCGGAAAATCTACTCCGGATAGAGTGTTGGTAAGCGGAAACACTACTTACAATTTTACTCTCTCTAACAACTCAACTGGTACAGCGGTAACAGTTAGCATTGATGGACCCGCGAACGAACCTTTAGATATTTTTGCCGGTACTTCAACCAGTTTTAAAGTTAAACAGGTTACCCTAAATGGAACGGCGGGATCAGAAAATTTTACAATTAATTTAGGGAATGGCGAATGGTTCCTTGGTGTTGGTCCGCAAATGCCAAAAGGTCCCATCTCCGGACCTCCTGCAACTCCAAATTACCTTCCACCAAAACCTATTAACTTAAAGGTCCTTGGCGCCTCAGTTTTTGAAAACAGTGGTACTGCCAATGATGGTACGGTAGCATTTACCTTAACTGCATCTAACAAAACTATTAAAGGAGTGGTTAAAGATGGTAGTAATAAGGTAATGGCCAATGCCGAAGTGTATGCTTATTCTCCTACTGACGGTTTTGGAACAAGAACAAGTACGGACACCACAGGAGCATTTACCTTAAATGTCGTTGATGGCAGTTTTATCGTCGGGTCTTTCATTCCGGGTATGCCGCCTTCAAAAGAAGTACCGGTTAATGTAAATAGCAATACGGACAAAGGAGGACATGCGACAAATTATCTCTTTATTGGTGGTAATAGTTCGGGTGTATCTCCCGCAACTGCTGCCAGCACGTTCGTCTTGAAAGTTGCAAAACCTGATTATACAATTTCCGGAAAAGTTACCGATGGAACAAATGTCGTTCAGGGGGCCTCAGTATATGCCTATCGTACAGACGGTCCGGGTAATGCAAATGTCCTCACCACCTCTGATGGTACATATACTCTATATGTTAGCGCTGGAACCTGGAAAGTAGGAACTTTCCTGCCGCAATATGGACAATTAGATGAACAGACACAGACAGTTACCACGGCAAATCTCACAAATATTAATTTCGCGCCTTCCACAACAGGTACTTACTATACAGTTTCTGGTCAGGTATATAAGGATACAAACGGCAATACCTCTTACGACAGCGGAGAAGCTCTCTCAAACGCTTTTGTTAAAATCTCCGGTGCAGGTACCTTTAACGAAGCTATTACCGCAACTGACGGTACTTACAGCTTCAGGGTGCCACAGTGTAATACTGCCGCATGTTATACGATCACAGCTTTTGCTCCAAGCGTAGGAAATTTACCTTCCCCAGCTGGATTTTCAGTAACGGGAAATGTTACAAATAAAGATATCCGTGTTGGGGCGCTTAAGACAGTAACTATTACTCTGTCTGCAAGTGTTGAACAAGCTTTTGTTGAATTGGTCTCTGCCGACTCAAGGTCAAATATGGAAATCAAAAATAGTAACAGCGGAAGACTTACGGTACCTAATGGAAGTTATAAAGTTAATGTATTTATTCCCGGTACAGTGATTACTCCGTCAAGCGTGGCTGCCACCGATGGAACCACGACTTATAATAATTCAACCGGAGTCGTAACTGTTGACGGTTCTGAAGGGGTTACTGTTACTTTGCCTACTCAGCGAACCATCACAGGTACGGTTACAGATGGAACTAATAATATTCCTGAAGCTTGGGTTGAACTTTTGAATCCTTCAACCGGCGTTCATTTTGGTACAAAAACCGAGTCCGATGGCACATTCTCTCTTAAAGCTCAAGATGGTGCATATACAATTAATGCGATGAAACCAGGATATTTCCGCGAAGGAAGTTCCCTAACTGTTAATGCCAGTACTGCAGCTCAAACTCTTACTTTGTCGGCTGCCACTCTTTCAATTTCCGGACAGGTTAAAGTCGGAGCAAATGGTGTTTCTAATGCCTTCATTCGTGCTGAAAAACAAGGAGGAGGATTTGCCGGAACACAGGCCGATGCAAGCGGAAATTATACTCTGTATGTTACAGATGGAAGCTGGAGAGTATACGCTGTTGGCGAAGGCTATGCTGAAGCCGCTCTTTCTTCCAATCCTGTGGCAGTAAGTGGTTCTTCGGTTACCGGAAAAGATATAACCCTGGTAACACCTGTTACATTGGGTACACCAAAATCTAAGCCTATTACTCCTGCCTCCGGAGGAACGTTTCAGGATTCAAACCTTGGTTTGGAAATTACGATTCAGCCAAATGCGCTTGGTTCCAGCAGTTCTGCAGGAAATCTCGAAGTGAAAGAAACAAATAACTATCGTGCAACTTCCACCGCTACTCCTTTGGAAGGTGGTGCAAGAGAAATTAAAGCTACCGATTCCGAAGGGTCGCCAATAAACACTCTCAATAGTGCGGCGACTGTAGATCTTAGTCTTTGTAAAGAAGATCTAGATGATACAAATTCTAGCAACGGCACTCCTATTGATACGGAAGCAGAGGTCGACCAGCTATCTATGGCATACTGGGATGAATCAACGGCAAGCTGGGTCACTTTGTTGACCACCATAAATTATCTAGACGAAAATTCAGATCCTGTACCAGATCCGGCGTCAAATCTATCCGACGTTGCCTGTGTTGTCATTACAGCAACGACAGACCACTTCTCGCTTTATGCACCGGTTGTCTCCACCGATCCTTCCGCCCCTCAAACTCCAAGCGGACTAGCGGCTACCGCAGCTTCCACAACCCAAATCAATCTTAGCTGGACGCAGGTGGGTGATGCTACAAGTTATGACATTTATCGAAGTACGACCTCCGGCGGAACATATAGCCTTTTAGGCAGTGAACCGACAGTTGGATCCGGATCCACAACAACCTATTCAGACACCGGTCTCTCAGCTGGCACAACATATTACTATAAGATCACCTCACTAAACAGTAGCGGTGAATCTGCCGCATCATCAGCAGTCAGCGCAACCACTACATCAGCCTCTTCGGGCGGCTCCGGTGGTGGAGGAGGAGGCGGCGGAAGTCTATTGCCTTCAAATAATAATAGCAGTTCCAATTCGACCTCGGAAAGTACAGGAAATAAATCATCAGAAGTAGAAGAAGAAACTAAAGAATCTGAAGAAGTTTCCGAAACAAAATCTGTTTCTTTTGTGGATATAAAAAACCATTGGGCAAAATCTTTCATCGAAAATTTAGCCGGCAAAGGTATTGTCAACGGTTACGACGCTGAACACTATGGTCCTGATAACAAAATTACCCGTGCTGAATTTACCAAGATTGTTATTGAGATGTTTGATATTGAAGTTCCAGAAACTGTCTCTGCACCTAGCTTTAAGGACGTGAAATCTACAGATTGGTACGTTGGTTATCTGGAAGCGGCTTTAGAGAACAAACTTGTTCTAGGTTACGATGACAAGACTTTCAAGCCAAATCAGCCGATCAATCGTGCAGAAGCAATGAAGATTCTTCTCGAAGCTTCCGGACTGGAGCTGGATACCGATTACGTAGCAACTTTCCCTGACCTTGATAAGAAATCTTGGTACCTTGCCTATATAAATTTTGCAGCCGAAAACGGCATCGTTAGCGGATATAAAGACGGCAAATTTGGCCCAGGCAAAAATCTTACCCGTGGAGAAGTTGCAAAAATTGCTTCTCTCATGTTGGAAATGACCGAAGAAGATGAACCGCAAGTCAGCAGTTTTAGTCCGACAGATCTGATAAAATCAGTGTTGAAATAAAAGTTCTAAAAGGAAAGACGCCTCGCTAAGGGGCGTCTTTTTCTATACTCGTAAAACAGTAAAAAAGTAAAATTTTTTTACTGTTTTACGAATGTCGAGC
>SXGR01565131.1_pt1 | contig 22622 bp, 20 predicted proteins | sample 3174711 | NCBI WGS metagenome assembly SXGR01 (sample SAMN11356860, study PRJNA531348) | freshwater metagenome | isolation source: freshwater sample F1-60 | place: China: Fuxian Lake, Yuxi | collected 2017-12-25 | reverse complement strand
GCCTGGATAGCGCGAGTCAGGCTTCGGTTCGAACCCCATATCTGCGTTGAACGAAGTACCAGCGTCGCTCACAACTGGGAAGTTCCACCCACGAAGCGCGACCTGTGCGCGAAGTGATTCGGTCGAGTCGGGCGATGCGAGCACGAAAGCGCATCGCTGCATGATGTGACGAGCGAAACCGATGAAGCCATCGGCCCACAGCGCGCAGTATTGGCAGCGCTCTCCCATGTTGTGAACAATCAGCAGGTCATCGTGTGTGCCAAATAGGTCGGCGAGACTCGCCTTCGTTTCATCAAGGCGCGTGAACGAGTATTCGCCTACCGCCATCGCGGCAATCTGGTAGCGCAGGGTGCGCCGTTCGGCTCGGAGCACAATAATTTGATCGTCGATTTCCTTGGCGCGCGCGAAGAGGGGATTGTCAGAATTGCTCATTGTGGAAGGGTACTTCGTGATAATCTCATCGATCCAAGGAGAACGCAATGTCCACATCCACCGCAACCAATCCAACGACTTCCTCACACGCTTCTGAGCCATGCACCACTGGCGAGTTCTGCTGGTTTGAGTGCAACAGCCGCAACAAAGATGCTGCGCAAGCCTTCTATACACAACTCATGGGTGGTGAAGCGCAGGGATGCGAGCAGAGCCCTGTGCCGTACACGATCATCTCGGTCGGTGGTCATGGCGCGCTGGGATTGATGCAGATGGATGAACACTTCCCAAGCGATGTTCCCGCGCACTGGATGGGGTACATCGCGGTTGCCGATCTCGACGGCACGTGTGCAAAGGTCGCCACGCTTGGCGGAACAGTGTGCGTTCCACCTACAGACATTTCGATTGGTCGCTTCAGCGTGATCACTGATCCAACCGGCGCGGTTGTCAGTCTCTTTCAGGCGCACGAAGGCAAGACCGACGGCGTGAACTGGTTTGGTCCAGGCCTCGTCGGATGGAACGAGCTCATGTCGAGCGATCCCAAAGCGGCTGCGGCCTTCTACACCAAGTTGCTCGGATGGACCGCAACAGAAACCAACACGCTCGGATTTCCATATTGGATGTTCTCGACCAACGGTCGCACGGCAGGCGGCATGATGGCCAAATGCGCCGAGGACAAGTCGCCTCGCTCATACTGGTTGCAGTACATCCAGACGCTCGACCTGAATCAGTCAATCGCGCTCGCCACCAAACTCGGTGGTCGTGCACTCTGCGATGCGATGGACATTCCTGGCATCGGTCGCACGGCTTACTTCACAGATCCCAATGGAGCAGCATTCGCGCTCTGGCAGCCAGCGGCCAAGAGTGGATGCTGTTCATCGGGTGGCTGCGGCTGCGGCTGAACGAATTCGCTACGCTCAGCGACACTATGCAGACGCACACAGGCTCGGCAGCGACCCGCACCGAAACCGATGCGATGGGCGCGATCGAAGTGCCCGCCGATCACTACTGGGGAGCGCAGACCGAGCGCTCGATCCATCACTTTCCTTTCGGCGAGCGAATGCCGCTGCCGATCGTGCGCGCGTTCGGACTGCTGAAGGGCGCCTGTGCGCAGGCAAACTGCGACCTCGGAGGACTCTCACCCGATTTGCGCGATCTCATCGTGGCTGCAGCGCAAGAAGTCGCGGCGGGAGCGCTCGACGATGAGTTTCCGCTCAAGGTCTGGCAGACTGGCTCGGGGACGCAGTCGAACATGAATGTGAACGAGGTGATCTCGAACCGCGCGATCGAAGCCGCAGGTGGCACGCGCGGATCGAAGAAACCAGTTCATCCCAATGATCATGTGAACATGTCACAGTCGAGTAACGACACCTTCCCGACAGCCATGCACATCGCTTCGGCGATTGAACTCGAACGCACGGTGCTGCCAGCCGTTGAGGCGCTGCGAGCAGCACTCGATGCAAAGGCGAAGGCCTTTGGGTCAATCGTGAAGATTGGACGCACCCATTTGCAGGACGCAGTTCCGCTCACGCTTGGGCAAGAATTCTCTGGATATGTCGCACAGCTCGATCACGCGATCCGAGCGATTCGCGAGAGCCTTCCTGGCGTGCGCTCACTCGCGATCGGCGGGACAGCGGTTGGAACTGGACTCAACGCACCCATTGGGTTTGGTGAACTCGTCGCGGCGAAACTTTCGGCGACGACGGGCATCGCGTTTGCAAGCGCTGCCAACAAGTTCGCCGCGCTCGCGGGACATGAGGCGATGGTGCAGGCGCACGGCGCGCTCAACGTGCTCGCGTCGGCACTGATGAAGATCGCCAACGACATTCGATGGCTTGCAAGCGGGCCGAGGTGCGGCATCGGTGAGATTTCGATTCCTGAGAACGAGCCTGGATCGAGCATCATGCCAGGCAAGATCAATCCCACCCAGAGCGAGAGCATGACGATGGTCTGCGTGCAGGTCTTTGGAAACAACGCAGCGGTGGGGTTTGCTGCAAGTCAGGGCAACTTCGAGCTCAATGTGTTCAAGCCCGTCATTGCGGCGAATCTGTTGCAATCGTGCGAACTGCTCGCAGGAACATGCGCCGCGTTCCGCGAATTCTGCGTTGAGGGGATTGAGGCCAACGAGAGGCACATCCGAAAGCTCGTTGCAGAGAGTCTCATGCTCGTGACCGCGCTTGCACCGCACATTGGCTATGACAAGGCGAGCGCGATCGCGAAACACGCGCACCACGCAGGAAAGACGCTGAAAGCGGCGGCTCTCGAACTTGGGCACGTCGACGAGGCGACCTTCGACAAGGTTGTCCGTCCAGAATCAATGATTCGTGCGGGTTGATCGAACTCGAGTTCTTTTCTGATAGGGTGGACGACCCCGTGTCGTTGACTGGTTGAACACAAGGAGCCGTTGTGCCTCAGGAACTCGTTGAAGTGCAAGACATCGCCGTGCCCGAAGTGCGCACGCTCGACGAACGGGCAGATTCTGACGGTGACGCGCAGCGAGCGAGCGACTTCAATCCACCGCTGACGAAGGCGCAGATGCACCTTGCGATGCTTGCAGCCGTCGTGATTCCGCCAGTTGGGCTTGTGGTCGCGATGATCATGCTGTGGGGAGGCCTCTTCAACTCGATCGACCTCATCCTGCTGGTTGCTCTGTACACGCTCACTGGGCTTGGGGTCACAATCGGCTACCACCGACTCATTGCGCACAAGGCTTTCATCACGCGCACGCCGATTATGTGTTTCTTCATGATCTGCGGAGGGATGGCTGCACAGGGACCGGTTGTGTGGTGGACGGCAACGCACCGTCGCCATCACCATCACTCCGATTGCGAGCTCGATCCTCATTCTCCTCATGCGCAGCGCGCGCCGGGACTCATCGGTTGGTGTTCAGGGTTTGCGCACGCGCATGTGGGTTGGCTTTTTCGCGACTCCAACGACAACAACTACGGCTATGTGCCCGACCTCTTGAGTGACCCTGTGGTGATGCGAATCAATCGGCTCTTTCCACTCTGGGTCGCACTGGGATTCGCAATTCCAGCCCTTATCGGAGGGCTTGCATCGATGTCGTGGGGTGGTGCGCTGCTTGGGCTTCTTTGGGGAGGTGCCGCGCGCATGTTCTTGCTTCATCATGCCACCTGGAGCATCAATTCAATCTGCCATGTGTGGGGATGGCGTGACTACCGTTCAGATGATGAGAGTCGGAACAATCCGGTGATGGGGATCCTCTCGTTTGGCGAGGGGTGGCACAACAACCACCACGCGTTTCCTTCGAGCGCGCGGCACGGATTGAAGTGGTGGCAGCTCGATATCAGTTGGCTGGTCATCCGGTCGCTTCAAGCCTTCGGCCTCGTCGACAAGGTGCGACTGCCGAGCGCCGAGCGCCGTGCAGCGCGCGTGCGGAAGCGCTGAATCGATTGGCGTTTCGCGCGCTACGCCCGCATCTTTGCCGCGCGGAAGGTCTCTCGAGGCAGCACGGGCATGACATCGGGCTTTGTTGGTCGGATTCCATCGACTTGCCACGCGACACGGAATATCTCAAAGGTCGTCTCCGACATGAAGGCTCGGATCGACTCACGCATTGCGACGAGTCGATCGTGCATCGCGCAGCAGTCGCCAACTCCGCACACTCCTCCGCCAAATGGACACATGTGCGATGGATCTTCTCGCTCGAACAAGTCATAGACTTCTTGGAAACAAATCTCGATTGGCGGGCGCGACAACGCATAGCCGCCTCCAGGGCCTGGTGACCCGACCACGAGATTCGCTTGCGAAAGCGTGGTGAGAATCTTGGCCACCATCGGGCGGGGGAGGGCGCGGTCATCGGCGATCTCAACGGCAGAAAGGCGGGTCTTTCCATCATCCCAGACCTCTGCGAGCCGACTCATCGCCCCGATCGCGCGTTCTGTTTGCTTTCCATACATAGAAGGATCCTCTGTGGAAGTACCGAACTGGGAATTCCAGAACGCTAGCATAAAAACAGAGAACAAGGTAAACATTTCTGCTATATTCGCGATCTCCAGATCTGTGTATCGCAGAGAACGCCTCTGCGGTGGCGATTTCAGCGTTGAAACCGCCATCAAGTGAACGCATCTCCCGTGGACCTACCGACATGAGCCCGAGCCATCCCGCATCTGCTTCAACACTCGAACGATTCAGCTACGACGACGACATCGTGCGAAAGTTCATGTTCGTCACGCTGCTGTGGGGGGTCGTGGGCATGCTCGTGGGGGTGATCATCGCTGCGCAGCTCACGATGCCGCAGGCGAACGTTGCCCAGTGGCTTTCGTTCGGACGCCTTCGGCCACTGCACACAAACGCGGTGATTTTTGCCTTCGGCGGAAATGCGATCTTCGCCGCCGTCTACTACTCGTCGCAGCGACTCCTCAAGACGCGCATGTTGAGCGACCTGTTGAGCCGAGTGCACTTCTGGGGATGGCAACTCATCATTGTTGGTGCGGCGGTCACGCTGCCACTGGGGATCACGCAAGGCAAGGAGTACGCCGAGCTCGAGTGGCCGATCGACATCGCCGTCGTCCTGATCTGGGTCGTCTTCGCTGTGAATTTCTTCGGCACGGTGCTTCGGCGCCGCGAACGCCACATCTATGTTGCGATCTGGTTCTACATCGCAACGGTGATTGCGATTGCGGTTCTGTACATCTTCAACAACCTTGTGATGCCCGCCGATTGGACCCGTAGCTACTCGATCTACGCGGGCAGCCAAGACGCATTCATGCAGTGGTGGTATGGGCACAACGCAGTGGCATTCTTCCTGACAACTCCCTTTCTCGGGCTCATGTACTACTTCCTGCCCAAGGCCGCAAATCGCCCTGTGTTTTCGTACCGACTATCGATTGTGCACTTCTGGAGCATCGTCTTTATCTATATCTGGGCGGGACCGCACCACTTGCACTTCACATCGATCCCCGAATGGGCTTCGACACTCGGGATGCTCTTTAGCCTGATGCTGTGGATGCCGTCGTGGGGAGGCATGATCAATGGGCTCCTCACATTGCGCGGCGCCTGGAGTCGAGTCGCCGAAGATCCAGTGCTCAAGTTCTTTGTCGTCGGCATCACCTTCTATGGCATGAGCACATTCGAAGGACCGCTGCTCAGCATCAAGAGCGTCAATGCTCTCAGCCATTACACAGACTGGACGATCGCGCACGTGCACGCGGGCACGCTCGGATGGGTCGGGTTCATGGTGTTCGGCATGGTGTATTGGCTCGCCCCTCGACTCTTCCAGACGGCGATCGTCAAGCCTGCGTGGGTCAATGTGCACTTCTGGCTTGCGACGATCGGGATTCTTCTTTACATCATTCCCATCTATGCAGCGGGATTGATGCAAGGGCTGATGTGGCGCACCTTCAACGCGGATGGCGTGCTCGAGTACGACTTTCTATCAACTGTCACAAAGCTCATTCCGCTCTACTGGATTCGCACGCTTGGCGGCACCTGCTACCTCGTCGCGTTGTTCATCGGATGCGCCGCCTTGTGGATGACATGGTTGCGTCGCCCACGCGTGTACGACGTGCCCGTGTTTGAGGCGCCCGCACTTGCGACGGCGTGGATCGCAGAGCCGACTCCCGAGTCACCACTTCCCAAGAACAGTGTGATTGAGGTCGGGCGCACGATCGATCGCTTCGCGATGCTCAATTGGCATCGCAATCTCGAAGCGATTCCATTGACGTTCACCGTCTGGGTCGCAATCGCCGTTGTCGTCGCCAGTCTGTTTGAGATCATCCCGATGTTCACGATCCGAAGCGATATTCCACGCATTTCGACCGTGAAGCCGTACACCCCACTCGAGTGCATTGGCCGAGACATCTATGTCAGCGAGGGATGCGTGAATTGTCACTCGCAGATGATCCGGCCACTCGTGGCAGAGACTGAGCGTTACGGTGAATACTCCAAGCCTGGAGAGTCAGTCTTTGATCATCCATTTCTCTGGGGTAGTCGGCGCATCGGTCCAGACCTAGCACGCGAGGGAGTGAAGAATCCAAGCGCCCTCTGGCACCTACGTCACTTCACGAATCCAGTCGACACAAGTCCAGGGTCGATCATGCCTGCCTATTCACACTTGATCGAGCAGCCACTCGACTTCACTCAGTCTGGTCGATCGATTGCGGCGCTTGCGAAGGTCGGCGTGCCCTATGACTCGGTGGCGATCGGCGGCGCCGAGGCTGCCGCGCGTGCGCAGGCCGCCACTGTGTTTGCGCAACTCGTTACTGAGAACGGCAACGCACAAGGGGTGGAAAGCGTGCGCGAGACGAAGGTCATCGCGGTCATCGCCTACCTGCAGCGGCTCGGCACTGACCTCAACAAGCCGATTGACGTTGCACCTGCCGCCACCAGTGGGGGGAGCCACTGATGTCGTTGTCATCGCCAGTGCTTGCAGCAGGCGGCGTCATGCCGACCATCGCACTCCTGTTCTTCTTCGTGTTGTTTGTGGCGATCATCGCCTTTGTCTTTGCTGTTCCCAACTCAGTCTGGCAGCGTGACGCCGAGATTCCCCTGCGCCGAAAGGAACCAAACGAATGAGCCACTCCACGCATGATCCTGTGAACGAACCACGCGCCGGCCCGACACTGTGTCAGCATGAGTCAGATGGAATCCAGGAATACGACAATCCGATGCCGCTGTGGTGGTCTGGACTCTTCTGGGTGACCATCATTTTCTCAGTGGGCTATGCGATGTACTTCTCGTGGGGAGTCGGCCCATCGTCGCAGCAGGAGTATCAGGACGAGCTCGGAGGGTTCTATCTCGAGCAGGCGCAGAAACTCGGAGACCTGCAGCCGGATCGTGCAACGATCGACTCGCTCATGCACAACGACAAAATGCTGAAGGCCGCGCGCGGGCTCTTTCTAAGCAACTGCGCAGTCTGCCATGCAGCTGATGGGGGTGGATTGACCGGTCCAAACCTCTGTGATGGTTCGTACCTCAACATCAAGAAGCTCGAAGATTTCTACAGCGTGATCTCGAACGGGGTCGTCCCCAAAGGGATGCCCGCGTGGGACAAGCGGTTCATTCCAGCGCAGCGCGTGCTGCTCGCTGCGTATGTCGCGAGCTTGCGTGGGACAACGCCGGCGGCTCCGCGTGCTCCTCAGGGAACCGAGGTTCCTCCTTGGGACGCGAAGTGAGTCCATCGAGTTCACAGCGCGCCATGGGGTCGAACTTCACGTTGCCGCAGTACGAGCGCCGAGTGCTTTCAACCCTCAATGCCGATGGCACGCGCCGGTGGATCACTCCGCGTGAAGTGACTGGCAGATTCTGGAAGTGCCGGTTTGTTCTTGCGTGGTCGCTGATCGTGCTCTTTGCGGCGCTGCCGTGGGTTCGCATCGCTGGCAAGCCAGCGATGCTGTTCGATGTCGTCAGCCGACAGTTCACGGTCGCTGGCACAACGTTCCGGCCAACGGAGACGCTGCTTCTTGCGCTCGTCATGTTGTTCATCTTCGTAGCCGTCTTTCTCGTCACCGCGCTGCTCGGGCGTGTGTGGTGTGGGTGGGGTTGCCCGCAGACGGTCTATCTCGAGTTTCTCTATCGTCCAATTGAGCGATTACTGCTTGGCGGTGGATATCACACCCGCGACCGCTCCGTCTCGGCCGTGCGTCGGCTGGCGATGTATGCGCTGTTCTTGGTTCTCAGCGCGCACCTCGCAAACACCTTTCTTGCATACTTCGTGGGGACCGATCAGCTGACGGTGTGGACGATGCACGCGCCATCGCGTCACCCCGTCGCGTTTGGGGTCTTTGCGACGACAGTCGCACTCATGATGTTCAACTTCACTTTTTTCCGCGAGCAGATGTGCACGATTGTTTGCCCGTACGGCCGCATGCAGAGTGCGCTGCTCGATCAGGATTCGCTCGTCATTGGGTACGACGCTCAACGTGGTGAACCAAGGGCAAAGGGATCGCAGCGCCAAGCGATGGCCGCCGCAGGATCAATGGCAGGAGATTGCATCGAGTGCACCATGTGCGTACAGGTGTGTCCGACGGGCATCGACATTCGTGATGGGCTCCAGCTCGAGTGCATCAATTGTGCGCAGTGCATTGACGCGTGCGACAGCGTGATGCGCAAGCTCAAGAAGCCAACAGGCCTCATTCGCTACTCAACGACGCACCGATTGGGTGGTCAGGCCGCCAAACACGTGCGGTACAGACTCGTGATCTACCCAATTCTGATGTTGGCAATCAGCGCGGCCTTGGTCACACTGCTCGTGCGGCGCCCTTCAGCGCTCGTCGAACAAGCGCGTCTCACAGGGGTCAATTTCATTGATGCGGGGGAAGGGCGCATCGAAACTCCCATTCGGCTGCTGATCGAGAACCGCACCGACGCTGCTCGCACCTACACAGTCACGGCGACGGGAGACCTTCAACTGATTGGCGCAACAACGCCGCTCAACGTGCCAGCCTCTGATGCGCAGAGCATCGATCTGATGGTGGTGGCTCCAGCCAATTCGTTTCACCGTGGCAGTCGAACGGGGCAACTGGCGGTTCATGACGACGCGCAATTCAGCACGACCGTCGACATCGCGATCGTCGGTCCGTTTTCAGCCCCGAGCACGGCAAAGTCAGCAAGTGAGGGACACACCCCGTGAGCGCAATCCGTCGCCAGTGGATCGAGCAGCGGTGGAAGTTCGTCCCCATCATCATGCTGTGCGGCTCGGTCGCGAGTGCCTACACGATGGTCACGCTCTCGATGGGGGATGGCACGGGGACGGCGGTCGAGCCCGACTACTACCGCAAGGCGGCCGCGTGGGATGAAACACAGCGCCAGCTCGCTGCCAATGGCGCGTTGAACTGGATTGTCACACCCTCGTTTGCCGCGGGTATGAGCGACCCACGCCTTGCGCGACTCGAGATCGCGGTCGCAGACAAGTACGCCGTTGCGCTCGATGGCGCACGCGTGCACGCAGAGGTGATTCCGATTCGCGCCGCAGATGCACGCTGCGAACTGGACCTTTCACCAACAGGCAATGGTCGATACGCGATCGACGTGCCGATCCGCACAGGCGGATTGTGGGAAGTACGGCTGCGTGTCGAATCGAAGGGTCGCGTCTACACCGATCGCTTTCGGCGACAACTCATGTTCGGGCCCTCGCCGCCGCACGAGGTGTCAAAGTGATCGCACTTGCGCTGAGTGTGCTCGCGGCGAGCGTCGTGGGTAGTCCACATTGCGCAGGAATGTGTGGCGGCATCGCGGTTGTGTGCAGTGGCATCGGAACCCGCAGTGCGCGCAGGACGCTCGGTTCAATGCTGGCGTATCACGCAGCGCGTGGCGTGTCGTACACCGCAGTCGGCGCACTCGCGGGTGCATGCGGAGCGCTGCTCAATTCAGGCGGCGCTCTTGTCGGCGTGCAGCAAGTCGCCGCGATTGCGGCAGGCGTCGCGGTCATGATCGTTGGAGGCGCGTTGGTTTTGCGCTCAAGCGGGTGGGACGCAGGGCGCCTTGCACTCCCCGCGTGGGTGAAGTGCGCACTCGCGGCGGTGCACCGTGCGGCGGCCTTGCTTCCTCCCACCCGTCGGTCGATCGTCATTGGGCTCGCAACACCGTTGCTTCCATGCGGCTGGCTGTGGGCGTTCGCGGTCGTCGCTGCTGGCAGTGGATCGGTGCTCGGCGGTGCGCTCGTGATGAGCGCGTTCTGGGTTGGCACCGTGCCGATCCTTGCCCTTATGGGGGCCGGGATCGCATCGCTTGGCGCCGATCGGCGCCGCCTGCTCGCAGCCCTCGCGGGTACCGCGATGATCGCCGTCGGACTCTGGACTGCGACAGTACGCGCATCGATTGCACCGAGGGTCGCCGACATGGTGAATCGGGCGGACGCAACTGCGTCGACGCCGGCGTGCTGTGCCGACGGGGAGCACAAGTGACGACGCTTGCGTCAGTGCGACCAGAGGCACACAGCCCGCGTGCGGCGTTCATCGCATGCGCACATTGCAGCCAGCCCGTACCCGAGTCGGGCGAGCAAAGTCGATCGGATGCGAACATGTTCTGTTGCGCCGGGTGCGAGGCAGTCTGGCATGTCCTTCACAGTTGTGGGCTCGAGCAGTACTACGCACTACAGCGAGCGGCGGGCTCAACCGCAAATCGCCCGGCGCGCGCAACATCGCATGCCTATCTCGATCATCCCGAGTTTCACGCACGGCATGTGCACTGTGTGCACGAACAGTGCGCGCGCGTCGAACTTCGTCTCGATGGACTCAAGTGCGCAGCGTGCATGTGGCTTCTTGAAGCGCTCGCGCGCATTGAGCCTGGGGTGACGAGCGCGCGCGTCGACTTAGGCAGGTCGATCATCATGATTGAGTGGAGTCCATCGCGTGTCACGCTCTCTCAAGTCGCAGATCGAATTGCAGCACTGGGGTACTGCGTGCGACCGATCGGAACGCGCGCCTCGCGCGAGCAGTGGCGCAGACAGGATCGTCGGTGGCTCATCGATATCGCGGTGTCAGGCGCAATCAGTGGAAACGTGATGGCGATTGCGTTCGCGCTCTATGGAGCGCAGTTCTCGTGGATGGACGACTCGATACGGCAGTTTCTACAGTGGACGAGTCTTGCTCTGGCGACGGTCACCGTGGTGTGGCCCGGTCGGACCTTCCTCTCGAACGCATACCACGCCCTCGTCACCAGAACACCACACATGGACATTCCCATCGCGCTTGCGCTCGTGGCGGGCCTCGTTGGAGGAGCGGTGGTGACGGCGTTGGGCGATCCCGGGGTGTACTTCGAGAGCATTGGCATGCTCGTGTTTCTGCTGCTGATCGGTCGATTTGTGCAGTTTCGGCAGCAGCGATCTGCACGCCACGAGATCGAGCTTATCTGTGCACTCGTCCCACAGACCGCACGCCGAGTGCTGGCTACTGGCACGATAGAAGAGGTTCCAGTTGATGCGCTACGAGTCGGAGAACTGGTCGAAGTGCGCTCAGGCGAGTCGCTCAGTGCAGATGGAACGCTCGAGTCGAGTGAAGCCAGCCTTGATCTGCAATTGCTGACGGGAGAGTCGCGTCCAGTCCGCGTTGCGGCAGGGAATGCCGTGTCTGCTGGAGTGCGGCTTCTTGGTAGTGCCCCGATCCTCATTCGAGTCTCGGCAGCGGGGGCGACGACCCGCGCGGCGGCGATCGCGAACATGGTGCAGGATGCCGCGTCGAAGCGTCCCGCGACCGTTGAGTTTGCCAATCGCATCGCGGGATGGTTTGTGCTCTGTGTGCTCATCACAACAGCGATCGTTGGTGCAGTCTGGTGGATGATCGATCCGACTCGAGTGTTGCCTGTGGTGATAGCGATGTTGGTCGTGACCTGCCCGTGCGCGCTCGGGCTCGCGACTCCCCTCACCATGATGGCATCGCTCGGGCAGGCTGCGCGCGCAGGCATCCTCGTGCGGGGAGGCGATGTGCTTGAGCGACTCGCGCGCGCGGGCACCTTGATTCTTGATAAGACTGGAACAGTGACCGAAGGGTCGATGCGTGTGCTTCGGCAGTATGGAGAGAGCGACGCAATTCAACTTGCAGCCGCGCTCGAGGCGAAGAGTGCGCATCCAGTTGCGCGAGCGATCAGTGAACTCGCGCGTGTCGATGCTGCGCATCAGATCGACGACGTACACGAGACGCTTGGGCGCGGAATCGCGGGCACGGTCGACGGCAAGCGCGTCGAGGTCTGCACATGGTCATTCATCGCGAATACTGCGCTGAAAGCCGACCCTCTCGAGCACACCGAAGCTCGTCGGATGGTGTGCGACGGACTCTCGCCGATTGCCATCCTCATCGATGGGCGGGTTCGTGCGCTGTGCGGGGTGGGCGATCCAATTCGAAAGGACGCGGCCACGCTCGTCGAGGGGTTTCGTCGCCGCGGCTGGATCGTGTGCCTCGCCTCTGGGGATGATGCCATGATCACGGCGCAAGTCGGCACAGCCCTCGGAATCCCTCGCGAGCTCGTCCGCGGTGAGTGCACCCCGCATGACAAGGTCGAGGTTGCCTCGCAGCAGACGCAGCGCCCAGTTGTGATGGTCGGAGATGGCGTCAACGACTTGCCAGCGATGGCCGCGAGCGACGTTGGCGTGGCCGTTCGGCAGGGGACCGAAACGACAATCTCGCACGCAGATGTTGCTTTGACTGGCGCAGGCCTCGCACAACTCTTCGCGCTTGTCGATGGAGCACGCAGAACGATTCGCACCGTGCATGTCAATTTTGGGATCAGTCTTGCATACAACATCGTCGGCGGCGCGCTCGCGGCGACTGGCACGATCAGTCCGCTGATTGCCGCGATCCTGATGCCCCTGAGTGGGCTCACGGTGACGGTAGTGGCTCTGCGCATGCCGCGGTTTGGTGCACGCCAGCGCGGCGGCGCATCTGAGGTGCGCCCATGACGCTGCTCTTTGTCGCGATTCCAGTGGCGCTTGTGATTGCTGCAGTTGCGGTCAGCGCGTTCGCATGGGCAGCGCGCGATGGGCAATACGAAGATCTTGATACGCCTCCGGTGCGGATGCTGATCGATGATGCGCAGGTGCCTGGTTGCGTACAGTCTTCCGATGACGCACGCGAATCGGGTTCTGGTTGAGATTGTCTCGCGCGGCACAGTCGACGCGATTCTGCCATTCGTCGAGGAGTTTTACGCACACTTCCACTACGCGTTCGTCGCCGAAGACAAGCGATCTCAACTCGAAGCGTTTGTCGACATGCATTCGGTTGGTCGATTGCTGTCGATTGCGTGCGATGGCACCCTTGTCGGGTATGCGGTGATCGCCTTTTCATACGGGCTCGAATTCGGGGGGCGCGTCGCCTTCGTCGACGAGCTCTTTGTGCGACCCGCGGTGAGGTCGACGGGGCTCGGTCAAGAGGCACTCGCTCACATTGAAGCGGTGTGTGCATCGTGCGGAATGCGCGCGCTTCGACTCGAAGTTGAAGCGTCAAATCCTCGCGCGGCGGCGCTCTACTTACGAAACGGCTATGTGGATCACAACCGATGCCTTCTCACCAAGCGGCTTGACGCCAACAGTTGACGAGTTTGCGATGGGGGAGTGCAATGGTGTGATGACACGATCCATCGTTCGAGGCGGTGTAGTTGCAGTCGCTGCTTTCGCGCTCGGATGCGACGCAATCACGCAGGTTGATCGCACGACGCTGCGGACGGTCGAGGTGTCATCCCTGCGCACAGACCCCAATCAGTGGAAGCAGGTTGAAGAGGACCTGCGCGAAGGGCGCTCATGCGTCTTCGTCGTGCACAAAGGCGAGACCATTCCAGTCGAAACCCATATCACCCTTCCGATGGCAACGCTACAGACCAGCGGCAACGCGCTGGTCTTCACCGAGGAGACATATTTTCTCGTGTCGCAGTCGTCGCTGAGAATCAGTCGCGATGGACAGCGATGGGCGGACATCGACGACATCCGCGCACAGCGCGAGCTGTTTGGGTTCCATTCAGGCCAAGTCGCGTTCGGTTTCAGCGCGTCAGCAGAGGCCGGAGCGAAGTTCTCGCTCGATGTCAAGACGAAGTAGTCGCTGGTGACGACCGCGGTTGCTACTTGATGTGGGCCGCTAGCGGATCGTTGGCAACTCGACAGATGTGATCAGCGCGGATGAGCATCGCTCCTCCCTCGCCAGGCTGGATTGTGCCTTCGACCGCAACGAGCATGAGGGGTTTGAGTGTTCCTTCGCTCTCGAGCGAGAGTTCAATGGGCTTTCCGTCGGCGCCAACGACCTCGATCATCGCAAGTGCCGCTGTCAGCGACTTGCGCTCTTCACAGCAGTAATCCCAGGGTCGTGGACAGTGATCGTCGTCACCCATCTCGACGCACGACTTCAGTGAGGGATCAATGATCGTGAAGATCGCGCGGTTGCTGACAAAGGGGGACCTCGATCCACCAATACGTCCGAGCACAACGACGTGATCGCCCGGCTTTGACGCCGCTCGCGATGCGATGACACCAACTGCTCCCGCAGGCTGCTCAGTGACGAAGAGCCCAGTTGGAAGCAGTGCGGTCGCCGCTGCTGGCGCAGGCGGTGGTGTTGCGGGCTTGTCACAAGCAAGAGGCAGAAGAACCGACACGATTGCGAGTACGGGAATGAGTGGTTGACGCATAATGAGCTCCAAGGAAGGTGAAGTTACGCAAGGTCTGCTTTGAGCGCCGACGGGATCGACGCACGCATGCAACGAATGGCAGGAGGCAAACTGCCGAGTAGTCCGAGAGCGAACGCAGCCGCGAGTCCGCTCGCGATGCAGGTGGCATCGACAGAAAGGGAGAAGATTCCCATCGAGAAGCGCACGCCGACTCCGTTGAGCAGCGCGATGGCAAGCACAAGCGCTGGGAGTGCCCCAGCTGCGATCGTGATCAGCGACTCCTGCACGAGACTGATGATGACCGCCGTGCGCGAGTACCCAAGCACCTGCAGCATCGCGATCTCGCGTGACCGCGAGGCAAATGCCGCGTCGAGCGCATTGAGCCCGCCGAGCATTGCGCCGAGTGCGACGATGAACGCACTGAAGCCGATCATGATTTGTACGGGGCGAAAAAACTGTGCGAGCTGTGCGTAGTACAGAGGCTCGTCAATCGCAGTGAGCTCGAGATCTGGTCGTCGCGCGGCAAAGACCTCAAGATCGCTCGCATCGCCACTCGCAAGCGATACGACCGCAACAGAAATGGTCTGTCGTTTGGTCTGTACGAGCAAATCTGAGATGGGAACCCAGACCTCCCCGTCAATCGCAACGCCTGGGGCATCAATGATCCCTGTCAGTGTGTGCTCGATGTCATCAATGAGAATCTTCTGCGGCTCGGACGCGCGCGCGAGGTCGGCGTCGACGACTCCCAGTCGCGCCGCCACCGACCGTCCGATCAGCGCTTCGTTACGTCCTTGCTCGGGCAACCTGCCGATCGAGAGTCGCGCCTGCGGATGAACGAGAAATGCGGCTGGCTCGATGCCGCGCACGAGCACAAGGTCGCGAGAACTCCCCTCGGGGCGGACTTCTCCAGCGCGGCGAAGCGGCAGGGGCACGTGCAGTTCTGGAGAGACGAAGCGTGCGCCTCCAAGTATGCGAATCGTTGGAAGACTCGCAGCAAGAATGCCAGGAGTCGAGGCGGTGATCTCGCTTCGCTCGACGCTCTCTTCGCTTCCTGCGCCAAGCAGCATCACGTTGCCGACGGTGCCACTCGCGCGGACTCCACGGTCAAGAGCACGCACGCTTGCGACCGCACTGACCACAAGAAACACGACGATGGCACCACCGCCGGCGGTCAGTACGAGGCGCGATCGGCTTCGCCCAATGTTGCGCGCAGCGTAGTGAAGTGGCAGCAGCATCATGAGCGGAATCCTGCAACGATGGTCTGGCGCGATGCCACAAGTGCTGGCACGACCCCTGCGGCGAGGCTCAGCGCAATCGCGATGGCAACCCCCAGTGCTGCGATCGATATAGATGGTGGCACAGCAATCGCAACCCCTTCCATCGTGAGCGCGGTGCGTGTCAGTGCAACCGTCGCATATGACGCTCCTGCGCCGATCACTCCTCCAACAGAACCGAGGAAGAGTGCCTCTGCCATCACAAGGGTCGCAAGGTGAGGTCCACCAAACCCAAGAGTCTGTAGCACGCTGACTTCGCGCTGACGGCTGCGCATCGAGAGCACAATGGCGTTGGCAACGAGTGCGAACACCGCAGCAAGCGCAGCCAACCCGAGCATGCGCGCAAACCCAATGAGCGCGATGACATCCGTTGCGGCGCGAGCGACATGCGCCGTTTCGGCGCGTGTTGTCGTGGGAGTCTGATCGGTCGCAAACAAGGCGTCGATCGCGAGTGCCACCTCATCGAGTCTCTCTGGATCGGCGACCCGCACGTCAAACTGCGTGACGATGCCGCCAGTGCTCCCGCGCTTTGATTGTTCCTGAAGAAACGGAAGATGCACGAAAGCGCTGCTCTGATCTTGCGGAGCGTCGCTGTCAATGATGCCTGCTACGAACGCGTCGACTCCGGCGGCTGTGAACCGATCTCCTGGCTTGAGTCGACGACGCTCGGCAAGTTCGCGGCCGATCAGTGCAGAATCTCCGCGCGCGAGCCAGCTCGCCATCGTGTCTGCACTCGCCTGCGATGCATGTGCCTGCGAGAAAGCATCGGCGGGCACGCCGCGAAACGTGACAACGTCGAGTGATGCGCGACAATTCGACACAACGATCTTGACGGGGGTGACTGATACCACCCCAGGCACCTTGCGGATCGCAACCTCGTAATACTGCGGAAGCGCGCTGGTGAAGGGGCAGAAGCGATTCTGCCTGTAGACGATGAGCGCGGTTTCTTGCGAGGCTCGCGATGTGGCGCGCTCGACGCCAGTTCGCATTGCGTCGACGGTGCAAAACAGAAACACTGCGACCGTCACTCCGGCGACGACGAGAGCGCTACGGGTTGGCCGCCGCACGAGCCCATGCCACGCAAGCCCCATGACACCACCAAGTGCACGGCGCGAAATCATTGGTGTCCCTCAGAAGTTGGAACCAGCCGTCCCTTTTCAAGATGCACCGTTCGATCTGCGTGGCGGGCTGTTGTGGGGTCGTGGGTAACCATGACGATCGTCTGTCCGCGTTCTCGGTGCAAGCGAGAAAGCAAGTCCATCACTCCGGCCGCAGCAACGCGATCGAGATCGCCGGTCGGTTCGTCTGCGAGCAACAGCGCAGGTGCTGTCACGATGGCGCGTGCGATCGCAACTCGTTGCTCTTGGCCTCCCGAGAGTTGGCGCGGAAAGTGTGCGTGTCGATCGGCGATACCGACAGACTCAAGCGCCTCACTGACGCGGCGATGCCGTTCCCGTCTTGAGAGCGGCTGTAAGTAAAGCGGTAGCTCAACATTTTCATACGCCGTCAACACTGGAACGAGGTGGTAGAGCTGAAAGACATAGCCGACACTCGCCGCGCGCCACGCAGCAAGGGCTGCTCGTGAGAGGTGAGCAATATCGTGTCCGTCAACGGATAGCGATCCAGCAGTTGGTCGATCGATCCCGGCAAAGAGATTCAAGAGTGTGGTCTTGCCAGACCCTGATGGCCCCATGAGCGCGACGAACGCTCCCCGTTCAAGGACGAGATCGATCGACTCGAGCACGCGCACGGTGTCACCGCCGCGCGAGTAGTGCTTTTCAAGTGCCGCGCAGGTGATGATTGGTTCAGCGGTGCTCATTGTGTGCTCCCGTGGGCTGAGAACTTGCAATCGATGCAACGCGAACCGTCTGGCCCTGACGTGTGGGCGGCGATTCAGCACTCACAACAAAATCGCCAGGTCGCAGTCCGTCAACGACGGTCGTCCAATCTTCTGGTCCCGCGCGGCCGAGACAGACAATTGCGCGTTCCTCAATCGTGCCGACTTCGTCGCGCAGATTGATGACCACTCGAACGGTCCCCGTCCGCGTTCCATCGGGAGAGACCGCCCAATTCGCAACGACCGCCTCGGGGATCGCAAGTTCACCGCGGCCTCCGCTCGCGAGAGCGTTCGCCGCGGTGCCTCCATTCGAATCATGTGGGCTGCTCAACTCAATGCGAACGCGCGCGAGCATGTCAGGAACGAGTCCAGCAGGCGGCGACTCGAGCAGCACCTTCGCCTGAAGCGTGTTCTTGGCGATGTCAGCCTGCTGAACAAGCCGAACCACGCGCCCCTTGATGACGACCCCAGGCAGGGCGTCCACCTGAATCTCAGCTGACTGACCAATCGCGAGTTGCCCCGCATCCGCGAGCGGTACATCGGTCCGCACCTGCAAACTCGCGGGATCGAAGAGCTGCACCACGGCCGCGTTCTCAGGTCCCATGCCGACGAACGATCCAGTCGTGGCTAGTCGCGCCATCACGACCCCAGCGGCTGGCGCACGCACTTCGGTTCGAGCCAAAGCAAGCGCGCTCTCATCACGGGCAACCGCAAACTGCGCGTGTGTTGCACGTGCCGCTGAGACGCGCAATCCAAGCCGAGCGACCTCTGCAGCGCTGACTCCACCAATCTCGACGAGGGTTGACTTGCGCGTGAGCTCATCCTCGAGCGCCGCAAGCTCAGCGACCTTGACCTGCAACTCTGCTTCCGCCCGCCGCAGCGCAAGCACCGCTTGGTCGTCGACAAGGCGAGCCACGACCTGCCCCTGTGTGACGGAGTCCCCTTCGAGTACGAGTACTTCGCGCACGACTCCAGGAATCAGCGCAGGGACGCTCAGCGCAAATGGAGCGGGCTCGATCCATCCGGGGGCTTGCACCACTGAGCCACGCGCACGCGATCCAGGTGCCGGCGCCGCAGTGTGCGAAGTGCGCACAACAACCGGCGTTCCACCGACGGTCGTGAGCGGAGCCCACGCCCGCCAACTCGACCAGATGAGGATCGCGCTCGCGCCACCGATGAGGATGAGTGGAAGCACGATGCGGGAACCGATGTGAAGGCGTGGTGTTGGAATCACTGTCGAGTGTTTCTGTGCTGTCATGGAAGCACCTCAGAGGGAAGGAATCCTGCGGCAGCGGTGAACGCAATGCGAGCGCGCCGCCTTTCGCGTTCAAGGTCAATCAGCGCAAGGTGTGCGTGATTCAGGTCGTGCGCAGCATTGACGGCCGACTCCTGCGAGCCCTCGCCTGCAGCGACGGCCGCTTCGGCTCGTGCGCTCGATTGCTCGCTCGCAGTGACGAGATGCTCACGCGTGATGCCGTGGCGATCTTCGGCAGAGCGGGCCTTGACTAGAGCTGCGCGCACCGCGACGACCGCGCTCTGTCGGATGCGCTCCGTCTCGATTCGCGCCGCGCGGAGTTGCGCCTGCGCGCGGGCGATTCGGGCTGAGCCGGTATTGAAGAGCGGGACCTCGACGAGTGCCGTGACCGCCGCAGCTTGATCGCCCTCCATGTCTCGTTCAAAGCCACCCCCCAGTTGGACGCTCTTCAGGCGGCCGCGGGACGCCAGTTCAAGCGCCGCCGCTGCGGCCCGCGCACGCGCCTCCGCTGCGCGCACATCAAGTCGCGACGCAATCAGAGTGTCGGCAATGTCGGAGTCGTTCATGAGTGCGCCGTGCAGTGCGATGTGGGTGGATGGGTCGGGCGATCCAATCTGCCACGAGGTCGGTGCTCCCGCGCGTCCTACAAGCGCGAGCAACTCGAGGCGTGCGCTTTCGTCAGCCTCAATCGCCATTTCTTGGCGGTAGTGTGCATCGACAAACTCGGCCTGTGCGGTGGCAACGCCATCACCCGCCAATTCTCCAGCCGCAAACTTCGCGCGCGCGATCGACAGCAGCCGCTCGGTTTGCCGAAGGTCGTTGAGCGCGTATGAACTCTCGATGTCACGCATGGCCACCTCATGCCAGAGCGTGCGCGCTTCGGATGCAATCCCGACGGCACGCGCACCGAGCGCAAGCAGTGCCGCCTCGTATGTATCGCGCGCCGCGTCGCTGCGAATCGGCTGCTTCCAGAGGTCATCGATCTGAACCATGAGCATGGCAACGATCGGTACCACCCCCATTGAGTCGAGCGGAACGCCTGACGCGAAATTGACCACCGGATTCTGCGGCGCGGCGGCGTCGAGTGACTCGGCGCGCATCGCATCCAGCTCAGCGAGCATGCGGGCAAGCTCTGGATTTGCGTCAAGCGCCATCGTGACTGCCGTTGCTTCATCAAGCGCAGTGGGGAGCGGCGTAGTGGAATCACCTTTCAGCGAATCGGCGTCTGGATGGGTCGGTGAGTCGCCGCGCGTCCATGCTGGGGTGGCCCCAGTGCGAGCGGTGATCTCTGAGCCAATCGAAGTGGGTGGATCGAGTCGCGGAGGGCTGCAGCCGACGGCGATTGCCACTGGCAGCGTTATTGCGAACGCCAGCGCGCGGATTGAGTTGTGCATGGTTGAGCTCCAGAGTGTGAACCAAATGGTTCACGGGACAACGAACAGCCGCGCGAACACGCGTCGCGCGGAAGAGTCGTGTCAGGAGTTCAAAGAGTCCAGAGAGTCAGCAGCGCACACCGCTCACTACTCAGCAGTGGCGGCGCTGGAGGTTTGAGAGTCGGCGCAAGTGGCCAGCCGCCCGCATGTTCAGCGGCATAGAGTTGAAGCGGATCGATGACCGAAGGTGGCAAGATCGCCTCGAAGGGGATCTCGGCCAGGATGAAGAAGGCATCGAGCGAAGGAGGTTGTGGCGCGGGAGCCTTGATAACACAGTGCTCGCACGATCGTGGCGCACGTTCGTCTTGATCTTCACCGTTCGACTCGTTGTCGCTCGCATCGTCATGGCAGCACGAGGCGTGGCCTCGAGCGGTCTCACGCGATGTTTCGCACGACGCATCCGCGAATGCCAACACCTGACAGCAGCACAGTGGCAGCCAGAGTGCGACGACTGCGATGACGAAGATGCGCGGCAAGCGGCTCATCGGTAGGGACAATAGACATCTCGATTGCGCCCTGTCAAGAAAACACTTCTACACTCGCGTCGTGCTGCCGCAACACCAAATGGATGCGATCCGCTTTGAGGAATTCAACTCGAGCGTCATCGGTCCACTGGCGTACCCAATAATCCACCCGCTTTCCGTCGAGGTAGCCCACTTTCGAGCGCGAATTGGGCACCGTGACGCAGTTCGAGCTCGGCGCAAGCCGGTCGCCATTGGCTATCGCTGGGGACCAATTCTCAGCACTGCATGGTTTCGGGTTCGAGGAGTCCTTCCAAAGAGTTTTCGAGGTCACCGGGCCCTGCTGCGCTTTTCATCTGGAACCGAGGCAGCGCTCTATATAGATCGAGTCGCGCATTCAGGACTCGATCCCTACCACGATCTTGCCGCCGTCGTGCCATCCGACTGGCGCAGCAAAGTTCGCGCACGGGGCGGCGATCGCATCGACCTTTGGATCGAAGCCGCGTGCAATCTTCCACTTGGTGCTACGACATTCTGGTGGGATCAGCCTGAAGTTCGCGCCCGATGGAACGAGTCAGCGCCAGGCCGGCTCGAGAGCGCAGAGATGGTCGCGATCGACGAAGAGGTTTGGCGATTCTCACAGCGCTTCGATTGGCTCCGGCGCATGCTGTGGGATGGTCCACCCGAATCGTCTCGAATCAACGACATCAGGTCGGGGCTCGCGCGAGTTGTTCGGGCGATTCCCGCGCGAGATGCCACGCGCGCAGCAATTCTTTCCCAGCGCGCATTGCTCGATGACCTCATCCGCGGCGATGGCTCGAGCGCAACGACCTGTGTCGCGATCGGGCATGCACACATCGACACCGCGTGGCTCTGGCGCATTGACGAGACGCGCCGCAAGTGCGTTCGATCTTTCGCAACGGCGCTGCGCAACATCGAGCGCTTTCCGCACTTTCGATTTCTTTGCAGTCAGGCGCAGCAGTATCAGTTCGTCAAGGAAGAGAGTCCCGCGCTCTTTCAGCAGATCACAGCTGCGGTGAAGCAGGGGGCTTGGGAGCCAAACGGTGCGATGTGGATCGAGCCCGATTGCACCGCGCCAAGTGGCGAAAGCTTCATTCGCCAGATCGTGCACGGATCGCGCTGGTGGAGCGACCACTTCGGAGCATCCGCACCACAACGGTTCTTGTACCTGCCTGACACGTTCGGATTCCCAGCATGTTTGCCGCAGATCATCGCGAAAGCAGGTCTCGACACCTTCATCACGAACAAGATGATCTGGAGCGGCACGAATCGCTTTCCACATGTGACCTTCAATTGGCGCGGGCTCGATGGCACAGAGGTGCTTTCGCATTTCACTCCAGGCCACAACTACAACAGCGACTTTCTTCCAAAGGACCTCACGGCAGCTGCAGCAAACATCGAGACGTTCGACAAGGGGCGCGTCCGAACGTACCTGCAGCCATACGGGTGGGGGGATGGCGGAGGCGGTCCCGATCCGATGCAGATTGAACGCACGCTCATTGCCGCCCAGTGCGCGGGGATTCCGTCGACAACCCACGCAAGCGCACGCGATTTCTGCGGTGACCTGCACGCCCTCGCACACGCGAGCGCGCAGCGAGGCGATCCGATTCCTGTCTGGGATGGCGAGCTCTATCTCGAGGCGCACCGCGGCACCTACACAACACAGCGGTGGATCAAGCAGGCCAATCGACAGGCAGAGGGGTTGTTGCGGCAAGTCGAAATGCTCGCGGTGCTTGCTCCAATGGCACGGTCGCGCGAACGCGCGCTGCTCGCAGAACTTGATGCACTCTGGAAGACCGTCTTGCTGCATCAGTTTCATGACATTTTGCCTGGGTCGAGTATCGCTGCTGTGTACGACGATGCGCG
>SXGR01366042.1_pt1 | contig 22634 bp, 23 predicted proteins | sample 3174711 | NCBI WGS metagenome assembly SXGR01 (sample SAMN11356860, study PRJNA531348) | freshwater metagenome | isolation source: freshwater sample F1-60 | place: China: Fuxian Lake, Yuxi | collected 2017-12-25 | reverse complement strand
GGAACGGTTCGTCGAGGACGAAGCTTGTGCCACCGATGGTGACCTGCTTTTCCTGCAACGCTTCGAGAAGCGCGGCCTGTACCTAGGCCGGCGCTCGGTTGATGTCGTCAGCCAGCACGATGTTGGCAAAGATCGGCCCGCGCTTCACCGAGAACGTACCCGACGCCTGATCAAACACCTGCGTGCCGATCACGTCGGCGGGCAACAGGTCGGGCGTGAACTGCACGCGGCTGAACTTCGTGCGGATGGTTTCGGCCAGCGTTTTCACCGCCAGTGTTTTGGCTAGGCCGGGCACGCCCTCAATCAGCACGTGCCCGCCGGTCAGCAACGACACCATGAGCCGCTCGATCATCGCGTCTTGGCCGACAACGCGACGCGCCACCTGCTTCAGAATGTTCTGGACGAGGGAGGGATCGAGCGCGGGGTCGTTCTGCTTGGTCACGGGAGGCGCGCGCTGCGAGGAGACAGAGCCGGGGAACCCACCATTATAATGCGTGGAGCAGATGTAGTTCGCGCTTAGTGAGCGGCCGGCATTCGCCGCAGGGAAGCTTGCCGAGCTCGATCGGGCCAAACCGTTCGCGTACGAGGCGCTGCACGTCGAGCCCCAACGCTTCGCACACGCGCCGCACTTCGCGGTTCTTCCCTTCGGTCAGCGTGATCTCGAGGCGCCAGTGGCCGTGGCCTTCGGGTGTCGCCAGCGCTTCCTTGGCCACGACGAGTCCATCGTCGAGTTCGACGCCGTTCCGGAGTGCACGCACGGCCGCCTGCGCGTCGCCGCGCACATACGCGGCATACATCCGCTCGATCTCGCTACTCGGATGCGTCAGCGTGTGGGCCATGTCACCGTCGGTGGTCATCAGCAAGACCCCTTCGGTGAGGTAGTCAAGTCGGCCGACGTAGGTCAGTCCGGGATCGGGCGGCACCAACTCGAACACCGTTGGCCGACCGCGTGGATCGCCCTTCGAGGTGAGCGTGCCCGACGGTTTGTGCAGGAGGTACGTGGTCGCGGCGGCAGGCGCTCCGACCGGCTGTCCGTCGACGGTGATTTTGTCGCGTCCCGGCGTGACGCTCTGTCCGAGCGTGGCCGGCTCGCCGTTAACCAACACCCGCCCAGCCGAGATGAGCGTCTCGGCAGCCCGGCGCGACGCCACGCCCGCTCGTGCGAGCGCGCGCTGGAGGCGCATCGGTTCCGTCACACCGCGCTAACGACTGGAACCGGCGCAGTAGCCGGCGCAGTAGCCGGCTCGCTCGACCGAAGTGCGATCGCGAGTTCATCGATACGCGGCAGTTCTTCGAGGTGGCGCAGCGCGAACTGTTCGAGGAAGAGCGGCGTCGTCCCGTAGAGGAGCGGACGGCCAAGCCCTTCGCCGCGCGCGACCACGTCAACGAGGCCGCGTTCGAGGAGCGATTTCAGAATTGCCCCAACGTCCACGCCCCGTATCTCGGCGATATCGGCGCGGCCGATCGGCTGCCGGTAGGCAATGATCGCGAGCGTTTCGAGTGCCGCGCCTGAGAGGCGGTGCGGCCGAACAGCCATCTGCGCCCGTTCAATTGCCTCGGTGTATTCCGGACGCGTCAGGACCTGCCAGCCACCGCCCTGCTCGACGAGTTCCACACCGTGGCCATCCACGTTGTAGTGCTCACGGAGTTCATCGAGTGCCGATTGCACGGCAGCCTTCGACGCGTCGGCGTCGAGGGCCCGGAGTTCGTCGGTCGGAATCGGCCGCGGACTCGCAAAGAGTGCGGCTTCAAGCAGCTTCGCCAGCGAGTTCACGGCGAATCTCCACGTCAGAGAATGGTCGGTTTTGCGCAAGCTTTAGCTCGCTGCGGCGGGCCAGTTCAAGCAAGGCCAGCAGCGCGGACAGGACTTCCCACGGCTCCGCATCGTCGCGGACGACGTCGCGCCACCTGGCACTGGCGCGGAGGGCGAGGAGCGCACGCACGATAGCGATCGCCCCATCGACGTCGATGGCGCGAGGCACCACATCATGCACCCCCGGCTGCTTGACCGAGCGGATTACCCGATCGACCGCGACGAGCAACTCGGCAAGCGACAAGGCAAGTGGCGCCTGAGGCAGCGCGGAGAGCGTCGGCGTCCACGCACGGGCGAAGCGATTGCGCCGATCTTCGCCAAGCCGTTCGAGCACGTCCACCACTTCACGCATCTGTTGGTATTCGAGCAGCCGCCTCACCAGTTCGGCGCGCGGATCATCCCACTGGACATCGCCCTCGTGACGTGGCAGTAGCATCTGGGCCTTGATCCGCAGCAACCGTGCCGCCATTTCGAGGTAATCGGCCGCGTCGTTCATCGCGAGTTCGTACATCTTCGCAAGGAACTGCTTGCAGATATGCGCGATCGGGATGTCGTAGATGTCAACTTTCTCGTCGCGAATCAGCGAGAGGAGGAGGTCCAGCGGACCATTGAAGGTCGTCAGCTCAACGACAAAACTCCCCTGCCCAACCGATCCGCCCTGATGCGGACTGGTCATGCGCCCGACACCAGAGATGCCCACCGGCCAAGTTCCACATATGGTGCTGCGATGCGAACCGCCTGGCCGTTCAGCCAGAGTGCGGGCGCCATCCAGGCATCGAGTACCGGTCGGCCAATGCCGACGAGAAGGAACACGATGATCAAACCAAACCGCGCAATGCTCTGGTAGGCAATCGCCGCGCGAAGCGGCAGCAGGTGCTTCACGACGTGCGAACCATCGAGGGGAGGAATCGGCACGAGATTGAAGGACGCCAGCACAAGATTAATGGTGATTCCATAGAGCATCATGATTTGCAGCAGCGACACCCAGTCACCGATCGCGGGCACCGCGCGGCCAAGCAATCCCAGTCCGATGACGGTCGGCAGCAACAGGGCGGCGAGCAGCATGTTCGTCGCGACACCTGCGAGCGAGACGATGATGTCGCCGCGCACATAGTTGCGATACCGTCGCGGATCTACAGGAACCGGCTTGGCACCACCGAACGCAATACCGGCGAGCAAGAAGCTCACGAGCGGCATCACGATCGTCAGCATCGGATCGATATGCTTGAGCGGGTTCCAGGTCAGCCGCCCGAGGGAATGCGCCGTGTCGTCGCCCTGCTTGAGGGCGGCGTAACCGTGGGCGTACTCATGCGCCACCATCGAGAGGAGGAGTATGGGCGCGACCAGGATGAACAGCGAGAACTTTTCCACGGGATTGACTGAAAGGTAGACGCCTCGCGGAGGTGAGTCAAAAGGTTGGGGCGCCTTGACTTTGGGCTTCCAGCCGCCGAAGCTTCTCTCTGTCGCCTGCAGCGGTATCGCGGGCGATTTCGCTTCCGGCCGGGTCCGTTTGAGACCTACGCGCCAACGTCAAACCGAAACACTGAGAGTCCGTCGTGCCCCGTATCGCGTCAGCCAAGAAGAATATGCGGAAGTCCCGTGCAGCCGCCGAGCGCAACCGCGGTCAGCGCGCAGCCCTCCGCACGGCCATCAAGAAGGCCAAGTCGACGGGCGCAACACCCGCCGAAAAGATCACCGCCGCTAGCCTGCTCGATCGCGCAGCCCGCAAAGGCCTGATTCATGCGAACGCTGCTGGCCGCCAGAAGAGCCGGATCGCCAAGTAGCATCGGCGGTCGAACCAAACAGAAGGGCCACGAGTGTTTCGCGGCCCTTTGTCGTTCCCTTGGCTGTCAGGCCTAGAAGGCTGCCAGTTCTCCCCCGCACTGTTCACAATACCACTCCGTCGGAAAGTTCAGGGTGCCGCATTCTTGGCACTTGAGCGATCGGGTGGCCTGCGGTGTGCGTGGTGTCGGGACGCCATCCACGGCAGGCTTGGATGAAGGACGCGCGCGCTCCAGCGGCGGCGCGGGTGCCGGCGCGGGTGCCGGCGCGGGTGCGGCCACCACGGAGGCGACTACTTCGCCAGTCGGCGGCGGCGACTGCTTCGACGGCGTTGCCTTCGACGGCGTTGCCTTCGACGGCGTTGCCTTCGACGGCGTTGCCTTCGACGGCGTTGCCTGCGACGGCGATCTCGGCGAGTTCATGACGCCGCTGAGCGTTGCCGTCATCTCGACCAGCTCGCGCGCGGTGGCGTCGAACATTGACCGTAGCTCAGCAATCGTCGCATCGCATTTCGCCCGCGTGGCGTTCCATCCCTTCTCCGACAATTCACCGACCGCGGCACGAAGTTCCATTTCCGCGCGCTCGTCGGTCTTCTCTGTGACGGCGGACCGTTCGGCCGAGAGCCGCGCTTCGATCTCGCCAACCAACGAGCGGATGCCATCGGCTTCGGCGCCGAGGCGTTCGCGAACGGCTTCGAGCCGGTGCATGTAGTCGGCGTGCACGCGCGCGAAGATGTGTTCGGCGGTGGACGCGCGCTTGGCTTCGAGTTGACTCAGCCAGGCGTCGAACTTCTTGCGTTCAGCGAGCAGCGACTCGATGGCTTCCCGGCGCTTGCCCTGATTGTCTGCCATTCGTCAGATCCTCCGTCTCGGGGCGGCACGCGTTACAAGCCCACGGCCCGCGCCTGACTTCCATAACTGTTCGAGCGTCATTCGCTCCGCTGCCTTCAGAGTTTTCGGGCGCCCGGCCAACCGTGCCGCGAGAATCGTTCGGGCCGCCTGTTCAAGACTCTCCATTCTTTGCAGCGCAACGCCAATCGTCGGCCCCACGGCGACGGCGCCATGGTTGGCCAATAGCGCGACATTGGCGGTGCGGAGCGCTGCCGAAACGGCCCGACCGAGCGCGGCAGTACCCGGCGTGCGATAGACCACGACCGGCGTCGGCCCAACAACTCCGGCCACCTCGGCCAGCGTACCCTTGGGAATCGGTGTACGTGCGACGGCGAATGCCGTGGCAGCCAGTGGATGCGCATGCACGATGGCCCCCACGTCCGGTCGGGCGCGATAGATGGCGAGGTGCATCGCGATCTCGCTCGACGGCCGCAATTGGCCAACCATTCCGGTTCCATCGGTCTCGATGGAGATGAGATCTGCGGCAGTGAGATCCGCCTTGCAGCATCCGGAAGGCGTCACGACCAGTCGAGTGGCACCGATGCGCGCCGAAAGGTTTCCCTCCGCGCCGGCCACATGTCCCTTCGTATCGAGGCGCTTGCAGGCACGAATGACCGCCCGGCGAATCGCGGGCGCTGACGGGCGGCTCACCCTACGCCTCGCGGTACACCACGCGTCCGCCGACGACGGTGCACACCGCCCGACCGGTCAGCGTCTGGCCCCCGTACGGCGTGTTCCGTCCCTTCGTGCGGAAGCCCGCCGGGTCGACTTTCCACGACCGCGTCGGGTCAAAAACCGTCACGTCGCCGAGCGTGCCACGAGCAAGCGAACCACCGGGCAGGCCGAACAGCTTCGCCGGTGCGCACGACATGCGTTCGATCAGCGTCGCGAGCGAGAGAATGCCCGGCTTGACGAGCCAGGTGATGTTCACGGCGAGCGCTGTCTCGAGCCCGACGATTCCATTCGGTGCATCGGCAAAGGCGCGCGCCTTCTCGTCGTTGTGATGCGGTGCATGGTCCGTCGCCAGCACATCGATCGTGCCGTCGCGCACGCCTTCACGCACGGCTTCGACATCGGCCATCGTGCGGAGCGGCGGGTTCATCTTGGCGTGGGTGTCGTAGCCTTCGACGCAGTCTTCAGAAAGCGAGAGGTGATGCGGGCAGGCTTCCGCCGTGACGCAGATTCCCCGCTCCTTGCCCCAGCGAATCAGTTCGATCGAACCCTTTGTGCTCATATGACAGAGATGCACGTGCCCGCCCGTCAACCGCGCGAGCAGGATGTCGCGAATGGCCATGATCTCTTCGGCTTCGGCCGGAATACCGCGCAGCCCGAGCCGGGCCGACACGATGCCCTCGTTCATTGCGCCACCGGCGGCGAGCGTCGGGTCTTCGCAATGATCGGCGACCGGAATATTGAACGCGCGAGCATACTCGAGCGCCGTGCGCATCAACTGCGAACTCACGACCGGCTTGCCGTCATCACTCACGGCCACCGCGCCCGCACCGACCATCTCGCCGAACTCGGCGAGCCGCTCGCCGTTCTGGCCGATCGAGATCGCGCCGATCGGGTAGACGCGCGCTGAATCGGCCGCGCGCCCCTGCTTGAGCACGAATCCGACTGCGGCCTGATTATCCGTCACCGGGTCGGTGTTCGGCATCGCGCACACCGCCGTGATTCCACCGGCCGCGGCCGCGCGTGCGCCCGTTGCAATGGTCTCGACGTCTTCGCGTCCCGGCTCGCGCAGATGACAATGCACGTCGATGAAGCCCGGCGAGACCACGAGTCCGGTGCAATCGATGACCTCGGCGCCATCAGGCGTGCCAATGCGATCGCCGGCACTCTCCACTTTGCCATCACGAAGCAACACGTCGCCGATGGTGTTGAGCCCGGTGGACGGGTCGATGATCTGACCGCCCTTGAGCAAGAGGTCGCGAGCGCTCATACGCCACCCTTCGCCGCTTCGGCGAGCCGTGGTGAGTTGCCGGCCAGCAGATAGAGCACCGCCATACGCACCGCGACGCCATTAGTGACCTGATCGAGGATCACGCTGTGCGGACCGTCGGCTACATCGGAATCGATTTCTACACCGCGATTCATAGGACCGGGATGCATGATGAGGATCTTCTTCGGCGCGCGGTCAAGCCGCTCACGTGTCACGCCGAAGACGCGATTGTATTCACGCAGCGACGGGATGTACCCGCCTTCCATACGCTCGAGCTGCAGACGGAGCACGTTCAGCGCGTCAGCCCACTCGATGGCCTGCTCAATACGGTCGAACACCGTCACACCCATTTCACCGATCGCGCTCGGCAGAAGCGAACGCGGGCCGCAGACCGCCACCTCAGCGCCAAGTTTCTGCAGGCCCCAGATATTGGAGCGCGCCACGCGCGAGTGCAGGACGTCGCCGCAGATGCAAACTTTGCGGCCCTTGAGCGAGCCCCAGCGTTGCCGGAGCGTCAAAAGATCGAGCAGCCCCTGCGTGGGATGCTCGTGCGTGCCGTCGCCGGCGTTGATCACGTTGGACTCGATGCGCTCGGCGAGAAACTGCGCCGCCCCCGACGAGTTATGCCGGATCACGACCATGTCAATCTTCATGGCCTCGAGATTCCGCGCGGTGTCCACGAGCGTCTCCCCCTTCGAAATGCTCGATCCGGCCGACGCGACGTTGACCGTGTCGGCCGACATCCGCTTCTCCGCGAATTCAAAGGAGATGCGGGTCCTGGTGGATGCTTCAAAGAAGAGGTTCACGATCGTGGCGCCGCGCAGTGTAGGCACCTTCTTGATCGTCCGCTCCGAAATCTCCTTGAGCGGTTCGGCGGTGTCGAGAATCAGCCCGATCTGTTCGGCGGTAAGCTTTTCGAGGCCGAGGAGGTCCTTACCGAGTGGGCTCGTCACGCGACTGGCTCCGTTTCCAGCACCACTTCGTCGCGCCCGTCCTGTTCCAGCACGAACACGTCCACGCGCGCGCCGGCCTGCGCTTCGACATACTTGCCGACGACGTCTGGCTGGATCGGGAGTTCGCGTCCACCGCGGTCAATCACGACGGCCAGCCGCACGCGCGCGGGCCGGCCGAAGTCGGCGAGCTCGTTGAGTGCCGCACGGACGGTGCGGCCAGTGAACAGCACATCGTCGACGATCACGACGCTCTTCCCTTCGATAGCCATCGGAATGTCGGTGCGGCCGACAATCGGGCGCGGCCCGACGGTCTGGAGGTCATCGCGATAGAGCGTGATGTCGAGCGCACCCCGCGGGACTTCCACGCCTTCCCGCGCCGCAATGACCGCCGCGATCCGCTGGGCCACATGCACGCCGCGGCGCTGGATGCCTACGAGGACGAGATCGTCCGTGCCGTCGTTTTGCTCGACGATTTCGTCCGCCATGCGCGCGAGCGTTCGCTCGAGTGCACGGGCATTGAGGACGACCGACCGTGAGGGAGTCATGTCGAGAGTGAAATATGATGGCCGACACACCCAAATGTCAGCGGCAAGGCAGGGCGATTGTCTGTTCAGGGCGCCGAGCGGTCGGCGGCACGCCCCGTCGCCACGGTTGCCTCTACCGCCGCCGATCGGCCACCTTCCACACCGATGCATTCTCAAGGACAGCCCCACCTCTCAGTCATCGTGCCTGCCTACAACGGCGAGGACCGCCTGCCGGCTGCACTCGACCAACTCGGGGCGTGGCTCGACGCGCAACCGTATGAGAGCGAACTGATCCTCGTGGACGACGGCAGCCGCCCGCCAGCCGCCAAGGTGATGACCGATTTCGCCACCCGTCGACCGAACACGCGCGTCATCCGCAATGACGTCAATATTGGCAAAGGTGCCGGCGTGGCGAAGGGTATGCTCGCGGCGACCGGCGCGTACCGCGTGTTTACCGATGCGGACCTCGCGTATCCGCCGCCGGAAATCGGGAAGATCCTCGCGGACCTCGAAGCCGGCGCGGACGTCGCCATCGCCTGTCGCGTGCTGCAAGAATCACGCTACCTCATGAGCCCGTCGTTCTTCCATTACCTGTACACGCGGCACCTGATGAGCCGTGCGTTCAACCAAATGGTGCGGCTGATCCTGCTCCGCGACGTGCTCGACTCGCAGGCCGGACTCAAAGGCTACACGGCACACGCCGCGACCGTCGTCTTTCCGAAACTGACGATTCCTCGGTTTGGGTTCGATGTCGAGACGCTGTTCATCGCGCAAACGTACGGATTCCGCGTGAAGCAGACGGCGGTGCACTTCAGGTACGACGAAGAACCGACCACGATCACATTCACTGAAAGCGTGTTCCGGATGATGGCCGACCTCGTGCAGGTGCGCCTGAATCACCTGCGCGGCCGGTACCGCTGACGTGACGCGGCTCGTGATCAACGCAGACGACTTCGGGATCTCGCCGGCGGTGAATGCTGGGATTTTCGAGGCGCACGCGGCCGGATCGGTGACCTCGACATCAATGTTGGTGCACTGCCCCGGATGGGACGACGCGGCACGGCTTCGTGATGCGGCACCACGACTCGGCGTTGGACTGCACCTGAACCTTCTGATTGGCGCACCCACCATCGCCGGCGTGACGATGATCGATGGCCGAACGGGGCGTTTTCTCAGCTTCGGCGCGCTGCTGCGCCGGGCGCTCGCTGGCCGCCTCGACAGTGCCGAAATCGAAGCCGAGTGTGAGGCACAGATCGCCGCGATCGAAGCGCTCGGCGTGACGCTCACGCATATCGACTCGCACCGGCACACGCACGCGCTGCCGGTCGTGCGGCGCGCCGTCGCGCGGGTGGCGGCACGCCGGCGACTGCCGCTCCGTCGGCCCGTGGAGTCGCATCGCTGGTTTCCGAATGACAGCCTGTCGCAGCTCCACCGCGGTGTCATCGCCTGGTCGTGGCGCGTGACGTCGGTCGGCTCAGCCACGACCTTGGCGCCCGATCACTTCATTGGGGTTTCCATGCAGGGCGGCGATCAGTTCGAAGCGCAGATCACTCACCTACTCGATCGGCTCCCCTCTGGTTCTGTCGAGCTGATGGTCCATCCGGGCCGTGTGGACGCGGCGCTCGAGTCCGTAGACGGCTACACCTGGCAACGGACGCGAGAACTTGCCGCGCTCACTTCAGCTCCCGTGCTGAACCGCCTGCGGCAGGACGACATCGCGCTGATCCGTTTCAGCGAGCTCTGAGAACTCGGCCAACCCGCGGTTGCGGATGATGCCGTGCAGCTCGAGCTGCATGACAATCCAGAGCGGAATCAGCGGAACCGTCTTGAGCAGGTACGGCACGTAGTACGCCTTGTACCAGGCCCGAGGCATCAGGTCGGACGAACCGAAGTTCACGATGATGAGGCACGCGGCGACGAGACAAGTCCGCCATTTCGCTTGCTCCGCACTCGCATACCAGATCGCCGCACCCAGCATCGCGATCGCATACGACGGCGACTCTGCCTGATGATTGAAGAGCACGCAGAAGACGAGCAGACTCGCCAGCACCTGCACCCGAAACGCGTATTCGCCGAACCGTTTGCGTTGCACGAGCACGGGCAGCATCAAGATGACCAGACCGGTGAGTTGCACCATCCAGTGCGGCCACTCGACGCCGAACCAGACGCGAAACTGACCCATGAGCCCAGCGTAGAGATCGGCCCCGCCGGTTCCATAGCGCGACATCGGGGCCACGTCGCGCGTTTCGATGGCGTACCAGGAACGGTATTGCGCGGCCAGCAACTCCGGATCGGACACCAGCACCGGCAGCACCGCACCAACGGCGATCACGCCGACGAGAATCAGGCAGAACCGGAGCCACTGCTTGTGGAGTAACGCCCCCATTCCTGCAGCAAGCGGAAAGAGTTTGACGAAGGCGCCAGCGGCAACAGCGATCGCGGCCGGGAGCTGTTCCTTCCGCTCGTACGCCACCCAGGCGAGCACCATCAGCCCGGCCACGAGCGCGTTGCTTTGCGCGCGCTGCAGATCGCCAAGCACCGAGAAGAACGCGAGCGAGAGCGCCACGAATGCGGCACGCGGTGGCAGGAGCCGAGCGACGCTCACCCAGACGACCGTGGCGCAGGCGGCAGCCCAGAGCGCGTAGCCCGCCGTGGTCGGCAGTAACGCGAACGGGGCAAAAAGCAGCGCGAAGGTCGGGCTGTACTTGAAAAAGTCCGCGTGAATCTCGGGATACGCCGCGTACAGATCAGCGCCCGAGCGCAGATGCTCGAACGCCGCCTGGAAAATCCAGAAGTTGTTTTCCCGCGAGAGCAGCGTGCGTTGCACCGCGACGAACACAGCGGTGAGCAGGTAGACGCCAAGCAGGACACGAAGCGCGCGGACGGCCTTTTTGGCGCGTGCAGATTTTGAGAGCGGGCGCGTCATCTCCCGCAAAGCTACGGCGCGAGGCCTGCGAGTGGAACGACGGTGGTGAAGCTTGCCCGCGTACCCGGCACCGCGCCCGACAACACAAAGTAGGGTGTACGCATCCGGTACATCGAGCAGGACGCTGGTGAGCCGGTGGTCTTCGTCCATGGCTACCCATGGAAAGCCGAGAGGAACTGAGTCGAGATCGGTGTGTTTCAGCGCCTGGCCAAGCCCTATCGGGTCATCGCTATTGACTGCCGCGAGCCCACACCCAATGATAGATTTGCTTACCTGATGATGCTCCTCTTTGCCGCGCAATTCGGCGTGCAGCTTGTCGCGACTCCGCGGAGCGACACGGCACAGTACGCGTCGCCCGCGGTGCGCCAAATCGTGACGGCGGCTGCGCTGGCCAACCACCTGGTGCCGGCGGCACTCGGGCAGTACCGCGCAACGGTGGAGAGCGAGATCTCGTTTGGCATGCAAAATGTCACGGGCAGCGAAGGCGTGGTGTCCATCGAGCAGACGGCGAACGAACTTCTCTGGAAGCGCACCGGGGAGTTCGAACAGCACGTGACGGGATATCGCAATCAGAGTCTGGGATTCCAGTTGTCCTCGCTTGGCTTCTTCCAAAATGCGTGGACGGTTCCGTCGCTCTACGGGAACCGACTCGCGCTCCTGTTTGGACGCGACACCACGCGGATTGCTGTGCGACGAGTGGCCAACCGCCGGACCACATACGCCGTCCATCCGCTGGCGGACGATCGTGAGCGCTACTACCGATTCAGCGGCGGCGACACGGTTCAGGCGTTGATGGTTGGCAACCGCGAAATCCGGATCGTCAAGCTCGAGATCCAGCCGCGCGCCGATATCAAGCCGGGAGTCACGATTTTCACCGGTGAGCTCGATCTCGATGCGGACCGCATGCATGTGGTGCGGATGCGTGGCGCGTTCCAGGCTATCTCCGAACCGGAACCCGCACTCCGCCGCGTGCTTTCGATAACGAGCAAGATCGAGGCAATTGCCTACGTCGAACTCGTCAACGCCGAAGTGAATCAACAGTTTTGGCTGCCGAGCTATCAGCGGTTCGACTTTCAGGCGCTCGTGCCACTGGCGGGTGACGGGAAGAACTCTGTTCGGATCGTGTCGCAGTTCAGGAACTACGACATCATTGGGCCGGAAGCCGCAAATCTCTCCGCGGCTGATACGTTGCGGGCCGTTCCACACCGGCTCACGATGGCGACAGGTGATTCGCTTGCCGCCTTCGGCTCATGGCGAGGCACCATCGGTTCCGTCACCGGGAATGTGAGCGCCGAGGACTTCTCGGATGTCGCGCCGCTCAAATGGCGCACGACCGGTCCTCCTAACTGGGCTGTGCAGGGAGAGCGGTTCAGTGACCTCGTGCGAGCGAATCGCGTCGAAGGGCTGTTCACCGGCGTCGGCGTCAGCCTTCGCGCGCGCGATGCCGTTCCCGGGCTGATTGCCCACAGCACGGCTGGGTATGCATGGAGCGAACGCACGGTGCGGGGCCGCGTGAGCGCCGATCTGCAGCGCGGCACTTGGACGTACGGGTTTCGGGCCGGGCGATCGCTCGACAATACCAACGATTTCGCGTTTCCGCTCGATTCAACCGGCTCGCCCATTGGCACGGTGTTCGGCGTCGACAAGTTCGACTACGTTGACCGCCTCTTCACGCATGGCATAGTTTCCCGAACAACTGGTGACCGTGGGCTACGGGCTCGCCTGGAACTCGGGTATGCCGACGACCGTCCGGCGACACAACATCTCACTCGCGGATTGTTCGGGAAGTCGGAATTCCTGCCCAACCGTCCTGTCAACCCCGGTGGCTATGCACGCACCGCGTTGATTCTGGACTGGAACCCAAACGTAGCGGCGGAGTTTCTCCGTCCCGGCATTGGCGGGACGCTGACGTATCGGCGTGGCGATGGCGCGGTAAATTATCAGCGGGCCGAGCTTCGACTGTCGGCGCGCGCGAATCCGGGCCGCTGGACGCTGGCCAGCCGGTTCGACGCCGGTGCGCTGTTCGGGGCTGGCCGTCCCTTGCAGCAGTTGTTCGAGCTCGGCAGCACACAGAACCTGCCGGGGTATGACTACAAACAGTTCGCCGGCGACCAGGCGGCCCTGCTACGTGGCTTAGTCATATATCGACTGAATATTTGGCAGGCACCTATTCAGCTTTCCAAACGGTTCTGGCTCCCCGCGCTTGCACCTGGATTGAGCGTCACAGGCCAAACCGGTTGGGCCGGATCCTCTGGTCGCGAGGCGAGATCGGCCATTTCGCGACTCGCCTTCGGCTCTGCCATTACCGGCGAAGCCAAAACATCGGCGGCCGCCGGCATTCGGTTGTTTGGTGGAGCCGTCGGCATCATGGCTGCCCGAGCCGTCGATCACACGGCCCCGTGGCGTGTGCACCTGGAGTTCGTGCAGATCTTCTGAACGACAGTACGGTCAGAGGCCGGGCGGCCGTTTCGTTGGGTTCTTAGTCGGCCGCTAGCCGACATCGCATGCCTAAGGTGATTGTCATCGGCGCTGGCACCCCAGGCACTGCGGCTTTTCCCAAGATGTCGCGCTCGATCTTGAGCTGGCGGTTCTCGCGACGCAGCCGCGCAAGTTCATCGCGCTCCGCCGTCGTCACGGGACCCGGAGGATCGCCCTGATCCACGCCCGCCTGAAAGAGCCAGTTCCGAATCGTCTGCTCCGACGGTTCGAACTCCGCGGCGAGTTGCTTGGCGTTGCGGCCGGCGCGCGCCAGCGCGATGATCTGTTCGCGGTAACTTGGGGGGTATGCCTTCGGACTACAAGCCATCGGAGAAACCTCCTCTCATGGAGAGTAAGGCTCCACCAAAACGGGTCAACTCCACACAGGGTAGGAATCCGAGGATTGAATGTCGATCTTTAGTCTCACGTTGTATTAATGTGCGCTCCTAGCCTTTGCCGCCATCGACATGAACTGGTTGGTTTTGGTCGCTCGCGGATTCCATTAGAAGCATCTCGGTTTTTTATGCCGATCAACCTCAACTGGTCAGCGGCTATCTTGTGCTACCTGCCGTTCGTATCTGGCCTGCTTGTCTTTGTCATCCCACCCAGCCTGCAAACTGGATCGACGAAGAAAGCCCTAGTCCTCGGAGCCTTGTTCGGCCTGATCACGTACCCAGCATACGCCCTGACCAATATGGCGACGGTCAAGGACTGGCAGTGGGTCATGACGGTGGCGGATCTCGTGTGGGGCTGCCTCCTTGCCACTGCGGTCAGCTACATCGGATTCCTGGCTGGCAGTTGGTTGAGGAGAATCGCTTCAGCCCCAACGAAGAGCCTAGCAACAAGGCGCATTGATGAATGCTGTTGGACAGAAGGGTGATGATGAACACCGGTGAACCACTCTTTGATAGCGGTCCTAACCCGGATTCGCGCGAAGCAGCGAATGCCGCTGTTCGCGCGCGAATCCAATCGTTAGTGAGCGAACAATCCTATGCGGTACTGTGCGTTCAGGGGGGAGGCCAGCCCTATGGCGCGCTGGTCGCGTTTGCATTTTCAGCGGATCTGCGATGTGCGGTCTTTGTCACCCCGGTCACCACTCGCAAGTACCGATTGCTGAGCGAGTGTGATCACGTCGCCTTGGTCATCGACGATCGGTCTGGCAAGTCGGGTGAGCTCATGGAGGTCGAAGCTGTCACCGCTACTGGGCGTTCGCAATTGATTGCCCGAGGACGTGAGTTCGACCAATGGGCCGAATTGCTAATTTCTCGGCATCCTTACTTGAAATCATTTGTACGGGCTGAGACTTGCGGGTTGTTTCGCGTCGATATTGTACGTTTTCTGCTTGTCGCGCGATTCCAGGAGGTCCGCCAATGGATCCCGACCGCCCACTCCTGATACCGCTTGACGCAGCAGGGGTACCTGACGATCAGATCGTTGGAGGCAAGGCGGCGAAGCTCACGCAGCTTATGCAGGCTGGTTTCAAAGTGCCGAGGGGTTTCTGCCTGACAACTTGGGCTTATGAAGCCTTTGTGATCGATGCGAAGATTACGGCCGCGATTGACATGGAACTCGGCCGCAAATCACTGGACGATATGCGGTGGGAGGAACTCTGGGACTCAGCCCTACGCATTCGATCGATGTTTCTGGCGCAGCCACTTTCTGAACTGCTGCGTACAACCGTCGCAAAAGGTCTAGAGCTTTTCAACTCTTCCACGCCACTCGCGATTCGTTCGTCGGCTATCGGTGAGGACTCCGCTGGCCGCAGTTTCGCCGGCTTACACGAATCGATTATTGGAGTTCGCAGCAAGCGAGCCGTCGAGGATGCGGTACGTCTGGTGTGGGGCTCGCTGTGGTCAGACGCAGCCTTGCTCTATCGTCAGGAACTTGGCCTGGACCCGACCCGAAGCCGCATGGCAGTGGTTGTGCAAGAGATGGTCGATGCCGACCGTTCAGGCGTCGCCTTTGCGCGTGATCCTCGAGACCTGCGGCTAGACCATGCAATCATCGAGTCCGTTCCTGGGCCATGCAGTTTGCTTGTTGACGGATTGGTGGATCCTGATCGCTGGGTATTGAATCGCGCAACACAGGGCGTCGTCACCTGGCTGCCCGGCCAGCGCGAAGACTCGGACAACAAACCCCTATTGGAGCCACAGGATCTACAAACCATCTTACAAACTTTGCTTTCGGTCGAGCAACTATTTGGCTGGTCGCCTGACATGGAGTGGATGGGTCGCTCTGACGCACTTACGGTCTTGCAAGCTCGGCCCATCGCTACGGCCGTGCCCGACGACGATGAAAAACGAAGCTGGTATCTAACGCTGCGGCCTGGCGATGCTCGTTTGAAAGAACTGCGTCAGCGCATTGCAGGGCAACTCATCCCTGAGTTGGCGGCGGCGGGCGAGGCGTTTGCGACAGAGCGACTGGAACGGCTCGACAACGAGCAGTTGGCCGATGCGATTGAGAAACGGAGCCAGTCACTCGCCAAATGGAAAAAGATCTACTGGGACGAATTCATTCCATTCGCGCACGGCGTCCGTCGACTTGCAACCTATTATAACGATGCTGTACAACCGGATGACGCCTACGAGTTCGTCGGCCTACTTCGGAACCAGCCGTTGTTGGCGGCCCAACGAAACATCGCCATCAGCGAGCTTGCTCAGGAGCTAGGATCGAATTGTGCTGTTCGAACGGCTGTCGAAGAACTCCTAGCGAAACATGCCAACTCAATACAATGGTCAGTGTTCCGCGAGGAGCTGCTGGAAAGGGAGAGGGCCGCAGAGGGTTTCGTCCAACGATTTGACGACTTGCAGGAGCGCTTTCTCGATGTGACGTTTGACAACGAGCGGCTACGCGACCTTCCCGGACCTCTGTTAAGCAACCTTCTCGAGCTGTCTCAGCATTCTAATCCACTCGAAGACCATCGCGGTTCGCTGAGCATTTCTTCTGCAGAGTTTGAGGAGAAGCTGCTCGCAGCCGTCGGCGTTGAGCGACGCGCCGAAGCGATGGATGTGATTGAAACTGGGCGCGTGAGTTGGCGGCTTCGCGATGACGATAATCTGCTAGTTGCCCGATTGGACAGCCAGTGTCTGCGTGCTCTAGGCGTAGCTGCCGAGCGTCTTCGAGAGTTGGGGAAATTGACCGGCGACGGAAATATTAACGACACTTATCTTGCGCGGCTCGTCTGCGGGCTTCGCGAGCCGTCGACCGATTTAATTACGGTCGAGGACAGCATGAAGTCCGATGCACCTAAAGTTTCTGTGAGGCCACTGGGCCAGACACCTCGGCAATTGATCGGACAGCCAGCTTCACCAGGCCTCGCGACTGGTGTGGTTCGCCGCGTCTCCGGGCGCGACGACTTAGGCAAGTTCCGAAAGGGCGACATTCTCGTTTGCGATGCAATTCAACCGACGATGACCCACCTCGTTCCACTTGCCGGCGGTATCGTTGAACGACGAGGAGGAATGCTCATCCACGGCGCCATCATTGCTCGCGAACTTGGGATCCCCTGCGTCAACGGTGTCCGTGACGCGGCGGAGATCCTGAAAAACGGCGACCTAGTGACCGTTGACGGTCATTTAGGAATCGTCACCGTCGGAGCTGCGGACTTTGACTTGGAAATGCAAGTCGAAAAAGTATGAGTTTACGCCCTTAGCCTCTCGTGGCTGCTACTTCGCCGTCTCAGATGTTGACGGCGGTCGAAAGTGGCGGCGCGGGGCGGTCGGATTAGGTGGCGTCTGGTATCTGTTCATTTCATGGAACTCGGCTTATGCCAGCTTCGTCTTGAACCCACGGCGATCAAAGCCTGTCGTATATAATCATTACCAAGCGAACTGAGCTGAGAAGACTTTTCGGATAATGCCCTCTTGATCGATGACATAGGTGACCCGCTTAGGAAATAGCCCCTGCGTCTTTAGAAACGCAAATGCCTCGCGCAACGAACCGTCTGCGTTGCTGATCAATGAGAATTACTTCAACGCGCCAAGCCACATCAAGAGTTTCGCGGCGAATCCGGGGCGGAACATCGCAGTGTTTTACAAGGTGTTGTTTCGGCTTTTGCCAGGCATGAAGACGAGATGTCGAACAGTCTATCTATACTGAGGAGGGGGAGCCCCCTACTCAGCGTCTCGCCACGCCCGTCGCTCTCTCGTGGCCTTGCTACTTCGCCAGCCCGCTCAACGTCACCCGCGCCTCTGCGAAATGCGCCCGCAGCTTGGGAATCTGGCTCCCCTCATAGGCCGCGATCAACCGCTTCTCAGCCACGGCCAGCGCTCGTAGGGGATCGTTAGCCGCCCCACCCCACCGCGCCACCGGCTCGGTGCTCCCTTTCTCACCTTTCCAGATGGGAGCCGTATACGCGAATGCGTGCTCGGTCATCGCCGGCCACGTCACGGTACGAGGTCCTCTGGCGCGCACCGCGATCCAACGCCCTGCCTGGACGGGCACACTTCCCTTCCGTTTGGACAACGCGCCCGCCGCCAGTGTGCCCATGGCGGCGCGGCGGGTGGCGCGGCGGGTGGCGCGGCGGGCGGGTTGGCGGCTGAAGGCGCAGAAACTGGCGCCCGAAACCAACGCACGCGACCTGCGCACGCTCGTCACGCGCGAGGGGAACGAACCCGGTGGTTTCGTGGAAAGAATCCAGCTCGGCTTCGACCCCAGTCGGGCTCAGCTGCAGTTCGTTCCGCTTACGTGGCTGCCTTGACTGAGTTGTTTATCTCCCTTCTTGAGTATTATGTCCCTTGGCAGGCACTTGTTAGATTTTAGGTAAGGAGGCAGTTGCTATGATTACCACGTGGTGGATGTGGGCCCTGGCCGGCTTGGCCTTGGTGGTCGCAGAAATAGCCGGCTCGGGATTTTTTTTGATTTTTCTGGCGCTAGGAGCCCTGACTTCCGCGGCCTTGTCCTGGGTGTGGCCCGAGACAGCACTATGGATTCTGGTGCTTGCCTTTTCGCTGGTGTCGTCGATGTCTTTGCTCTTCTTCCGCAAGCCCATGATGAAGCGGTTTGGGATGGATGGCCAGCCGCCGTCGCCGCCGCCGGAGATCGTAGCTGAGGCAGCATTTCCACTTGAAGACATTCTGCCGGGCGGAACTGGCAAGGCTGCCTTGCGCGGAAGCAGCTGGACCGCCCGCAACGCCGGAGAGGTAGTGCTTGCAAAAGGCGGGCGCTGCCGGGTTGAACATGTGGACGGGTTGACTATCTGGATCAAGGCGGACTGACAATTTCTTAAGGAGTGTTTGTGGAAGCACTGATTGTAGTGGGGGCTATTGCTGTAACGGTGATTGTGATCATCGCAAAGACGGCGGTGGTTGTGCCGCAGCAAAATGCCTATGTCGTTGAGCGTCTTGGGCGCTTCCGAGCCATCTTGGATGCCGGTTTTCATATCCTGATCCCTTTTGTCGATGTGATCCGCAATAAAGTGCTGCTCAAAGAAATCGCTCTCGACATCGCTGAGCAGATCTGCATTACGCGCGACAACGTGCAGGTGGGCGTGGACGGGATTCTTTATTTTAAGGTCATGAATCCTGAGCGGGCCACCTATGGCGCCGCCGACTTCCTTTACGCCATCACCCAGCTTGCGCAGACCACGCTTCGCAGTGAAATGGGCAAGATCGACCTGGACAAGACCTTTGAAGAACGCGGCCAGATCAACATGCAAGTGGTGGATGAATTGGACAAAGCCTCTGAACCCTGGGGCGTGAAGGTGCTGCGCTATGAGATAAAAAATATCTCGCCCCCCAAAGACGTGCTGGATGCCATGGAAAAGCAAATGCGCGCTGAACGCGAAAAGCGGGCAGTAATTCTGACCTCCGAAGGCGCCCGTGAATCCGCTATCAATAATGCCGAAGGCCAAAAACAGCTGGTGATCAAGCAGTCTGAGGCGAGCAAGCAGCAGTCGATCAATGAGGCCGAAGGCGAGGCCAAGGCCATCTTGTCGATTGCCGAGGCCAAAGCCGAAGGCATCCGCATAGTCGCCGACGCCATTCAGAAGCCCGGCGGCTACGAGGCCGTTCAGCTCCGCGTGGCAGAAAATTACATCACCCAGTTTGGCAATTTGGCCAAGACCACCAACACCATCATTCTGCCAAGCAATCTGGCGGACATCGCTTCGATCATCACAACAGCCATGACCGTTGTGGGCCGCAAGCCAGGGGCCGACAAGTAGGCCTGCAAATCATCCGCAATGATCCCGAGCAATCCGGTGGATAGTGTGTCCTTCAGGCATCAAGTTTAACCTTCCGTGGCCAGACGCACCTTTAAAGCAAATTGAGCTGCGGCGCTGTCGTATTATTTTTCGCAGAAAGCGTTCCGAGGATCCTGCCCGCCGCCGCCATGCCGCTCAGAAAAGCGCCCTCCACCCGAGGGCCGCCGGCCCAGTCGCCACAAACCACGATCCCGGATTCAGCATCGAAAAAACAGCGCTCGCTCGGCGGGTCGATTGGAAATGCGAACTTCCAAAGATGGGCCGCCAAGTGAAGCGGAGATTGTGGCAGAATCCCGGAGTCCTGCCAGAATGTCGCCAGCATTTCCTGAGCCACTTCATCCGCGGAGCGGTCCCAATTCTCTTGCGTCCATTTGTGACCTGCATGCAGAACCAGATGTTCGGCATTATTTGACCGCACTGAGCGATGAGGTTTGGTGCTGTTGCGGGCAACCCACGTGAGCAGCGAATCATGAATGAAAGCGCCTACCCAGTCGCTGGTAATAGGTCGCTCCAATGTTGTTAACACGGCCCAGCAGGGTTGCATCTGAATCTTCGAAATCAGTTGAGCGAGTTTAGGGAACTTGGCAAGCAAGCTGGCGGCTTGAGGTGCTGGAGCCGATACGATCACATGTTGAAACGTGCCGAGCGATCTGCCGACTCCGTCCGTCAAACAAATCCCCTCCTCAACCGTTTCAATCGTCCCAACCTGAGTTTGCCTGCGAACGTCCAGATCGGTTGCCAAGTGTCGGCAAACGGCGTTCATCGACGGAGATCCAACAAACCGCTCGTTCGTATCTGGTTTTTCACACACCCTGCCGTGATTGAGCGACACAATCTTGTGTGATGGATCAGATGCGGAATCGGGCCAACGAGCGACAATGCCCTGCTGCAACCAGGAATCGATGTAGCGCCTGAACCGAGGATCGCGAGCCGTAAAATACTGAGCTCCATGGTCGAAGCTGACATGACCATCGACACCCTCGACTCGACGGCTCGACATTCTCCCACCGACACCACGGCCCTTGTCAAACACAATGACCGGTACACCATGGTCGGACAGCGTGCGAGCTGCACACAACCCAGACATTCCTGCACCAATCACTGCGACGCGCGGAACCGGATCGAATCGAGGTCTCGCCACACGTGTCCGGTAAGATTGCGTGTCGAGCCGCCGCGCATGTTCTCTGGTTGGACGCGGCCGTACCGTTCCAAACACTTTCGTTTCGGGTTCGAAAGGACGATCAAACTGCCCGAGGCACCAGAGCAATCCGCCGAATGATGCAGGATCGCGCCCGTCGAGCGCGTAGCGATGATTGAGATCGATCATGAGTTGCAAAGCGTCCTGTGGCAACTTCGTCCAGTTTACAATCGCTTTGCCCCATGTCATTCGCACGTTGTTGTGCAGCTCTCCCTGCCTCAGCAGCGACATCTGCGCGGCATTCCACAACGCATCATTCGTTTGTGCTCTGGCCAACTGCTCCCACGCATAAAGCTCTTGACGCGAATCGCCAGTGTGCGTGAGCAAGGTGGCCTGCGCCCACTCTGGAAGTGCTGACCATTGGTCGTGGTCGGCCCGATAAAAACAAAACGCATATGCCAACTCCCGCCAAGTCAGCAATTCATCGAGATATTTTTCGCCTCCTTCGTTGTTGACGGCAGCTGCGTCTCGCGCGAGCCGCATGGGCGACACCATGCCGTAGTGAAGATACGGAGACATGCGACTCACTCCATCGATCAACGCGTTGTTCCGCCGAGCGGAATACCCTGCGATACCAGTCTCGAGGAATCGTGCCCACCGAGCGTAACCCGCTATCGAGCCACCCTGTGTGTCGACCACCGGCCCCACGGAATGGTCGATCATACAGCACGATACCAGCTCAGGCAAATCAGCTGCCTGCAAATCAAGGGGTTGGAACGGCAACGTACTGAGATCGAAGGGGCACACCGTACAATTGACGTCGGGCCATGCACGAGTCAGCCGCTCGCTGTACAACTTCTTTGTAGCGCTTCGGAACTCAAACGCTCTTGTGTAGTATCGTGTCAGCAATCGCATCGGAACTATGCAAGCCGTGTCGACGCATATCATAGGTGTGGCGACCTGACCGGCCAAAGCGGTCAGCTCTCGACGCGACGGATCGACCGGCATCTCCTCAGTGACCACGACCGTGGCTTGTTCAGAAAGAGTCGTCAGGTGCGAGCCACAGTCGTCGCGAGTCGCCAGATGAAACCCATAACTGATCCCGCGCTGCAGACACTGCTTTTGCACATCGCGTGCTCCTTGCAGCATGAACATGTGATGCCGGTCAGACGCATACTCGTACTTTTGCGAAAGCGCTTGGTAGACAAGAAGCGGCACACTTTGTTGATCGGCCATCCTGATGGCGACCTCTAACGCAGGATTTTCGTCCGTCCGCACAGCAGTCCGCATCCAGTAAAGCACGAAACGCCCATTTTTATACGAGCGTGCCGAATGAAGCCGCATCCGCTCTAACAGATGCTTTGGCAAATCTGCAAATGGATGGTTTACCATCGGAGGCAAATGTCCGACATTCAGCAGTGATGGTTGTGTTTACAACAGCGACAGTCAACCGGTTAGCTTCAGCAGCGTCGCAAAATCACACTATTCGTAGACGCTGTTCGCGTTCAGTCTACTCTTACTGGCCGCAAAGTCATGCAACTCGTGAACAACGGATCTTAGGACAAGTGTGCTAACGCTTTTAGCCACGACCACGCGTGTCCGCTTGATATGCTGCAGCTGTTTACCCTACCAAAGCGGGATCAGTTCAGAGTTGCAGTCAACCCTTCGGATCGGCGCGAGTCCAATTGCGCCGCAGTTCGTCGGCCCGTGTGCGAATGTCAGTAATCTCCTGCGGCTTCTTTCGCATCTTCGCTACGCTGCTGATCGGAAACTTCATCCGCTGATTGTCTTTGAGAAGATCAAAATGCCGATCCATAAATTCCCAGTAGAGCGTCGTAAATGGGCAGGCATCGTCTCCGACTCGCTTCTTATAATCGAAGCGGCATCCACCGCAGAAGTTGCTCATCTTGTTGATGTAATTTCCACTGGAACAGTAAGGCTTTGTGCCAACAATGCCGCCGTCGCCGTACTGGCTCATGCCGAGCG
>SXGR01009921.1_pt1 | contig 22644 bp, 25 predicted proteins | sample 3174711 | NCBI WGS metagenome assembly SXGR01 (sample SAMN11356860, study PRJNA531348) | freshwater metagenome | isolation source: freshwater sample F1-60 | place: China: Fuxian Lake, Yuxi | collected 2017-12-25 | reverse complement strand
TGGAGCTGGCGAGAGGAATCGAACCCCCAACCGGCGGTTTACAAAACCGCTGCTCTGCCATTGAGCTACGCCAGCCTTGAGGAGATCGGTGCGCGGGAACACCGCACACCTAAAGGGAAACCTAGCAACTGCGCCGTAGCCTGTCAAGCATGGGCTACAAGATCTCTGTAGTCGGCAGAGCCGCTCTCTGCCAGACAATAACGAAGCATCCTATTCCTTACATCGTAGGGACGTGGACGAGGACAACGCCTCATCTGAAAAAGAACGCTCCAGGGCTCTGAGAATTCGTTGAGGACCTGAATCGAAGTACTTAGCAGGTTGGTCTTGCAAATTAGGCTCACCTGAATTTGCTGAAGCGTCTCCAGCTATTAACCATTCCTGTAGAGGGTTTGAAATTATCAAAGATATTTTCCCGTGATCGCTTATTTGTTATCTAGCGTCAGAACATCGGCAGCTGTCACAGATACGATGTTCTCGCAATCAATGGCTCACGGGCCAGACCATGATCCCCATAGAAACCGCAGAGACAATACTCATGTAATAAATTAATTCATGAATACAACATACTGAATAAATTGACTGTTATCAGTATAAGCTATTAAAATTATCAGTCAGTCGCATCCTGCACAATTTGAAAATCAGACAGTTCATTCGCTTGACGATTTATCGATAGCAGAGGTATTGTGCCCTGCAATAGTTATTCATTGAGGAGGGGCTCATGCGCAAGATCTCAAGATTATCACTAGTCGTAACAGGGCTCCTACTCGCAGCCTGTTCCTCGACCCATTGGGCGCACCCCAATAAGCCGGAGGAGGCCTTCACAACCGATTATAATAAATGCCAACAGGATGCCTTCCGTGACCCTAAGCTCCAGCAAGGCAGTCAGCTCCTTCTCATTAATGCCACGGAACGCTGTATCCAAAAAGAAGGCTGGCGAATGATCGAACGAGAGAAATAGTCGCTCCTTTCTTCTTCACCGTCGAGCATCCTCCACACCCACTCACCGACATACACAGTGACCTTCCGGGCACTTCGACATGAGTCGGAATGCCCAGCCACATCTGCGACATGCAGGACAGCGCACTGGTGGACCCGCCCCATTTGTTACATGGAGTTTACAGGCAATTAATTGATTTGAAACCTGCCCTGGATAAGATAGCACCACATGAAGATGCAGCACACAGTCACTTCAACCCTGGAGTCCACAATGAAACACCCTGACGCCTATCTATTCACGTTGGCCATCACGCTCTTGCTTGCCGTGCCGCTTGTTCGGGCCGTCCAAACATTACTGGCTATGCACGCACGCGTCATTGTCCCTCTTTTTCGGACATCAACAGGGCAACCGTGCACCACGAAGCTTAGATCCGTCCGAAGGGTGGACGCTAGCATCTGCCCCCACTGCGCTTCATTCCTCGAGCACACCAACGACTCAAACCCAACTACATTCACACAACCACGGGAGGCTCTATGATCACAGTCGATCAGCTCATGACCAGTCAGATGGTCAATATCGCAGCGGGCACCTCAGCCATTGAGGCCGCGAAACTGATGAAGACCCACAAAATTGGCAGTGTATTCGTAACAAAGCAGGATCATGTCGTCGGCATTGTAACGGAACCGGACATTGTCCGGAAGGTCGTTGGAGTCGACGGGGTACCTTATAGTATCCCTGTGGGCGAGATCATGAGCAGCCCCGTCATCGGCATTGACGGGCGCCGGCCCGTCACTGAAGCGGCCGACTTAATGGAGCGGCATGGCCTACGCCATTTGGCCGTCTTCAAAGAGAAATCGATTGTGGGCGTGGTGTCGGTACGAGACCTATTGCACCCAGTTTCCATCGATGAGTTTTAAGTGTTCATGGCTAACCTCGTACGATCTATTACAAGAAAGGGGATTCACAGATATGGCATTTGACATCTTCACAGACATGCTGTCCCTCGGCGTACAACTCACCCTTGCCCTCGTCGGCATGCTCTTCCTCGTCTCACTCGGTCGAGATTTCCGGAGAACTTTTAGGGGGCACGAGTAGCACCATGGCACACACTTTGACGGAGCAGACGCTGGTGAACGGTTGGCCCAAGCGATTCACCAACGCATTGACGGCCTGCGACTGCACACGCGCCTGGGAAGCGGGCACGCGATTTACCCTGAGCCTGCTCACCCTAACGATCCTCCTTGGATTGGCAGGCGGCGTCGTGAGGACATTTCTCGATCTGCGGCTGCTCCTCTCCACCGATCTTGAAATCGCACTGCGGCATATCATCGTCGATGCCCTCACGCTGCTTGCGGTCGTCGAAGTCTTACGGACAACGCTCACCTATTGCGCGGATGGGCGCGTACGCGTCACCTTTATCGTGGACACGGTGCTCGTCGTGATGCTAACGGAAATCATTTCCCGATGGTTCACCGGTGGGGACTGGCATCAATTCGCCATACTAGGGGGCATTGTCATGACGCTGGGGCTCCTGCGTATCGTGGCCATCCGATATAGCCCCGCGCCAACGATATCCACACAACAAGCCAATCAACTGGGACCATCATGTCCCTAATTTTCACCAGGAGGTACTTATGTCAGTCAGTTCTCTTCTTGCATCACAGTTGGACGTTCGCCCGTCGCAGCACGATTGTCCTCACGCTGATACGCTGACAGCAATCATTCTCGACCATCTCGATGAGCAGACCGTCATTACGCTAGACTCGCTCGTCTGCCTCATGCCGGAATATAGCTGGAACCGAATCTTCTCCTGCGTCGATCAACTGGCCCGGCGCAACAAGATCGTTCTGCGCCGACACCGGTTTGAATATACGCTCTTCTCGACCACGTTCGTGGCCTAGCCGCTTCTTTCCTCCCCAGACGTTCGCCTCCTGATACCCGCTCCATGCGCGTCCGTCGGACACGCTGACCGAACCAGCGGGGAGCGGCTTCCGCTCGAAATCCGACCGCCTCTCCGCACCACTGCGTTTCAGACAAACCACATAGCCTGCGCTAACGCTACCACCCTTAGTAAGAATGGACGGCGGAGAAACCGTCGGACGTGGTATTGCGCCGAAAGCGCGTGAACGGGCATGCGGCGATCACAATAACTCGGCGGGATGCTTGTGGAGTATGATTACGAGAGAGGAAACGCTTCGTATCGCGACGTCGGAGTACCTGCTATCGACTGATCGGTTGCGGTTGGCCGGCATCAGCCAATTGCACATTCACCCGTACGACCCCCTCATTGAGATTCAGGTAGGTGTAGCCGGCCGCAATCTTGGGTAAGGCGTCGGCCTGCGCCTGGCTCGTGATCAGGGAGAGGGCCGGCACATAGCGTCCCGCGGCAACTTTTACTCCGATTATTTTTGCTCCGGGTTCGACCACCACGTGCTCGCCAATCTCGCTTCTGAATACGAACGCTTGCATGCCGATGAAGGTATCACTACCCACTTTCGCCGGACCGTGGACCTGGCATTGATGGGCTAACGAAACACGTGGGCCAATATAGACTGAGTACTTCCTCCCGTCCACGTCCACTTCATTTTCAAGTAGCTCATGGCCTCCCTCGAACGTCTCCAGGCCGTGCACGACGACGCCATCCTGTACGTTGCTATTATCTCCAATGAAAATATGTTCGCCCTCATCCCCGCGCACGGATGCCCCGGGAGCGACAAACACGTGCTCGCCGATGACGGTCGAGCCACTGACCGCTCCCAGCGGGTGGATGCGTGCAGTTTTGGCAATGACCGGCACATCGACTTCTGGATTGAATGTCGTTTTTACATTGGGGGCCACCCAACCGATCAACACGATGCTGATAGCCAGCAGGTTGAGACCTACACTGAGTGCGAATAGTCTCGAACGGATCATATGTGTCCTCCCATAGACTGACTGAAGTATTCTCGATCTGGAGAAGGGCAATCTGACACTGCATAGACACTATACGATTATGGCTTTCGTCTAGCAACCCTGGAGCGCTCCTGCGGACAAGAGGACGGCACCATAGCGCCGTCCGTTGCACTTTAGCAAGCGCCACACTGCACATCCTGGCAAATCCGTCACGTGCAAGATCCCCCGTGGCATTTCCTTCATTGTGCGGCTCGCCGTACGCCCCCTCACGTGCCCCCAACCCTGGCCCTCTTTCACTCAATGCTCGTAAGCGCAGTCTTCACGAACCGCCTCGCCGGATTCCCTGCGCCTCGGCGTCATTTCGATCGTCAATAGGGCCGTTGAGGATCGGGGTGCGGACGTCTCTTGTCCGCGAGGCTTTCTCGCACCTCAACGCCGTGCGGCCAAAACGGCGGCGAATTCCAAATCACTTTATTGCCGGGGGCCAGGTGCGCCGCCTCTTTATAGTGGGCGGTAGCCTCCGTCTGTCTACCCAGTCGATCCAATGTCAAGGCGAAATTATAATGCGCCTCGGCGAGCATCGGATGCGCAGTGATCGCCGCGGTATATTGCGCCAAGGCTAGTGGCCACTGGCCTTGAGCAAACAGCTGATTCCCTCGGTCGACTGCCATGACTGCAGCCGTCGGTGTCTCAGCAGGCGCTGTCAAGGGCGAACCCAACGTCATCCTGTTCGATCCGGCACAGCCCGCCATTACGGTAGCAAACACGAGAAGTGGCAGCACGGGTTTCATGATGAAGAGCCTCCTCGATACCGGACAGTCAGACACAAAACCTAGACACCCCCTTGCCCGAAATACCTGTTCTTAAACTTGGATCATGGGCTGCCCTACACGGCCAGAACCCCCCTCAATCTATGGCATCAATATATCCCAATAGGATTCAGTTGATCGAGACAAAAATCCATGTGGCACCTCATTCTTAAGACCACAGGCATCAATGAACGGATCCGCGCAAGCGTGCTCCAGCATTCGAGTGAAAAGAAGGGCCTTCGGGTCCTATCGTTTTGGGGGACGATTCATCACTGCTTCAACGGCTAATCCAATTTCTGACACGCCGCCAAATCCAGTTCCCAGCACGCCTTTCTGAAACCGCGCCCGTGCCATGCCATAGGCATGTGCATGCAACGGAACATACTGGAGTGCCGCAATCCGCGTAGGACCTTCAGTCAGGTAGTAGTCGACGAAGTCCTGCACCTCACTCCGCTTCGACGCGGATTCGCTGACATAAATGAAGAGAGGCCGTGCGAGGGGCAGGTAGCTCCCATTGACGACATTCTCAACATTAGGAAACACAGGCCCATTTTTTCCAACAATGGAGACCACTTTCAGCTTCTTCCTCTGCGCAGCATAATAGGCAAAGGGGAGGTACCCTAGCGCATTTTTATTATCTTCAATCCTCTGTGCCAGCACGTTATGATCGTCACTCACGGTGTAATCACCCCGACTAGCCTGTGATCGTCCCACAATTGCATCCGTAAAATAATCGAACGTGCCAGAATCTGAGCCCGCGCCAAAAAGTACGAGCGGGGCGTCCGGCCAGTCATAACGGACCTCGCTCCATTTCGTGATTTTCTTTTGGGCGGCTGGTTCCCAGATGCGCTTTAGCTCGTCAACTGTCATGGAGGTGACCCAGGTGTTCTTCGGGCTAACCACCACCGTGATGGCATCGAACGCGACGGGCAATTCATAATAGGCAATGCCATATTTCCGGCAGACGTCCATCTCGTCCTTGAGGATCGGCCGGGAGGCATCCACAATGTCTATTTCGCCGCGACAAAATCTCGTGAATCCGCCACCCGTACCGGCAAGGCCCACGGTCACTCGTACGCGCCCACGGTTCGCTTCCTGAAATCCTTCCGCCATCGCCTCCGTCAGAGGATACACCGTACTCGACCCATCGATGTTAATCAGCGCGGGTGGATCAGCCTGCGCCACGTGGTGCTCCACCACATACACGGGGAACAGTCCAGTGATTGTTGCAACCAAAACAAGCCGCCCCATCAACCTTCTCATCGTTTCCCTCCATACTGAACATGCACTCGCCGCATCACAACAACCGATCCTTATGCTGCTGCGCCTTACGCAACGTGCCCTTGACGAGCAACGTGATCCTACACCGCATCCGTTGCTGAACGATCACAGCGGTGTAACCAGCCTGTAAACTTGCACAGGAAGAGCCTCCCCCACGTCGTTCCTTTTGGACGTCCTCCCGCCATATCAAACTTTAAAAAATTAACGCGGCTGTAACATGGCTGTCATAGGCTGGCAATGACAGGCCTATAGGATAGGCGGTGACAGCAAGAGACGGGTATGTCGTGTTAGAAACTCTCTCATCCAAGGAGGTAGCACAAGTGAACAGCCTGCGCAGATCTGGCGGAAAAGGTGTTCTTGTCACCGTGATGAATACGCTCTGCCTATTCAGTCTGACCGTGGCCTGGGCAGAGCCGCCGCGCAATCCGGTTCGGCCGGTGGTGGATTCCGCTATTCCCTCATACCAACCCAGGGCCGGCGTGTCGGGCGCAATCGTCATTGCCGGGTCGGACACCATGCAGCCCATCATGGTCAAGGCCGCCGCCGCCTTCAAACTGTGGCAGCCGAATATTAAGATTGCCATTCAGGGTGGCGGGTCCGACACCGCACTCAAACAGTTTATCCAGGATCAAGCCACCATTCGTCGCGGCGACGCCCAAGCCAAAGGGCATTTAGTCTCTGGTCACGTCAACCTCTTAGCCTCGTCTCGTCCGCTTACGGATGAAGAGCGGCAAGACTTCCGGACTCGCTATGGATTTGCGCCCACAGAAATCCCGATCGCGCTCGATGCCATCGCCATCTACATTAACCACCAGAACCCGCTTCAGGGGCTGACCTTGGAGCAGGTGGATGGACTCTTCAGCCAATCACGGAAACGCGGCGCGTCAAATATCACGACCTGGGGGCAGCTGGGGTTGGGGGACAAATGGGAGCACCAGCCGGTCAGACTCTACGGTCGCGACAAGCGTTCAGGTACGAGAACAGCATTCATCAATATCGCGCTGCTGGAGGGGACGCTCAAATCGGAGGTGAAAGAGGAGCCGGGGCCGGCGATGGAGATTCTCGATATCAGCCGGGACATCCTGGGCATGGGGTACGCGGGGGTCGGTTTTCAAGCCTCGACGGTCAGGATCCTTCCCATTGCACCTAAAGAGGGGGCGATGCCTGTCGCACCGTCCGCTGAAGCTGCGATGAACGGGACCTATCCACTGACGCGCGCCCTCTACCTCTACGCTAAACGCACTCCAGCCGGCGACCTGGAGCCTGAGGTTGCAGAGCTCCTCCGGTATATCAACAGCCGAGAAGGGCAGGAGACCATCACACGCACCGGGGTGTACCCCATCTCCAGCCAACAGATCACAACGAATCTCCACACGCTTGTCGGTGGCCCGACCTCCTCGATCGGCCTACTCGCCGCGTCTCGGTAAGCGTTGCGTCCTGAATCAGGTAGCTGGGAGGCTTGCTCCCAGCTGCCCTTTCTCACGATTCACACTTCTGCTAGACTGCCGCCTGATACGGGAGAGTAGCCATGACATGGATTCAACCAGTGTGCCTCACCGCATCGCTCTTCGCCGCGCTGTGGGGGTGCGCGATAGCGCCCCCGCCAATTCCACTGCATGATGAGCCTACGCTGCGTGTCGCACTCGAGTACGATCCCCACGCGGGCGCGGGCCATTCGCATCCGACCCCCATGTCAACCGACACGATGATAGCGGTATTGCGCGGGCTGCACTTACAAGGGCGCGATGTCGTTGGCACCTTTGGGCTTCTGGGAAATGATGCTGGAACGGCGGCGTTCACCAATCGTGAGATCCTCGCAGGCGTGGCATCGCATCTTGTTGTCGGTCTGGCGAAAGCGTCCCCGCGGGATCTGGTGACCTTCTATGTCGTCCAGCGGGATAGTCAGCACGCGCCGTTGATTACTTCAGGCGGCGTGTTTGTGCGAGGACACCATCTCTATGTCATCCTAGCAAACGGGCGCACCTCACCGAGTGCAATCCAATACGAAACGACCTATGAGCCAAACACTCGCCACGCTCCGCTCGTACCGATTGCCCGGTTTAAATTTAAGGCGGGTTTTCAGCCACCCGATGCACGAGTGACCACATCGGAAGCTAAACAGGTCGATGGATGGGAGGGGTACCTCGATGAATCAAAAGTGGTCGTAATCGATCTACTGCGGCTGCCCAACGCCCTCCCGCCATCAGTAACAACGACTCCGACCGTATCTCCAGGCATCACACCATAACCGCACTCCCGCAACCCACGTACGCTCCTTATACGCCCCACTGCGTTCACCCTCCATTCATACCCCCGTCAACTATGTTGCGTCTCTGCACGCTGACGCCATCTTGCAGGCATGGTCAGGGCCGATGTCCATAGGTTGGGCTTCGTCTCTACGCGGGCAGGCCGGCCTCGGTGGCACGCAGAAGGGTGCCACGTGATGACGACACCATCCACTGCTGCAAGGGGAAGGGGAGGGGACCGGGCGGGCGGGCCACTAATTGGCTTCGCACCGTTTGAGCCCTCTCAAATCTGAAGACCACGTTGGCCCCAACCGATCCGCAAAATCTCGCGACCACTCGGTTGAGACGGGCACGGCAAGCACACCGTTGCGTCACGCGTTCCGTGAACCAGAATGAGGCCGCGCCTGTGGCCGTGCAATGCCACAGGCGCGGAGTCACGGGCAACAGCAAGGGGATGAGTATCCACCCCCTGCGGTGGCCTAGTTCCAGAACCAGATCACTTGGAACCGGAGCAGATTACCGTTCACTTCATATTGTTGACCAGGGACTGAGCTGGAGCCATACAGTGTCTGGGTCAGATGATTTTGATGCCGCACCGAGTAGGCCACGGTAAATTCCCACTGGGGGTCTGGCTGCCAGGCAATGCCGGTTTCAAGTTCCGTCATCGTGCCATCCGGCGCACCCGTCTGGAACTTGATACCGCCATGATATTCCTGGTAGCGCGTATAAATATTCGCCAAGCCGATATCCGAGTATTTCCACTGATAGTGTCCCTGTGCATATCCTCCATAGAGGGCGCTTTCGCCGATTGTACCATTGGCGTTTCGCTGCGGGCCTCGGCCGAACGTGTACTCCGTAATAAACCCGAATGGCTGGGGCGGGAAGTAAATATACAAGTTCAGTCGCTCATCGGTATATTTCCCGGACCCGTGACCACTATCATAGGTGGAATAGAGCGTGGTACCCGCTGCCGCCGTGCCCTTGCTGACCCCGAACTGTCCGCGCATCGCGTTCAGACCCGTTTCCATCAGATAGCCGCCGGGCAGCTCCCAGGGCCAGCTGAGTCGCAGGCCGACATGTTTATCGTTGTTCGTCTCCAGCTGATTGAGCCCTTGCCCGTTATACACCGCAAGATGAAAGACCCCGTAATCACCGGGGCCGTACATGTAGTCCAACATTTGCTTGTATCGTTGCTGTGCGACCTTCGGCGTCCACATATACGAGATGCCCATATCACGCTCGCTGCTCGCACAACTGTTCGTCGCATCCGCCCGGTCGATCGCCATACGGACGCGGCTAGCTTGCCAGTTATCAAAGGAACAGGGGACCCGCTGCAATCCGAGTCGAAGTCGGTGCTCCTTCTCCTTATCGAAGTTCCAGTCTCCAAAGGCATCACGCATCGTCATAACATGCGTATTTGCGAACCCTGATGCGGTCGACCCGGTTGCCAGATCGGGCTGAACAAACACCGAGACATGGTCCGAGATCTGCCCGGTCACTACCCACCGAATCCGGCGGAAAAAGAATCCGGGTTGGGCCCCGCTGGCGGCGCTACCGACGGAGCTATCATGATAGGTGCGCACGTCCCCGTTCGAACCTTTGTTGTACCGCATCATTCCATAGCCATACATCGTGATCCGCTCGTACCAGCGCGGGCTGCCGGTAAATTCAGCTACGACGGATCGTTCACTTTGCCGCTGCTCCTCTTCCGCCTTAATCCTAAGCCAGTCGTCAAGCGTGATGACCCCCTTCTCCAAGAGGATGTCCTCCATCGTGGTGCTTTCTAATGGACGAGGGGCATTTAACTGGCTGGCGGGAAATGCGGCCGACGTGAGAGCCGTCGACGGCGGCAACGCAACGGCCTTTGGCTCTTGCGCGTGGATCACATTCGCACCCACCAAGACGAGACTCAATGCCGATATTCCAATCCGCCCTCTCATGGACCCATCTCGCCATCTAATCGTCTGCACAGTTCTTCCTCCTTTGTGATGCCTACTTCAACCGGTCGAGTGCCCACTCAGCCTGTCACACGGGACTATGCAGGATGCAGATGAAGAATCCGTAACGGCACTGTTACAAAATTGTTAATTATTCAAAGCGGGATGGGGCGGGACACACGGCACGTTGACACGCAGGGGATGACCCGCAAAAACAGACCAAGTGTTTAGCAGGCAATCACAACGCTGGAGCCCATCACTGCCGTGACGGAATCGTGACCGCATACCGCCCCTTTCTCCTGCAACGCCGGAGTGGTTGTGCGACACACTCTTTCATGAACGGGATGACGGGCCAGAATGAATCATAGCTAGCCAACCTTCCTCTCAGGAAGCGCAACGAGGTCGACAACTGATCCGACGACCGAGCTCGTTCAATATGGGATGGATCGAGCCCCTTGATGACGATCCGCATGCAGTCGTGCGCTGCTCATCGCCACACTCTGCGGCACATCGCCGTCTCACTTCTGTCAGTCTCAGATCGAGCGCACGGCGGCATAGAGCCCGTGCACGGTCCGTATCGGTTCCCGCTGAAGAACAGCCACCGAATCCTTGACATACCTTCGTGATCGCATCCCGTTCAATACGGAGGTCACGCCAGGAGTGCTGACCAGCACCCAGAGGGCCTTTCGTGAGAGCGATTCGTTACGCCCTGCGTCTGGCAACAGGGGATCGAGGATCGTCGACAGAGAAACGGCTCGCGCGCGACTCCGTTCTGTGGCCTCTCGGCGAAGCCCTCCCAACAGGGTCAGTAACTGCGGCACATAGCGATCGCGCCAGTGATCCCACGGCTCAGCTGCCGTACCGGTTAAATGTCGAGCGAGGGTCTGCATGACGTGATTCATCTGGGGGGCAATCAGTTGTTGCTCAATCTGTTCCCAATGTTCCAGCCCCTGGATGTGCGGCCGTATCCTGGTGAGCTCAGAGGCCCAGGTGAAGAAGTCGGCCGGAGCCATCCCTTGGCCATTATGCTGAAGGCTGGGGGCAATGGACTGGCGATATTCCGCTTCCAGCGCCGCCACGGCCAGGCATTGCCGGTCGACATCCACCGGCTCGCCCTCGAGCGGAAAATCCGCCAATCGAATGACACCGCTCTGTTTGGTCGGCATAGCATCGAGCGGACGATTGACGAGCACCGCGATCCCTTCCCGCTGCGCCAACCCCAGCACCGTGTCCCGTTGTGCCTCGCCCGTATTCGGTGTCATCAGCGCACCTGTCTCATAGAGATTCATGGGACATTGCAAGACCGCAAAATGGTGACGGCCCATGCCCTGTGACGCAGCAGCAGTTTTCGCGGCCTCACACATACGAGACAGCGACGTCGCGTCTGCATTGGATGAATCTGCCGTGACGGTATTCGAGGACACGCCGTAATGGCGGATCCGCCCCGCCGCCACTTGTGACTCAAAAAAGATGAAGGCTTGTTCAAACCTACGATAAAAAACCTCCCGCGTCGCTACGAGGTCTCCACCAGCGTGATGCGCAGCCTCGGAGAGAAAATATTCAGGATTGTGCAACAAACAGACGTCGAGCGTGGCCAGTCCTAACCGATCCAGGGACAGAGTGAGTTGATCGGCCAGATACTCCGGGTGAATACAATGCCAGATGCCCTCGCCATATTTGACCATCTCAGGATAGAGATGCCCGGCCTGCTCCCGTGCTTCCGCCTGTTTCAGATTCTGCCCCTGCACATAGCCGATCTTTGAGACGATGATCACCTCGTCACGAGCCAGCTCTCCGCTCTGGATCAACTCGCCTAAAACAGAGCCGACCAATCGCTCGCTGTCTCCGTCCATATAATTCGTCGAGGTATCGATCAGGTTCACCCCTTCGCGTAGTGCTTGCTTGAGGGCTGCTCGATGTTCTGGCTCCCTCGTATCGACTCGATAGGTTCCGAACCCCAATCGGGAGGTCGTGAGTCCCGTACCGCCGAACCGGCCATAGCCATGTTCCATATGGCTGTCAGGGCCTGACTGACTCAGAATGCGCCCAACATATCTGGCCGTTCCTTCAGGGCTGGCAGCTCCTGGGAGGGCCAGCCCTTGCAAGAGAGGCTGTTGGGCCGCCTGATCCGCTCGCCGCGAGGCAGAGAGGAGAGCGGCTGTGACCTCCCTTGGGTCTGTGAGGGGCTTCTGACAGGAAAAATTCCGGCAGATATACACAGCAGCCTTCCCCTCTACCAAACCCTTACCGGCCAGGAGGGGATGGCGGGACAACTGACTCCTTCCCTCACTAAAGGCCATCACACGGTTCGGCAGGAACACCTCGCGGATGGCGAGCTGCAGGGCCTCCAGCCCCAGATCGTTGATCGCTCCAAGGAGAGCCAATTCAATCGGCCCCTCTTCCAGAAAATCGACTACGGCAAGGCTCTTGGCAAAGGCTCTTGGATAGCGGGCCATCTGGCGCCCATAGGCGCGGATGCCGCCAATCGCTGCCTCGCGCAGGTCCTGGCGATCATAGTGGAAAGAGAGTCTGGCGAGGGCCGAGACCGCCACGGAGTTGCCGCTGGGGGTCGCGCCATCGGCCCCCTCACGTGTGCGAATGATCAAGGTTTCATGTCCCTCCGCCGTGGTATAGAAGCCCCCCTGGTCCTTGTCTTGAAAGGAGCCCCGTATCCGTTCACCCAATTGCAGGGCCGCAGTGAGATACCGTTCCTGCCCGCAGGCCTCATAGAGGTCGATCAATCCTTCCGCCAGGTAAGCATAGTCCTCCAAGACTCCGTCGAGATGGGCCCGGCCCTGCCGCGAAGTGCGGAGCAGCCGGCCATCAGCAGTTCGATGCACCGACACGAGAAAGTCCGCCGCCTTCCTGGCCCCGTCGAGGTACCGGCTGATTCCCAATACACGGCCTGCCTCGGCCATCGCCGATATCATCATGCCGTTCCAAGCCGTAATGATCTTGTCGTCGAGCGCAGGCGGGACTCGGTGCTGTCTGGCGCGATAGAGGAGGGGGCGCAGGCGCTGAATCGTCTTGTGCAATTCATCGCTGGTCAGGCCCAGCTCCGTGGTCACGGACTCAATAGGCCGCAACCGATTGGGGATGCTGTGCTGTTCCCAATTGCCCGCGTCGGTGATGTCGTAACAGGCACAGAACCGGCGAGTGTCTTCTGCATTCTGCAACACGACCTGGATCTCCGCCGGCGTCCAGACGAAAAACTTGCCCTCGACCCCCTCGGAGTCCGCATCCGTCGCGGAATAAAATCCTCCGGCCTGGTCGGTCATCTCGCGGAGGATATAGTCGAGCACCTCCGTCGTGACCTGGCGATAGGATGCCTGCTTCGTGACCTGATAGGCCTCTAGATAGGTTTTGGCCAGGAGGGCATTGTCATAGAGCATCTTCTCGAAATGGGGAGCCAGCCACCGTTCATCGGTAGAGTAGCGCGCAAAGCCTCCGCCGATATGGTCGTAAATCCCTCCTGCCGCCATTGCATCCAACGTTCTGGTGACCATCTGCAAAGTCTGGCTGTCGCCCGTTCGACGGTAACAACGAAGGAGTAACGAGAGCCCGGCGGAGGGAGGGAACTTTGGCGCGCTACCGAATCCACCATGCTGCGCATCGAAGTCTTTGTGAAATTGCGTGACGGCCTCATCCAGCACAGAGGCACTGACTGACACAGGGGAGACAGCCTTGAGCTCCTGCTTCAACCGGTCAGTCAATTGCCGCGCCTGGCTCCTGAGGCTTGTCGTATCCTTCTCCCAGGCGTCTGCGATTTTTTTGAGCAGGCTGGGGAAACCTGGCCGCCCCCAGCGGTCCTCAGGCGGGAAATAGGTCCCGGCAAAGAAGGGCTCCTGCTCCGGCGTCAGGAAGACCGTCATCGGCCAGCCACCCTGGCCGCGATTGAGGGTCACTGTGGCCTGCATATAGATCTCGTCCAGATCGGGGCGTTCCTCGCGATCGACCTTGATACAGATAAAATGCCGGTTCATAAGGGCCGCGATGGCGGCGTTTTCGAACGACTCCCGCTCCATCACATGGCACCAGTGACAGGCGGAATAGCCAATCGAGAGGAGGATAGGACGGTTCTGCGCTTGTGCTGCCTGCAACGCGTCCGGCCCCCAGGGATACCAATCGACGGGATTCGAGGCATGCTGGAGCAGATAGGGACTGGTTTCGTGAATGAGGCGATTCGTCTGGGCCGATTCCGGTGGAGTCTGCATGGCGCACGGTAGCACCGGAATCCGAGAGGGGTCAACGAGCAGATACGGGAAGGGGCCTGCAATCGTGAGATCACAGGCCCCCTCAGAATCGTTCAAGTCAGGCTTGTCTGATCAGACAAACGACGTGTGTCGTGATTACTTGCCCTTCTCGTCCTTCTTCTTCTCGTCCTTCTTATCGCCGAACGTGTCAGCGTGGCCGCCCTTCTTCTCGTCCTTCTTCTCTTTCTTCTCGTCACCGTACACGAGGACGTGGCCGCCCTTCTTCTCGTCCTTCTTCTCCGCCTTCTTCTCTTCAGCGAAGGAAGGAGCGCTGAACGTCACTGCCACTGCCACTGCCATGATTGCCATCAAGATGCTCTTCATAATATGTCACCCCCTTTAAATGTTAGTGTGGATCTTGCTCGCCCTTCACATAGGGCAAACGGGCGCTACGGTATCGAAAATAGGCCCTATTGTCAACCGCCCATTTCGCCCTCTGCAGGGAGCGCCGGCGCCACCCGTCGCCCTTCAGGCCTGCGACCAGGCTGTGCTACAATGCGCGCTCTGGAGAGACATTGGGTTCTATGGCCTTTTCGCAAAGCAAATACATCAAGTTCCAGAACGGCATGAGACGGCGGATCGATGCCTTGCGCCCGAAAGCGGAGGACAGCCTGGACCTGGCCGTCGATACGATGATGCAGGAGCGGGTCGACAGTTTCTTCCGCGTCGAAGAGGGGCTGGAGGAAATCATCAAGTCTCTGCTCCAGATCGAAGAGGAACTGGCGGAGGTCCGAGATCTCTCCGGCGCCATGCGCCTGGAATCCCGCCTGGAGTTCGTCGAAGACCGCTGGGACGACTTCGACAGCGAGATCCGGGAGCGCCCCCGCCGCCGGCGCAAGAAAGTCAGCCTCGCCGATATGTTGAAAGCCGCGGGCGGAGGGGGAGGCGACCTTGCGCAAGGAGTGAGCGGCATCAACAACGCCATGGACGCCTATGCCGCGATGGGCGTGGAGTTCGGCAGTTCGCTCGCCGAAGTCACCGCCTCGTTCCGTCAGAAGGCCAAGCAGCTCCATCCCGATTCGAATAACGGCGACCGCAGCGCCGAGCCAGAATTGCGCCGGATGCTGGAGGCCTACCAGTTCCTGAAAGAATATTTGAGCCTCAGCAATGTGGAGCCTCTGCGATCCCCAGACCACACGTACAATCCAACCGAATGAGAGACCTGTGACACCCAAACCACCGATGTTATATGTGACCGACCAGTCTGCCCTTGAAACCCTGTGCCAGACGCTGCGGCAGAGCCCGAGGCTGGCCCTGGATACGGAGTTCGTCGGAGAAGACACCTTTGTCCCGCGACTCGAACTGATTCAAGTCGCCACCGCCGACACTGCTGCCGTCATCGACTTTCCCGCCGTCCAGACCAAGGGATCGCTCGCTATCTTCTGGGAGCTCATCTGCGACACCACGATTGAGAAGATCGTCCATGCGGGGCGGCAGGACCTCGATCTCTTTGCCACCCATGCGGGGCAGATCCCGAAGCCGTTTTTCGATACGCAGATCGCCGCCGCGATGGTCGGGTACGGAGCGCAAGTGGCCTACGCAAACCTGGTCCAGCGGCTCTATGGCATCAAGCTGGCAAAAGCCCATACCTTTACCAACTGGAGTGCGCGGCCGCTCTCGGACGACCAGATCGCCTACGCCCTGGAGGATGTCGAGTTCCTCCTCTCGATCCATACCCATCTGCAGGAGCGCCTCGGCTCGTTCGGCCGGCTGGAATGGGTCGGTGAGGAATTTGCGCGGTTGGAAACGGCGGTGGAAGAAAAGAGCCGAGAACCCCTGGAACGCTACCAGCGCATTCGCGGGTGGGACACGCTCAAACCCAAAGGGGCGGCGGTGCTTCGTGAGTTGGCGGCCTGGCGGGAGGCGGAAGCCAGACGCAGGAACGTGCCTCGCGGGCGGGTCATGCGGGACGAGGTGCTGCTCCAGCTCGCGCGCCATCCGCCCAAATCGGTCAGTGAGCTCCGCGGCCTCCGCGGCGTCCACTCCTCAGAAGTGGACCGCCATGGAGAGCAACTGTTAGGCGCCATCACCTCGGCCTTGGCGCTTCCACCAACCGCCTGGCCGGAAGTCCCTCGCGAACGGAAGCCGGACCCTGAATCGACCGGCATCGTCGAACTCTTACAGGCCGTGCTGAAGGCCCGCGCAGCAGAGGAGGGGATTGCCCCCACCATGCTCGCCACCAGCTCCGACCTCCAAACGCTCGTGGAGGCACGGCAGAATCGGGCCACCCTCGATGTGCCCATCCTCCGCGGCTGGCGACGGCAACTAGCCGGAGATCTGCTGCTCAAAGTTTTGGATGGCACGGTTACCATTACGGTCGACCGCACCTCCGGCGCGCTCAAGATGACAGAGGGAAATTCCTCGAAGGCTACGGACTGAGAAATCACTACAACAACTCTTTGATCGACTCAGCCGGCCTGGCCAGGATCACCTGTTCGCCCTTTGCGACAATCGGACGTTGAATGAGGTCGGGGTGGGCGATCATCACATCGAGCCATGCGTCATCCGACAGGGTCTTTTTGGCTAATCCAAGTTCTTTATAGATATCCTCCTTGGTACGCAGGATATCTTTCGGCGCAAGCCCCGCCTTCTTCAAGAGGCTCTTGAGCTGGGCCTTGGTGAAGAGCTGTTCGTAGTAATTCACAGCTGTGAAGGGTTGGCCGCTCTCCTTTAACAACTGCACCGCCTGGCGGCAGGTGCTACAGGTCGGTTTTTGATAAATCGTCACCTCGGCCATGCCACACCCCTTCTCTCAGCATCCTGCTTGCCTTGACGCCATTTTTGCCCCTGTGATACATCATCCTGAATCTATCCACATGAATACCCATTTATGCTGACACCCATCTTCGGAACGAGCTCCACCGGCCAATTCTTCTGCGCCACGGACAGCCAGCATACCCTCCGAGACCTTCGCACGAAACGAAAAGGACAGCCGGTCTTCGTCCTGGGGCATGTCCTGGCGAGAAAAGGTCAGGAAGGAATCTTCGAGGTCTTCAACGACCGCCTGGCGCTCGTCAAGTTCTCAGACGGCGGCGCAATCGGCTATGACCCGCGGGAACTGCTCTTGCCCACCGACATCGACGACAAGGAAGTCGCTTACTTCGAAATCCGCCCCTGCCGGCAATGCGAACAACTCTTTCCCCTCACGGCCGACGAATGTGACACGCCGGAAGAACCAACGTCCTGCCCGGAATGCCGCCCGGCATAACGGCACTCGGCTAGTCGACCATCGGCGCGATCCCAATCGCCTTCTTGATCAAACAATCCCCCGCAAAAGACTGAAGCGACATCGGCAACATGCTAGCGTCGATCACGTGCACCGTGACCACCTGAAAACCTTCGGCCGATTTATAGCCTTCCAGCTTCATGGCATGGCAAATTTCGAGTTTTTTCCAAATCAGATTGTTCAGAATCGTGTCCGACGCGAGAAGCTTCATGTCCGACACGGCATCATTCGCTGAAACCCTCGCGGCCACCCGTGCCTTATCTTTGGGCGCCTCGCTCACGACGGCAAACCCCAGGATCGCGCCGTCAGCCTGAGCCAGGGAGGCTGACCCCATCGCGATGAAGCTGGACAGCAACAGCAGAAGGGCCATAGGCGTGTCTCCGATTCCCCAACCGCGAACGAGATCAGTATGCCAACCAACCGAAGTCATTTCAAGATCTTGCTCGCCCGAACATGATAAAATTTCGTGACACGTCATAGAGCTTATCACTCAGGTACAGGAGCGCGATCATGCCACAAGATTTCATGCCGGGGCTCGCCGGTGTACCAGCAGCTAAATCCGCCATCAGCGACGTGGACGGACAGCGCGGGGTGCTAGAATATCGCGGCATCCGAGTGGAAGAGCTCTGCCTGAAATCCTCCTATCTGGAAACGGCCTATCTCTTGCTGTTCGGGCACCTGCCCACGCAACCGCAGCTCGCGCAATGGCACGAAGACATCATCCATCACCGCCGCATCAAGCTCACCATCGTCGACTTGCTGAAGTGCCTGCCGACGCAGGGCCATCCGATGGATGCCTTGCAAGCGTCGGTCGCAGCCTTGGGCATGTTTTATCCAGGACGAAATGTCCAGCACATCGACAATAACTATTGGTCTGCCGTCCGCCTCGTGGCCAAGCTGCCCACCCTCGTCGCAGCCTGGGCGCGGCTACGACAGGGGAACGACTATGTTCCTCCGCGAGACGATCTCGGCTTCTCGGAAAATTTCCTTTACATGCTGACCGAAACGGATCCGCTTCCCTTGTGGGCCGATCTGTTCGACGACTGCCTGATCCTCCATGCCGAACATACGATGAATGCTTCAACCTTCACCAGCATGATCACAGCCTCGACACTGGCCGATCCCTATACGGTCGTGGCGTCTTCCATCGGAGCCCTGAAGGGGCCGCTGCATGGCGGAGCCAATGAGGAAGTCGTACAAATGCTGAAGGAGATCGGTCAGCCGGGGAGGGTTCGGGCCTATCTCGAAGAACAGATCCGCACGAAACAGAGGCTGATGGGCTTCGGTCACCGGGTCTACAAGGTCAAGGATCCCCGCGCAACGGTCCTGCAAGGTCTTTGCGAGAAACTCTTCAAGGAGTCCGGCAGTTCCCCCCTCTACGACGTCGCCCTCGAGATCGAGCAGGTGGCGGAAGAGCTGTTGAAGGGAAAGGGAATCTATCCCAACGTGGATTTCTACTCCGGAATCATCTACGAGAAGATGGGCATCGAAACCGATCTCTTTACACCGCTCTTCGCGATGGCCCGGGTCTCCGGGTGGCTAGCCCATTGGCTGGAACAATTGCGCGAAAACAAACTCTTCCGGCCTGACCAGATCTACTCCGGCGAGCATGGCCAATCCTACGTGCCGATCGAACAGCGCCCATAGCCCCCTTGACTCTTCGACAACCGGAATTATCTTTGTTGCCAGGCAGGCGAATCGATGCGCGCCCTACATACGCTACATAAACCATGACCGGGAATCAGAAGGAGGTCTGTCATGACACTCGTACGGTGGGATCCGTTTCATGACCTTGAAGATGTATCGGATCGGTTGAATTGGATGTTTCGGCACCCGGCTCCGTCTCGGACGAATGGCGCGAACAAAGAGACCATGATCGTGGCTGACTGAGTGCCTTCCGTCGACGTCAGCGAAACGGAAGGGGAGTGCCAGATCAAAGCGGAAATCCCTGACATGAAGAAAGAGGATGTGAAAGTCACGGTCGAGAACGGCGTCCTCACGATCCAGGGTGAGCGCAAATACGAGAAGGAAGAGAAGGGCAAAAAGTACCATCGGGTTGAGCGCTCCTACGGCAGCTTCATCAGAAGTTTCACCTTGCCCGATCTCGTGGATGAGGAGAAGGTGAAGGCGGAATTCAAGGACGGGGTCCTGAATCTCCAGCTACCCAAATCCCAGAAGGCCAAACCGAAAGCGATCGAAGTCACGGTCGGCTAATCGGCAGCTCTGTCATTCATGCTGAACAGAGGCCCGCTCCGGCGGGCCTCTTCTTTTTCCAACACCTCCACCGTTTCCCCACGCGACTGCAACGATCGGTGCATACCGACATTCCAAGTATGCTCAAACAGTCCATCAGCAAGGCCGCAGACGATGAACAGACCGGAGGCGTAGCCCCTGGCTACGTTGAGGATGCTTTCGAGGCGAGAATGCCCTGACGGACTGTTCCAGCATCCGATCGATCAGCCAACACTCTTGTGTAAGCAGGCTACCAACGTTTATTATGGCGCCCGCGACAGCTAGCATCCTTACACCGGAGTAGTATCCATGAAGAAGACCAGGACTCAGTCACCCTCTGCGACCAGAATTGAACGAGATACCATGGGCGAGCTGGCCGTGCCGGCCACAGCCTATTATGGTGTGCAGACCGCCCGCGCCATCGAGAACTTCCCCATCAGCTCTCTGCGATTCCCCCGCGCCATGATCCGGGCGATGGGAATGGTCAAACGGGCCGCCGCGACCGTCAACCGATCCCTGGGCCTCCTCGACAAGAAACCGGCCGATGCGGTCACCAAGGCCGCGACCGAAGTGGTCGAAGGCCGGCTCGACGCCGAGTTCCCCGTGGACATTTTCCAAACCGGCTCCGGCACCTCGACGAACATGAACACCAACGAGGTGATTTCCAACCGCGCGACCGAACTGTTGGGCGGCGCACGCGGCAGCAAACTGGTCCATCCCAACGACCACGTCAACCTGGGCCAATCCAGCAACGATGTCATTCCCACGGCGATTCATATCGCCGCCGGGGAGATGATGGAGCGGCAGCTCATTCCCGCGCTCACCGGCTTGCAGAAATCACTCGCACGCAAGGCCAAGGAGTTCGACAAGATCGTCAAGGTCGGCCGCACCCATTTGCAGGATGCGACGCCGGTGCGGTTAGGGCAGGAATTCGGCGGCTATGCCAGGCAGATCGAATTAAGTATTCAACGGGTCCGGCGCGCGCAAGACGCCCTCAGCGAAGTCGCGCTCGGCGGCACCGCGGTCGGCACGGGGCTCAATTGCCATCCGAAGTTCGCCTCCAAGGTCATGGCCATCATTTCCAAAGAAACCGGCTGCACCTTCAAGGAAGCGAAGAACCACTTTGAAGCGCAGTCCGCTCAGGATTCCTTGGTCGAAGCGAGCGGGGAGTTGAAGACCATTGCCGTGAGCCTCATGAAGATCGCCAACGACATTCGCTGGCTCGGCTCCGGTCCGCGCTGCGGGCTCGGAGAGATCAATCAGCCGGAAACGCAACCAGGTACGTCCATCATGCCGGGCAAAGTGAACCCGGTCATTGCCGAATCGGTGACGATGGTCTGCGCCCAGGTCATCGGGAACGATGTCACTGTGACCGTGGGAGGGCAGGCGGCCAACTTCGAACTGATCGTCATGTTGCCGGTCATGGCCTACAATCTCTTGCAATCCATCGAGCTCCTCTCGACCGCGTCGACCAATTTCGCCGTGAAGTGCATCGACGGGATCAAAGCCAACGAAGAACGCTGTAAGAGTTTGATCGAAGAAAGTCTCGCCATGTGTACGGCCCTGGCGCCTGAGATCGGCTACGAAGCGGCCGCGAAACTGGCCAAAGATGCCTACAAGTCCGGCAAGACCGTGCGCCAGATGGCCACGGAGCAACAGGTTCTCTCGGAGAAGCGGCTGACCCAACTGCTCGACCCCTGGCGCATGACTGAACCGGGCGGGCCGGTTGGCAGCGCGGGCGGGTAACCCGAGCTTTGACAGCCCAAAAGTCCCTATGCTAACGTCCGCGAAACTGTTGAGGTTCTCCTCACTTCTCTGTTCACTTTATCTAGGAAACAACGCATGAGCGCAACGAACTCGCAGGTGATTATTGTGGTCGGAGCCGGGCCGGCTGGGCTGGCCGTCGCCAGCACCCTGGCGAAGGCAGGCCATGAAATGATCGTGCTGAACCGGGACATCAAATTCGGCGGACTGGCCGAATATGGAATTTTCCCCGCGAAGCTGAAGTTGCGCGGCGGATTGAAAAAACAATATTGGGAACTGCTCCAGCAGCCCAATGTCCATTACTTCGGCAATGTCTCGATCGGGAAAGACAAAGACCTGACCGTCGACGATGTTCGCGCCGTCGGGGCAAGCGCGATGGTCTTTGCCATCGGAGCGCAAGGCACCAAAGCCATCGGCGTGGAAGGGGATTCGGCTCAAGGCGTGTTTCACGCCAAGGATGTCGTCTACCACTTCAATCGGCTCCCGGGATTTGGCGATCGCCCGTTTGAAATGGGGCAGCACGTGGCGGTAATCGGCGCCGGCGACGTGATGGTCGATATCGCCCGCTGGCTCATCCGTTATAAGAAGGTCGCGCGAGTGACAGCCATTGTGCGACGCGGACCGGCCGAGCGAAAGTACAATCCCAAAGAAATTCGTGCGGTCTGTGCCAACATGGATGTGGACGGCATTACCAAGGAAGTGGCGCGAATTCAGGAACGCCTGGCCGCAGTCGGCCAAAATGCGGACGAAGTCCTCAAGGGCCTCACGGACGAGTTCACCAAGTGCGAGCCGAAGGTGAGCGACACCAAGATGGGCTTCAAGTTCCTCGCCTCTCCGAAGCGCATCCTGGTGGATGCCAACAATCGCGTGCGCGGGCTGGAGATGGAAGATAACAAGCTGGAGCCAAAGGGCAACGACACGGCCGCCGTTGGCCTGAAGCAGTATTACGAGTTCCCCTGCGACGCCGTGGTGTTCGCGGTCGGCGACAAAGTCGATGAAACGGTCGGGCTACCCTATAAGAGCGGCCTCTTCGTCACCAACCCCAATAAGACGAACAACGATCCTGA
>SXGR01506172.1_pt1 | contig 22647 bp, 31 predicted proteins | sample 3174711 | NCBI WGS metagenome assembly SXGR01 (sample SAMN11356860, study PRJNA531348) | freshwater metagenome | isolation source: freshwater sample F1-60 | place: China: Fuxian Lake, Yuxi | collected 2017-12-25 | reverse complement strand
GACGACGGCGACCGCGCCGCCCTGGGCCGCGGCCTGGCCGGCGATGCCGAGCGAGGCGTCGTTGCCCTCGATCTCGTCGAAGGTCTGGGTGCCGGAGTTGGTGATGGTGCCGGCATTGGTGACGGTCGCGCCGGAGTCGATCTGCAGGGTGCCGCCGGAGACGACCTGGAGCGTGCCGCCGATGCCCCAGACGGAGCCGCCGGCGGCCATGTAGTTGGACGTGGCGTACTGGGCGACGGCGGCGCCGGCCAGGACGGACGCGGCGAGGGCGCCGATGAGGATGCGCTTCATGGAGATCTCCGCTCTGGAAGGATGGGAGGACCGACGTCATCGGCTCCCGGAAGGCGGGCCCAGGCGAACAAGGCGCGCGAACGTCGTTCGCGCGTGGTTCGCTCAGGCCCGCCAACCGGCAACCGATGAGGGTTACTGCGGCGGGTTGGCGGGCGGGGCGTTGGCCGGGTGGCCGAGGATGGCGATGCCGGCGAGGAAGATGTTGCCAGCGTCGTTGCCGGTGGGCGTCACCGTGACGCGGACGTAGCGCTTGGATCCGCGGTAGCCGATCTTCCGGCACTCGACGTCGTCGCCGAAGGCGTAGGCGGCAAGCGCCTCGGTGCCGTTGAGCTCCGCGTCGTCAACCGCCGCCGCGTCGGAAAGCGCGGAATTGTCGCCGTCCTCGACCAGGACTGCGAAGGTAGCGTCGGCATCGGTGTTGGTGCCGGTGACGATCGCCAGCACCAGGCTGTCATAGCCGCGCCGGTCGATGATCGCCGAGACGATCGCGGTGTTGTCGGTCCGGGCGGCGATCGGCGCGATCAGCGGCACGGTGTGGATGTGGTTCATGAGGTCGCGCATCGAGCGGAACTCCTGGGAGAGAGGAAGGGGAGCGGCTTGTTGACCCGGCCGCATCCGGGAAGCGAGACGGCCTCGAGGCCGGCGCCGGCGCGGCCCAATCGCCGCGCCGGCTAGGTGCGCTCGGGGGTTATGCCGCGAACTTGATGAACTTGATCGCCTCGAACTGGATGACGGCGCCGCCGGTGCGCTTGGTCGCGTAGAATTTGACGTAGGGCTTGGCGGTGTAGGGATCGCGGAGCACGCGGATGCCCATGCGGTCGACGATCTGGTAGCCGACCTGGAAGTTGGCGAGGGCGAGGGAGAGAGAGTCCGTCGCCAGCGCCGCCATGTCCTGCATCAGCGTCACCGGGAAATCGAGCAGGCGCTGCGGCTGCCCCTGCTGCAGGCCCGGCTGCCAGAGATACTGGCCCTGGCCGTCCTTGAACTTGCGGGCGGCCGCGAGGACCTCGCGGGTGGTCGCCCAGGAGACGCCGGGGCCGACGAGGTAGTCCGGCTTGAAGGCGTAGATGAGGTCGAAGAGCTTGTCGGCCGGGGCGGAGGCGGCGAAGGCGCCGTTGGCTCCGGACTTGACGTGCTCGAGCTCGCCCCAGGTGCGCGTCGCATCGGCGGTCGCGGCGGTGGTGTATGTGGCGAAGCCGCGCGGGCGGGCGATCCCGGTGCCGGTGACGAAGGCGGTGTTCTCCAGCCGCGCGAAGCGGTCGGCGATCTTACCCTCGAGCCAGGCGGCGGCGTCGACCGCGGCGTCGTCGAGGAGGGTCTGGGTGGCACGCGGCTCGGCGTACATCTCCTCGGCCGGGATCCGCCACTTGGCGACCGTCGGCGTCGTCGACTCCGAGCGGGTGCCGGTCTCGCCGGTCCAGCCGGCGCCGGCTTCGCCGGTGTCGCGGAGGCCTTCGAGGGCCTCGGTCGAGATCGACTGCGTCGAGGCCAGGCCGCGCAGCGGCGAGGTCTCGAACATGCGGGTGACGATGCGCCCGGTCGAGTCGACGGGGACGAAGAAGCCGCCATCGGGATCGGATCCCACCGACATCGCCTTGCGCTCGAGCTCGGAAAGGCCTGTGTCGATGCCCTTCTTGAGGAAGAGATCGAAGGCCTTCTTGTGCTCCTCCTGCTCGGGGCTGAGGCCGGGCTTGTCGGCGCCGGCGCCGAGGGCGACGCGGTTGGCCGTGAGCTCGACCTTCTCGAGGCGATCCTTCATCGCCGAGAGCTGGTCGAGGTCGGCGCCGATCTTGTCGAGCTTCGCCTTGGTCTCGGGCGAGACGCCGCCGGTCTTCTTGCGCTCGGCGGCCTCCTCATCGGCGGCCTTCTTGTGGGCTTCCCACGCGGTGGCGACGCCGTCGATCACGCGCTTGAACTCGGCGAGCTGCTCGACCGTGACGGTCGCGCCGTTGCCGGTGTCGCGGCGCTCGAGGCTGACGCCGCGGCCGCGCATGGCGCCGCCGAAGGCGGCAAGGGAGTGACGGGAGTGCATGAGCTTCAGCTCCTGTTGGATGGGGTGAGGACATCGCCCATCCGCTTCAGCGAAGCGGTCAGGCCGTCGAGCGACACCGGCTCATCCCGAGCATCGGCTTCGCGGAAGCCGCGGGAGGCGATCGCCTTCGCCGCGGCATGGGAGAACCCGCCTTCATCCCGAAGGAAGGCCTCCAGATCACGAACGGTTTTGAAGCGGTCGGCGGCCTTGACCTGGACGCGCGAGTCGGGGTTTGCCGGGAAGGTCACCAGAGACACTTCCCAGAGCTCGACCTCCTTCAGCGTGCGGCGCGGCTCGTCGGGCTTGGTGCCGACCGACCACTCCTTGGCGATGAAGCCGATCGAGAGACCGTCGATCGCCGGGCGCGGCTGCATCTTGAGCAGCGCCCAAGCCTCCTGGCCGCGCGCGGTCGGCGCCAGCTTGCCATCGACCTTGAGCCCGATGTCGTCCTCGACCAGATCGGTCCAGATGCCGATCGGGTTGTTGTCCTCGCCGCCGAGGAAGCTGCCGTGCTGGCAGAGCATCGCCGGATAGCGGCCAGAGGCCTTCGCCTCCTTCAAGGTCGTCTTGAACGCGCCCTTGGCGATGACGTCGCCGTAGTAGTCGCGGACGCCGAAGACCGAGCCGTAGCCCGAGAAGGTCATCTCGTCGCCCGACTCCGCGAATTTGAGCTCACGGAGCTGCGCCTGCAGGATGGTGTTGCGCATCAGCTCTCCCCCTCAGGCTCTTTCGGCTTCGGCGTGTCGTCAGGCGGAGGATCGTCGGGCGGCGGCTCGTCGGTCGGCGACATGTTGACGGGCCAGAAGAAGCGCTCGCCGCCCTCATAGGGCTCCATCTCTTCGTGGTCGCGGATCTCGTTCGGGTTGATCGAGGCGATCGAGAAGAGCTTGGCGTAGAACTCGGCGCGGGCCTTCATGTCGCCGCGGAGGAAGGCCTGCAGGGAGAACTTGAAATAGTGGTCGCGCTGCTCTTCGGGCGAGAGCAGGTCGCGGCGGAGCACGGTTTCGACGCGCCGGATCCACGGCATCAGCGTGTGCTGCAGGTGGGCGAGGAAGAACTGCTCGACCGAGGCGAAGGTGGCGGTCTTGTCGGCGAAGCCGACCACCACCGGGAAGACGCCGAAGAAGCGGCAGATCTCTTCCACCTGGTGGCGGCGGGTCTCGGTGAACTGGCTCTTCTCGTTGTCATGACCCATGGCGCTCCAGGTGGAGCCCTCGGGCAGGAAGCCCGGCTTGTGCCAGCGGTCGGCGCCGGCGTGGCTCTCGTCCCACTGGGCCTCGAGCCGCTTGATCAGGTCGCCATTGGTTCCCTTGCCGAGGGCGAAGAAGCCGGGAGCGATCGCGCCCTGGCCGAAGAAGCGGGCGCCGTGCTCCTCGGCGGCGAGCGAGAGGCCGAAGGCCTCGCGGGCGAGCTTGACGGTCTCGAGGCCCTGGTGTCCCGACCAGGAGATGCCGTGCAGATGGACCAGCTCGTCTCGCGGGAGAACGCGATCGAGGCCGCCCTTGGTCCTGATCTTGAACCGGAGCGACCAGTCGGCGAGCTGCTCGACCGTCATGCGGTCGGGCGTCACCGGCCAGATCTCCCTGATGACGCCGGCGCCGTTGCGGTTGAGCCAGTTGTAGCCGTTGCCGATGAGGACGGCGTGAACCAGCAGGGTCTCGATCCATTCGATCGACGTCATCGACGGGTTGGGCCCGAGCGTGATCAGGGGCCAGAGCGGATGATCGAGAGCCTCTTCCTTCCCGCCGCCGGCCTTCTTCCGGTAGAGCTTGAGGGGCAGCGCCGAGGCGCCCTGGGCGATCGAACGGACGCAGGCGGTGCCGACCGAGGTCTGCAGCGCCTTCAGCCAGGTGACGGAGACGCCGGCGTTGGAGCCGTAGCCGCCGTAGAGCTCGAGGAAGATCCGAAGCGAGTCGGTGCCGGTCGACTTAACCAGCCAGCGGAGGAGACGGCCGCGCAGGTTCATTCGATCCTCCGCCCGCGGGAGCGCCGCCGAAGAAGCGGGCGTTCGGGTCGTTCCACCAGGCGTTGGCGTCGCCCTCGAGACGGCGGGCCATGCCGAGGCCCATCAGCAGGCCGGTCATGCCGTCGATGCGCCCCGTCGAATGCTTCTTCGAGGGCATCTTGTTTTCCTTGGTGTCCTCGATCATCCGCAAGTTCGAGGACATCCACGCCAGGACCGGGTTGCCGCCATGGTCGAGCTTGTCGCCGACCAGCAGCTCCTCGAGCTCCTTACACGGGGCGTTGTAGTTCTTCATCGTCTGGTCGAACTGGACGACCGGCAATCCGGCGTCGGTCAGCCGGGTCGCGAGGTATGCGGCGTTCCACGGATCGTAGGAGCACGAGTGAAGCCGGAAGAGCCGGTGCCACTCGATCGCCGCCGCCTCGATCTCGGCCTGGTCGACCAGGTCGCCGGCGGTCTCGACGATCCACCGCTCGTCGATCCAGCGGCGGTAGGGAGCGCGGTCGCGCCCGGCGCGCTCGGCGACGTTCTCGCCCGGAACGAAGAATTTGCAGAGGACCTTCCAGCGCTCGGCCGCTTCCTTCGGCGGGAACACGGCGACCAGCGCCGCGATGTCGATCTTGGACGAGACGTCGATCGCCAGGTGGCAGTCGAGGCCGTGCAGCGAAGCGACGTCGATCGGCCCCTCGGTGTTGCGCTTCCAGGTGTCGCGGGCGATGCCCTTGCCGGCGGCGCTGCGGACGTTGAGGCGGAGACGAAGGAAGGCGGCGCGGGCGGCGGGAGACTTCCGGGCCTTCCGGGCCTGGCGCTCGAGGTCGTCGGGGCGGACCGAGATGCCGTAGCCGGGGTTGGCCTTCTTCCAGGTCTCCGGATCGTCCCAGCGGTCGCCCTCGTCGATGGTGAAGATGATGGCGAAGTAGTCGTCGTCCTCGACCAGGTCGTCGAGGACCTGGGTCGCGTAGGCGTTCTCCTGAGCGTAGACCGACTCCGGATTGTCGTCGCCGGCGGTGGTGATGATCCAGATCAGCGGCTGCTCGCGGGCGCCGAGAGCGGTGTCGAGGACGTCGAAGAGGTCGCGGGTGCGGTGGCGGTGCAGCTCGTCGACCAGGACGACATGGGGGTTGAGGCCGTCGAGGGTTTCGGAGTCGGCGCCGAGGGGCTCGAACTTGGAGAAGGTGTCCTCGCAGGTCAGGACCGACTTGAAGACCTGCAGCTTGCGGCGGAGCTCGGGGCTCGACAGCACCATGCGGCGGGCTTCGTTGAAGATGATCTTGGCCTGGTCGAGCTTGGTCGCGGTCGAGTAGACCTCGGCCCCGGTCTCGCCGTCGGCGACCAGGCCGAGGAGCCCGATGGCCGAGAGCTTGGTCGACTTGCCGTTCTTCCGCGGCACCTCCTCGTAGACGGTGCGGAAGCGGCGGGTTCCGTCGGCGCGCTTCCAGCCGAAGACCGAGCCGACGATGAACTGTTGCCAGGGGGCGAGCTCGATCGGCCGGCGCGCGAGGCGGCCCTTGGAGTGACGGCAGAAGGCGAAGAAGCGGATGGCGTAGAGCGCCGAGGGCAGATGCCAGACGAGGCCGCGCGCCGGACCGGTCTCGAGGTCGCGGAGGTGGCGCTCGCAGGCGCGCCGGGCCAGGCGTCCGAGCACGATCCGCCCAAGGCGAACGTCGTTCGCGAAGGCGGTGACGGGATCGTCAGTGAAGCTGCTTGAAGCCGCCGGTGGTGTCGGGGCGGTCGCGGAGGTGGACATCGAGCGAGTCCGTCTGTGGGGCGGCCGGCCCGGGTTGCTGCGAGGAGGCGGCCGGTTGCGCCGGCGCGCGCGGGCCCGGATCGTCGAGGGGCAGACCGAGCTGGCGGGCCGAGGCGTTGAGACGCGTGCGCGACGAGGTCGAAAGCGCGAGCTGCTCGGTGAGGCGGGCGAGCGCGCGCTCGCAGGCCTCGATGATCTTCACCTCCGGGCGGACGCGGGTGAACGTGCCGTGCCGGGATCGGCTCTCGTAGGTCGAGCCCTTCTCGGCGACGACGGCGAGCGACTGGCGGTAGCGCGCCTTGGTGTTGCACCAGACCTCGAAGGTCATCAGGTCAGAGTCGCGGAAGAGCCGCGAGCTGCGGAGGATGTCGATGTCGGCAAGCCAGATCTCGCGGGCGAGGCCGATCATCGCCGCCGGGGGGTGGAGCTCGGGTGGCAGATCGGCCGGCACCGGCGGTCGCAGCTGCAGGTCGGGCGCGGTCGCGGCCGAAGCCGAAGCCGGCGTCGCCGGGCTCGCAGCGAGAGCGGCGGCGGACGCCTGCCGTTCCTTCTCCCGCTTCCGCTTCCCGGCGTTGCCCCGGAGCCGATCGACCGCCGGGGTATTCGCCTTGCGACCCCGAGCCATCAATCACCCCTGAAAAAAAGATGTTTCACCAATTTCGCGGCGACACCGGCAAACTCCCCAAACGGTCAGAGGCCCCAAGGCTCAAAGATCGGACCCCCTACCCCTCATCAGCGTCGCGGGTTGCCGTAGCCACCGTCGCAACGCGCCGTCTTCGCGGAGTGGTGCGAGAAGCACATCGGCTGGAGGTTCGACCAGTCGTCGGACCCGCCGTCCGCCTTCAGCACGATGTGGTCTGCTACATCAGCTGGCTGAACACAGGCCGACACGCAGCAGATCGGGTGCGCCTTGAGGAAGGCCGCCCGTGTGCGAGCCCAGCCGGCGCCGTATCCGCGATCGGCCGCGGAACCTCTTGCCTTCTCGTAGCGTTGGGGTTCGGAGAGAGTGTGTGCTTCGCACCAGCGCGAGCGAGCGAGGCGGCCGCAGCCCGGCACCGAGCAGGGCTTAGGCGATTTCCAGGGCATCGATGCCGACCCCCGGAATGGGAAGCGCCCCGGAGAGATTTCTCCGAGGCGCTTCCTCAGTCGGTTTGATCCTGATGTGCCTGTATGTCAATAGATTGATCGTAAGTCAAGCCCCTAACACCACCCATGGCGTCCGCGGGGCACCGAAGCCCGTCACCCGCCAGGACCCCAGGATGCCCGCGTTGCCGGCGAAAGCCGCCGCGAGGCCGCTCAGCGATCGGTGCCAGAGCGCATAGCGATCCCGTGCCGCCGCGACCTCGGCCGAGGTGTCGATCCATCGCATCGGACAGAACGGGTAGACGCGGTTCCCGCTCTCACTCCACCTGATCTCGACGATCTTGAACTCGAACGTGCGCGCATCCTGTTTCCATTGCGGCCCCCATCGGCTCGGTCCCGGCCCCTGCCACCCCGGCCGATCGCCACCGCGGGCGTGGTTCATCACGAGCTCGCGCTCGATGCGATCCAGCCTGAGCACGAGGCCGTGAACCTGGTGCGCATCCTCATGAACCATTCCATCGGCGTTCCCGGGCTCATCGACGACCGTGCCGAGGGCGACATAGCGCGCCGTCGACCCCATACCGTCGGCGCTCTCCCCGCGCGCCGGGTTCGCCGACAGCATCGCCATCTCCGAGCGAAGCCCCGGATCGCACCGCCCGACGCCTTCCTTGGCATAGGCCCACTGCACCAGCTCCTCCACGTCGGCCGCCCGCTTCTCCGTTCGCCGGAGGGTTCGGGAGGGTTGCGGAGGGTTGCGCGGCAACCCTCCAGATCGAAGAAAGCCCGATGGCGCCTTGGTTTCCCCGATGTCTCTGGAGGGTGTGGAGGGTTGGAGGCCTATTGTTCGCATGTACGCGCTCCTGATTACGCAAAGAATGCAGCCTCCAACCCTCCAACCCTCCAGGACCCGCGGATTTCCTGGGTTTTTTGCTGGAGGGTTTGGGAGGGTTGGGAGGGTTGCACGGGGTTATGACGTGTTGAGCGCCCCCTGGGCCGAGGCGAACTCGCCGATGAGCGCGATGTCGAGGTAGGTGACGACGCCCGACTTCCGGTGCCTCAGCGTCGCCTTCAGCCGCTCGCCGAACCGCCGCGAGCCGAGCGGCTCGATCGCGCTCTTCTCGCACCACTTCTCGTAGGCCTTGCGCAGCTCGCCGGCGGCGACGCCGTTGCCCCCGATGTCCGGCTCGGTCGCGACCCTGAGGAACTCACCGACGGAGTCCGAGTCCGCCCGATAGTCGTCGGTCGCCGCCTTCACCTGCAGCGGCGGGTTCATCCCCTTCTCCCGCCACTCTCGGAAGCCGTCGAGGCCCCAGTTGAGGATCGCCGAGGCCTCGGCCAGCAGCACGCGCTCGAAGCGCGGCACCCGCTCCTCCGGCGGCAGCTGCTCGCCCCAGGGCGAGATGCGCAGGCGCCGCCAGGTGCCGTCGTCGGCCGCCGGCACCGCCGGGCGTTCGTTGAAGCTGAGCACCGGCTTGAACTGCGGGGTGAACTCGAAGAACTCGCCATAGAGCGCGCGGGTAACGATCGGCTCGCCGCCGGTCAGCATCTTGATCCTGGCCGGGTCCAGGCGCCGCTTCTTGTTCGGCTCGCTCGCGATCGCGACGCGGACGCCGACCAGGCGGGCGACCTCCGGCGTCGCCTGCCCCGCCCCCTGGCGATCGTCCTCGAGGAAGAGCTCGACCGGCACCGTCTGTACGTAGGTCCCGAGGATGCCGCGGACGACGTTGAGGAATGTCGACTTGCCGTTGGCGCCCTGGCCGTAGAAGACGTCGCATTGCTGCTGGCCGACATCGCCGGTCAGCATGTAGCCGAACAGCCGCTGCAGATAACCCTGCATGCCGAGATCAGGCTGCACCCGGTCGAGGAAGGCCGGCCATTTGACCGCGTCGGCATCGGCCTCGAAAACCACCGGGGCCATGTGCGTGATCAGGTCGTCGCGCCGCTGGGCGCGGATCTGCACGGGATCGATGTCGCCGAGCAGCGGCCGGTCGGGCGGCGTCAGCTCGATCGTGCCGTTTTTGACGTTGAGCAGCCAGGGATCGGCGTCGAGCTCGACCCTGGACCGCATCAGCTTCGGCGCCGTCACCTCGAGCATGCCGCGGATCCTTGGCGTGTTGCCCGACGCCCGCGCCCATTTCCACAAGGCATCCTTGAGATCGCGGACGTCCGTCGCCTTCTCGCCGAGCTCGGGCTCGATCGCGGCGACCTCGGCCAGGATCAGCTCGGCCGTCCGATGCGCCATCCGCTGCGCCGCCCCCTCGCCGCTATCCTTGTCCCAGTGCGTCCCGGTCCAGGCGTGCCAGCCGACGTCCTGGACGTGCATCAGGTCACGCCCGAAGCGCCGGATCAGCCGCTCGGCATTGCCGAGATCGTTCATCGGCAGGCGCGACAGCTCCCTGTCGAGCGCCGGGTCGTCGACCGGCGCGATCGCCATCCCATGCGCCGGCCTGGCGCCGTCGACCGAGCGTTTGATGCCGTCGCCGGTCATGCGGCAATCTCTTGTCGATAGATCACTGGCCTGCGCAGACTCGCGCCATGCTTCCCATCACGCCCGCCGATCGATGCGTGCTGGCCGTTGCGACCGCCCTCTACACTCTCCCGTTCGTCCTTACGGCTTGGCCCTCGCTTCCTAGCGAGATCGCCAGCTTGAAGACGACGTTCTTCTATCCGTCTGCCGCGGACCTCAAAGATCACCAAGCCTACCAAGGCTTCTACGGCGCCTGGGTCACGGGCCTGATGACACTCCTCGCGGGACTTGCGGCTCTCGCCGCCGGCAGCCTCGTTCTTCTCACGACCCGGATGCAGATCCGGGCCGAAGACGAACGCGCGCTCGCCAGCAAGATCGAACGGATCCATGCGTTCGCGATTGTCCTGTCGACTGAGCTCACAGTAACGGCTGGTTATCTGGAGACGCGAAGTCGCGCGCTCACCCAAATCGTAGCCAACCCCACGGCCGATGCGCTTCGTCGCTCCCTGATCCTTCAGATGGAGATTCCCGACATCCTTACCGTCTCTTGGGAGGAGGTGATCCACCTGGACGCTTCGATCGTGCAGCAAGTGCGCCTTTGTGTACGCGTGATGCGCGTGCACGAACGATTTGCGCAAGAGCTGCAGAACGATATCCAGCTGGCCCCGATGGACGTCGAGTACGTGCGAGGAGGGATCCGCCAACTTGCGGAGGGCTACGCCCGCGCCGGGCAGAATGCGCGAGGCGTAGTCGACATGATCCGCAATCTCTATGGGATCTCGCCTCCGCCCTGACTGCGCGTCACTCACGCCGCTCCCCGCCACATATCGTTGAAGTCGGCGCCCGGCCTCGGCCAGGCGACGCGGACCTTGCGGCCTTCGGACTGGAAACGGCGGACGGCGCGCTCGATCAGCGCCGGCGACACCCACGGATCGCCGTCGGCGTCGGCGAGGATCACCAGCTCCTTGATCTCGGGCGGCAGGCGGAGGCCCGGTCGCCCCATGTCCGGCACCTCGCTCGGGATCCACAGCTTGTCGCGCGTCGGATGCGGCTTGCCGCGGCCGATGCCGGCGCCGGCGAGGTTGCCGAGCGAGCCCGCGGCCCACACCGGCAGGCCGGTCGCCTCCATCACCGAGGCGCCGGTCTCGATCCCTTCGGCGACGCCCAACGTCGGGCCCGCCGGCGCCAGGCGGATCGCCGCCCCCCAGCTCTGGCCCTTCATCTTCTTCGCCTTGGCAACCGGCGCCTTGCCCTTGCCGTCGGCGGCGAGCCAGGTCCGATGCGCACCGACGATCCGGCGCTCGACGTCCTGCATCGCCGCCACCATGCAGGGGAACCACAGCTCGCGTTCCGTTGCCGCATCCCAGTGCTTGAGCTCGGGGCAAAAGCGGAGCGACGCCGGCGGCGTGATGCCGATGCCGCGATGGCAGAGATAGGTCTGGGCGAGCGTGCCAACCGCCGGCCTGGCCGAGGCGAAGAGCAGGCGCGCCTCGAGCATCTCGTTCTCCCGCTCCTCCCTATCGAGCTCCGGCGCCCGAGGTGCCACGCGCGGACGCAGCGGCACCGCCCGCCGAGGCGCACCCTCGCCTGGAATGGTCAGGCCGGCCTCGGCCGCCAGGCGCTCGACCGCATCGCGGAAGCCGACGCCCTCGCCCTCCTGCACCAGGCGGAAGACCCCGCCATGCCAGCCGCAGCCGAAGCAATGGGCGAAGCCCTTGGCCTCGCTGACGGTGAAGCTCGGCGTCTTCTCGGCATGGAAGGGACAGCGCCCCTCCCACTCGCGGCCGGTGCGGCGGAGCGGTGTCAGCCGCCCGGCGACGGCGACCAGCGAACTCCGCTCCCGCACCTCCTGAACGAACTCGTCGGGGAGCCGCATCAGTCGCGGTCCTCCCAGTAGTAGCGCGGCCTCGGCTCGGCGCTCGGCGCCGCGTCGGCCAGGGGCTGCCCGGGATGTTCCGCATGGCTGACGAGGGCGGCGAGCTCCCGGTAGACCTTGGACTGCAGATCGAGCGTCTTCGCGCCGCCGCGGCGCGCCACGACATAGGCCTTGGCGGCCTTGGCGATCCGGGCGTCGAACTCATCGCTCACAGCAGCTTTCCTTGCGGCGCCGGGCCGAGCGCCACGGGCGTTTCCTCGGCGCCGGGCGTCGGCATCCGGTGATCGGCGCAGCTCATTCGGTCGGCGCGAACGCCGTTCGCCAGGATCACCACCTCGCCGAACGACGCATGGCGGAGGCAGCCGGCGACATGGCAGGCGAAGCCGTCAGGTTGCGGCATCGGCGCTCCCCATCAGCCCCGCCGAGCCGAGCGAGACCCGCGCCGCCTCGATCTGGACCTGCGCCGCATCCAGCATCGCCGGCGCCAGCTGGACGGCGACCGCCGCGTTCCGCGCCTCGACCGGCAGCCCGCGCCGGATCTCCTCGATGCTCGCCCCGCGCGCGAGCGCGATGTTGACGACCGCCGCCAGCTGGCGGGCGATCGCATCGAGATCCGACCCCGCCATCCCGGCGAGCACGCCGATCGCGACCGGCTGCAGCGTCTTCGGATCGACCTCGACGGCGACCGTCAGCTCCGGCGCCCGGAACGGCACCGTCGCCAGCAATGAGGGGCGGCGTTGTGCGCTCAAGGCTCAGGCCTCAGGCGCCGGCTGGTCGAGCTTGGATGCCCGCTCGATCATCCAGGCGTCGGCGCGGCCGATCTTCGAGCCGTTGACCAGCCAGACGCCCTTCGCTCCCCGCGTCACCGAGTCGCCATGCTGGCGGATCTTGCGGACCGCGAGCTCTATCGGCGTCTCGCGCTTCATGGCGTCGACCCGGGCCCGGCCCGCGATCGACAGCGCCGCGTCCCGATCGCGGAGCGCCTGGGCGGCGACGGCCTTGAGGCCTTCGACCTGGTGCTCGAGCTGGGCCAGCTGATCGGCGCCGGCCGGCGCCGCGATCGCCTGCGTCAGCCCCTCGGCACCGCCCCGGATCTGGCGAAGCCCCCCCCCGAGCACTTCCGCGACCCTCGCGAACCCGCCGACCACCTCCGCCACCATGCCGTGGATGGCCGCCTCGATCCCGGAGACGATCGGGCTCACGCCGGGATCCTCGGGCTCGGAGACGACGGCGGCCGGGACAGACACACGCACCGCAGGCGGCCGCGACGGCGCCGCAAGCATCAGCGGCGCCGCGGCACGTTTCCCCGCGCGCCCCGCCTTTCCGATCTCGACCTCGTCGACGAGGACCTCGATCGTCGCCGGCCGCCGGCCGACGCCCTTCTCGACGATCCGGATCACGCCGAGCTCGACGAACTTCTTGAACGCCGACTGGCGCATCGCCTTCGCCATGCCGTCCACCTGCGGCAGCGGCACGGGCGCGCCGATCGAGCTCTCGACCGCGCGCCAGAGCGACGCCGACCACGCCGGGATGACGATCTTCACCGCCTCTTTCATCGCGTTTCCCCATCGGTAGCGGGCCGAAAGGGTTGCGACTCAACCCCTAGAGAGCCCTGGGCAAAAAAAATCAACGTCACGCGGACGCCTCAACTGTGGGCGACGTCAACCGCATCGACCGCGAGCGAAAGGGCGTGTGACGAACGACGCCCTTCGCCGCGAGGTGCGTGATCAGGCGATGCGCGTTCGATTTGCAGACGCCGAGCGCTTTGGCGAGCTCGCCCAGCGACGGCGCCACGCCCGATGTCGCCAGCGAGGCAACGATCACGCGATAGGCGTCGGCCTGGCGGCGCGTGAGCCCGGCATTGTCTTCGGGGAACGCGGCGCGCTCGAGCCACCGGGCGAAGGCGGTGAAGCCGGCGTCGGTGACCCAGCCGACGACCCTTTCCGCCGTGTCGAGGCCGCGCGTCACCAGGCCGGCCTGCACCAGATCCTGGAACGTCGAGGGATCGAGGCCGGCGGCCTGCGGGGCGAGCACGAGGCTGCCGAGCAGATGCAGGTGACGGTTCGAGAGCACGCCGACGCGAGGCGGCGGCGCCGGCTCGCTTTTCATCCGCCGATCTCGGAGACGATCTTGGCCGCGACCAGGCGGACCTTCTCGGCCCGCTCGGCGATCGCCGTCTTCTCGTTCGGGGTCAGGAGGCCGTCGACGTTGGCGGCCTCGACTTCCTCGGCGAGGCCGCCGCAGCGGGCGAGCAGCTCGACCACGCGCGCCATCGGCGACGGCGCCTGGCCGCGCTCGAAGGCGTCGCGCTCGAGCTCGGCCAGATACCAGCTGGCGATCGGCGACTCCGCCGGCAGCGCCGAACGCTCGGCCGCGAGCCAGAGCGCGTCGAGGGCCTTCCCCTGCAGGAAGTTCGGCCTGGCGTCATGGTCGGGATCCGCCCAGTCGTAGATCAGGCGCTCGGAGCGGAAGACCGCCTTGGCGCAGGCGGCGACGCCAACCCGTTCGATGATCGAGGTCACGGCGTGGGCGAGGGTCGCCGGGTGACGTGGCTTCTGTCGCATCGCGGTCATGACCCCCGGTTGCAATCGCGCGGCGCTCGCGGCGCCTCTAGGTTCGCGTCATGAGACGCAATCGACACGGCCGCCGCGGCGACCATCTGCGCGCCCTCGCCGTTTGCCTGGCCGCCTGGCGCCACCCGGACAAGATCGCGTCTAAGCCCGGCGAGCTCGGCAACGAGCGCCGGCACGTCGCCGAGTGCCAGCTTGAGGCCGCCGAGGAGCTCGAGGAGATGGTCGCGGTGGTCGAGCGTCTTGATCAGGATGTCGCGGTCGGGCGCCGTGATCCGCCCACCGCGGAACAACCCGTCGACCACCTGGCGCGGCCCCCGGCTCATGAGCGCCACCAGGCGACCACGAACAGGGCGGCGATGCTGAGGAAGGTCCAGACGATGAGGCCGAGCGTGAGCTCGAGCGGCGAGATGATCATGCCGCGGCCCCCGTCGACGGCGGCGCGTTCTCGCGGAACCACTCCATCACCCGCTCGTAGGTGCGGATATTGAAACCCCCGCCCTCGCGCACGCGCTCGAAGAACTTCCCGTCATTCACCGCCTTAGTGGCGACGGTCGAAGGCTTCAGGCCGGTTGCCGCGCAATGACGGTCGAGGGCAGCGAGCATGCTGGCGCGAAAATCCATGCCCCAAGGTTCGGGAAAGCACCCGAATTTGTCAAGCCGGATTTACCCAGTAGAAATTCGGGACGAATCCCGAGATTTTTAGGAATGGGAAACGACAGGCTTATCAGACGGATAGAGGCCCGGCTTAAGGAACTCGGATCCAATGCCTATCGGGCCGCCGTGGAAGCCGGCCTCAAACGGGATGCCATCCGGAACGTCCTTAGGGGCAAATCGGAGAACCCCCGACGCGACACCCTTGAGAACGTCGCCCGGGCTTTGAAATGGACGGTCAACGACCTCCTGGCCGGGGAAGACATCGGCGCGCCGGAGCCGTCGCACCAGCCGGAGGCGACGCCGCCCGCCGCCGCCAGACGGGGCGAGATCTCGTCGCCCATCCCGGTCGACGCGCGCTACGGAGCGCGCGACCTGCCGCTTCTCGGATTTGCTCGAGGAGGCTATGCCGGCAAGGGAATGTTTTTCGACAACGGCGCTCCGTCGATGGTTTTCACCTATCGCCCGGTCTACCTCGCGGGCGCCCGCGACGCCTATGCCGTCATCGTCTCAGGCACTTCCATGGCGCCGCGCTATGTGAACGGCGAGATGGTCTACGCGGACCCCCGCCGCATGGTGAAGCCAGGCGACTATGTCGTCATCGAGCAGCACAACGGCGAAGGGTTCATTAAGCAGCTCGTCCGTCGCGTCGAAGGGTTCGTCATCTGCCGGCAGCACAATCCGGACAGCGAGGTGAAATTCGTTTCCGAGCACGTCAAGTCCGTCCACCTGATCGTCGGCTCGACCCAGCTCGTCGCCTAGCGACACCTCAACCCGGCGGATCCTTGCCGAGCGCCTTCCATGCCAGGATCTCGAGGAGGCCCAATCCGCGGGCCAAGCCGGCGAGCAATAGCGAGATGAGCGCCACGACCACGGCCTGATACAGGAGGGCATAGTTCATCGACCCGGCCGCCGGCGGCACGGGAACGGGCCCCATTCCCCGATTGGCCGCAAGCTGCTCCTGCCAGACCTTCAGCGACAACGCATGAGCCTGGATGTCGGCGGCCGAAGGTTGGGACGGCAAAGCCGAGAACGTCATCCACCCGCTCGCCAGAAGCCCGAGCCAGCACGCGACGAGCAGCGCCCGGGCCGTGATTGAGGACGAGACCAAGCTCCACCTCCTTGCGTCCGTCGGGGCGCAAGCGCGCTCCCGGACGTCCTAACGTGCTCTAGGCGCCAGTCGCGCGCAATTGCGGGCGGGTCACCCGAACGCATCCCTCGGGGCTTTTCCCGAATTTGGGTTGACTTCGGGAAATCGCCCGAATTATTCTCCGCTCCGTCGCCCGGCCTTTCCTTCCTGCCGCGCGGCACCACCGGAAGCCTTGCCCCGGCCGGCGCATCAGCAGTCACAACCCCCGGCCGGGGCCCTTTCCCAAGGAGCACCGATGCAGATGGGACACCTCAACCTCCTGGAGCTCTCATGCGACGGGCATATCCCGGCCCGGGTCCGCGACGCGCTCCGCGCCCTCGACCGCGAGGAGGCCGGCCGCCGGCCCCGCACCGTCGCCCGCACCAGGACGAACGTCGTTCGCCTGACCGAGAAGGGCCAGGTCGAGTGCCTGGCCGAGGCGATGGTCCGCCTCGAGGCGCGGGGATCCGCCGTCACTCGCCGCGACCTCATGCGCCACGGCTTCACCTCGGGCCAGCTCGACGCCTATGGCGACCGCGCCGCCGCCCGCGCCGACGAGATCAAGGCGGCGCGCGAGCAGCGGCGATGAGCCGGAGCGCCTCGCGTCGCACCACGGCGCCCGAGGAGTTGAAGCGCCGGGCCGCAGCGTGGAACGAGCGCCACCCGGTCGGCACGAAAGTCACCGTCCGCGACGACGGCGGCATCTGGCAGACGACCACCCGCTCCGAGGCCTGGGTGCTGGGCGACCACACCGCCATCATCATGGTCGAGGGGGGCTGCATCGCCCTCGCCCGCGTCTCCCCGATCGCCGGCAAGCCATGAGCGGCCGCCGCCTTTCCGCCGCCATCCGGCGCCTCGGGCGAACCATCACGCCCGAAGGGTATGTCGTCCTCCTCGGCCTCGCCGCCATCGGCTGGGCCGCCTTCCTCCTCACCTGACGGAGCATCCATGACCAGCCTTGCCACGCGCCTCAGGGGGGCGCGGATCGCCAAAGGACTCGGCCTTCGCGAGCTCGCCCGCGAGGTCGACGTCAACCACTCCTTCCTCTCGGGCGTCGAGGCCGGGACCAAGACCGGCCTGTCGGGCGACCTGGCGAGGAAGATCGCCAAGGTGCTGGGCGTCACCGCCGAGCACCTGGTCGGCGCGACCGGCAAGGCGGTAGAGGCGGCGAACGTCGTTCGCCTCGCTCCGCCGCCGCATGACGTCCGCCTGGTCGAGCACGCCCGGATCCACGCCTCGCCGCTCAATCCCCGCAAGCGCTTCGATCCCGAAGCGATCTTAGGCCTGGCGGCGAGCATCGCCGCCGAGGGCCTGCTGCAGAACCTCGTCGTCCGCCCGCACCCGACGAGGCCCGGCGACCACGAGCTCGCCGCCGGCGAGCGCCGGTGGCGCGCCATCGGCCTCCTGATCGAGGACGGACGCTGGCCCGCCGACCGCCCGGTGCCGGTCAAGGTCCGCGAGCTCACCGACTACCAGCTGCTCAAGCTCGGCGCCGCCGAGAACGTCGAGCGCGAGGACATGCACCCGCTCGAGGAAGGCGAGGCCTTCGCAGCATTGGTCGACATGGCGGAGGCCGGCGACGGCGCGACCGAGCAGCTGGCCAAGGACTTCGGGCGCACCCAGCGATGGGTGCAGCTCCGCATCGCGCTCGCGCGCAAGCTGGCGCCGGCGACGAAGGCTGCCTTCCTCGCCGGCAAGATCAACCTCGAGGCCGCCCGTGCCTTCACCCTCGGCGACCAGAAGACGCAGGCGAGCGTCCTCAAGGGCAATCCGCGCGCCGGAGAAAACGTCGGCTGGGTGCGCCACCAGATGACGGCGAAGATGATCCCGGTCGGCCGCGCGCATTTCCCGCCGGACGCCTATAGCGGCGAGATCGCCGGCGAGGGCGACGAGCGCTACTTCGTCGACGTCGCCCAGTTCATCGAGCTCCAGTCGGCGGCGATCGCCGAGACCGTCGGCAAGCTGCAGAAGAAATGGGCCTGGGTCGAGCGCATCGACGGCCACGCGGAAACCTGGCGCTACGGCAAGTCCAAGGACCGGAAGGTCGCCGGCGCGATCGTCGAGGTCGGCTCGAACCATCAGGTCGCCATCCACACCGGCCTGGCGAAGCCGGCGCAGGCGAAGGCCCGGGCCCGGGCGGCCGAGCTCGGCCTCGAGCTGGCGCCCGGAGAGGCGCCGCCGCCGGCGCCGATGGATCCTTATACCCAGCCGCACCTCGCCGAAGCCAAGCGGCGGAAGACGGCGGCGATGCAGACCGCGGTGCTGCGCTCTGGCCCGTTCCGGGCGATGCAGCTCACCTGCCTCGCCCTTCTCGGCGGCGAGCGCGCCGTCCGCATCCGGGCCGAGCCGCCGGGTCAGATGAACCAAGGCCTGGCGACGGCCGTCAGGGACGCGCTCCTTCCCTTCGCCGACGCGCTCGAGGCCAAGGTCGTCACCCAGGACGCTTTCGACCGGACCCCGCTCAAGGTCGGCGGCGGCGGGTATCTCGGCCATGAGCGCGAGACCAAGCTCTGGCACCAGATCACGGCACTGTCGTTCGCGGCGGTGGAGAAGCTGTTCGTCGCCCTGGTCGCCGCCCGCGTCGGTAGCTTCAACGACTACAAGCCGGAAATCGCCGACACGCCGGCCGCCGCCGCGATCGCCGCCACCCTCGAGGTCACCCACGGCGCGGCGCCGGAGGGCGAGGGCGCGTTCGTCCTCGATGCCGACTGGCTCGCCGGATACCGGAAGCCGGCGCTGATCGAGGCCGGCATCGGCACCGGCGTCTACCAACCGGCCGACAAGCCCGCCATGGGCTCGCTGACGGCACCCAAGCTCAAGGCCGAGATCCTTGGCTCGCCTCTCCGCGACCGGAAATGGATCCCGCCCGAGCTGGAGTTCCAGGCGGCCGAGATGACGGACCGGCACGAGGATCCGCTCGACGATGACGACGACCAGGAGGAGGCCGCCTGATGCGCTGCATCGCCTGCAAGGGCTTCGGCCTGGTCGTGAACGTCCGCACCGCCGAGATTGTCGCCTGCCCGTCCTGTGACGGCACCGGGTCGACGGATGCCGCCGACCTCGCCGGCATCGGCATTGCCGAGGGCGGCCGGCCGCACGCGCTGCCGATGTCGATCCAGGCGCGACGCCGAGCCCGCCAAGAATTGGCTAACATCACCCGATGAAGCTCCACATCCTCGCCACCCTCCTGGCCCTGATCTCCGCGCCCGCCGCCGGCAAGGACTTGCTCGACGGCCCCTTCCGCGCCCAGGTGATCTCGGTCTACGACGGCGACACCTTCCGAGTGAGGGTCCGGATCTGGCTCGAGACCGACGTCACCACCAACGTCCGCATCCTCGGCATCGACGCGCCGGAGATGAAGGGGCGGTGCGCGGAGGAGAGCCGGCGCGCGATCGAGGCACGCGACCGGCTGGCGCAGCTGCTGGCTGCCGGACCCGTCGACCTCTGGAACGTGACCGGCGACAAGTATGCTGGCCGGGTCGATGCCAACGTCATCGCCGCCGGCGTCGACGTCGCCCGCCGGCTGATCGAACTCGGCCTCGCTCGCCCCTATGACGGCCGCGCCCGCCAGGGCTGGTGCGGATAGGTGCGCGACTGGTGGCGAGCAGAGGGAAACCGCTGGAAAGAGGCCGGCGCCTGGCTCGCAGCGATCTGGGATAGGTCCGACCCCCTCGCGCGCGCCATGCTGGTGGCCGGCGGGGTCACGACGATGCTGGCTGCCGTCCTCTTCGGCATCCTCATCGGTTGAGAATGATCTCCAAGCTCGTCGAGGACCTCGACATGGCGGCGGTTGCCGGGCGGCTCGGCAAGTCGGTACGCTGGCTCCGCCAGAAGCTCGCCGACGATGCCCGGAAGCCGCTCGCCGATCAGCGGTTCCAGGTCCACCACTACATAGGGCGCGATCGCCGATGGACAGAGACGACCTACCTCGCCCTCCGCGCGGCGATCATCGCCGCCGACACGGCCGATCGGCGTCTCCCGGGATCGTCGAGCGCGACGGCCACTGGCACGTTTCAACCCGCGTTCGAGTCGAGGACCGTCGAATCCGCCTCCGCAAGGGTACAGGCCTACCGGCCCGGCCCGACGTCCTCGCGGACGCCGAAGCGCTCCGCGACAAGTGGATCGGCGAGATCCGACGGGACGCAATCCACGGGATCAAGCCGTCCATCCCGCTCGGGGTTGCGGCTGATCAATACCTGAAGCGGTCGCGCGCCCGGCCGCTCAATTTCCGCGACGTCAAGGTCGTCCAGGAGCTCGATCGCGCCTTCGGCCGGCGCCGGCTCGACAAGATCGCCGACGCCGAATGGGTCGCCCTGGTCGACACCAGAAACCAGGGCAACGCGCCGCAGACCCGCGAGCGATGGATCGCCGCCGCCTTCGCCTTCCTCAACTGGTGCAAGGGCAAGCCGCGCCAGTGGATCAAGGAGCTGCCGGCGGTCGAGCGCCTCAAGTCGCGCGACCTCCGGCAGCTCGGCAACGCCGCCGCCGATCGGCGCCAGGTCACCAGCCTGCGGAGCGACCTGATCGCGCTCCTGATCGAGTCGGCTCCCCGGCACTTTGCCCCGCAGCTCGCCGTCATCTGGTCGACCGGCGCCCGCGTCTCGTCGATCCTCTACGGCTGCCGGCTCGCCGACGTGATCCTCGCCCCCGACAACGAGCGGATCATCTTTCACGCGACCAAGAGCGGCGCCACGGTCACAGCATCCCTGCATCCTTGGGCCGCCGGCCACGTCCGGACCTACCTCGAGCGCCGGAAGCGGCTCGACGACCGCGAGGGGCCTCTCTTCCTCACCGACCGCAACCGCCCCTACAAGGACAACGGGAAGGCCTGGGGAGGGCAGAACAAGGCGGCGTGGAAGGGAACGCGCCGCCGGGCCGTCAGGACGCTCCTACGGGCCTCGGTCCGCGCCAGGCGGGCCGGCGACGCAGCATTGGCCGTCGCCCTCAAGGCCGACGCCCGCCTGGTCCGCCAGGTCACCCAGCATTGGTTCCGCCACCTGATCGCGACCGAGCTGCTCGCCCGCGGGACCGACCCCCGCACGATCATGGATCAATCCGGCTGGGACGACATCCGAAGCCTCATGCGCTACGCCCACGTCGTCGACCAAGTCCGCCGCCAAGCCGTCGCCGGCCGGCCCATGGGCGAGATCTCGCCGGCGACGGCCGCCAAGAAAGCCTGAGGCCAACGCACTCGACGCGCAACGGAGGCGGGTGCAGGATGGGCCTTTCCGGGAGGCACCATGGCATCGCGCGAGGAAGACCTGTTGCAGGCCCTGTATGCGTCGGCGCTGAAGGACCGCTACAAGGGCGTCGAAATCAAGAAGCTCAAGGCCGAACTCGGAGCGGACTTCGATCGGGCGTACCAGCTTCTCCTGGCGAAAGGAGATATCGACCGGCAGAGTCCCGTCAACTCAGCCAGGCTGTCCGATGGCGGCTTTCTCCGCGCCGACAAGCTATTCGGCGACTAGGCAGGCAACCAACCTGAGCCTAGAGGATCCTCCACGGTGGCGGGACGGCGCGCGCCGGCACTTCGATGATCTTCCCGGGGTTGGCTGACGCTTCGGATACCAAGGTCGACCAAACGCCAAGGAGATGCCTCCCGATAACATTGTGCCGCTTCTCCGCCACAGCGGGAGCGAGCATCAAAACCGTCGCGCCGGACTGCCTGAGGACCATCAGCTCTCCCGGCGCAGCCTTCGGCGAGCTGTAGCGAGTCAGCAGCACCCAGCCGTCAGACACCGCCGTCGCGCACAAGTTCTGCAGGGGCGCATAGCCAAAGTCGGCGCCTAACACGGCGCTCTCACTCGATATCGTCGACTCTTTGTGGAAGCCCTGAAGCCCTTCGGCGAGGCTGGGCACGAGAAACCCGGTAACCAGCAGCTTTATGCCGGGCAAAGCTCGCGCTCGAAGCGGACCGCCTGATCGAACTCATTCGGAGTGACACCCATCTCTCGAATGATTTCGTCGCGCGAATACACATCGGTCATCTGCGCCAATATGGAAGTCGGGACGCCTCTGCGATCGATAATCGGCTTTCCGAACGCTCTCAGCGGGTCGAGCACCACCTCAGGGGCCGCCTCCTCCGTGGGCCGCCACTGGTACGGCGATCCATCCTCGTGATACCGGACCCCGACCGAGAACATGATCCCTTCATCGAGCATCTTCTCGATGTCTCGACCGCGAAGTGGGGGCGCGCCCTCATCGTCTTCGTCCAACTCACGCACGTCGTCCAATTTCAAGAGCTCATGCCAGGCAAACTGGCCCGTCTGGACGTCGACAACCCCGGGCTTGCGGTCAGAGGACGACGCTCTATCCCCCACGTGAAGCCGCGACATGGGGTTGTGCCTGTTTCTTCTCCATTCAAGGAACAGGCGGCCGCTGATCAGCGGATGCGACGACTCACCGAAGTTCTGAATGTGCCGGATACCGGCCCTAATTTTCTGCAGGGAGACGCGGCGTCGGCGGAGGCCAGAGACGACCCGGATCTCAAGCAAATCGAGGAAGTCGAGAAAAAGCTCGGCCGAGCTCGACTGCTCGATGCGAGGCTTCCAGAGCGATCGGACGGTAAGCCAGTCTCGGATCGTCCTCGCGGGCACGCCGGTCAGCCGAGAGGCCTCGAAAGCCGAGTATAGGCCAGTGGCTCCGAGGGATTTTCCGTCGAGGGGTGCGGCAGCGATCATATTGCGAATCGCCCCTACCTTACCGCGGCCCTACCGAAATGGAAGCCGCCTTGGAACAGGACACATTTTGGACACGCCCAACTCTCAAGGTTAGATTTTATTAAGTTCTTCAACATCTTAGAGTCCGTAAACGCGGCTTTCACACGGCAGGGGTC